>Ga0335075_10000668_pt1 | contig 58789 bp, 50 predicted proteins | sample Lox_Sample_24_FD_206723 | JGI IMG/M metagenome (GOLD analysis project Ga0335075, IMG submission 206723) | Soil microbial communities from Loxahatchee National Wildlife Refuge, Florida, United States - Lox_Sample_2.4 | ecosystem: Environmental > Terrestrial > Soil > Wetlands | place: USA...
CTAGCCGGAACATCCAGAAATTATGCCGACATCCGTGCCCGGAAACCCGGGCGGCGAACAGGTTCTAGTGATCCGGTCGGCATAACCGGCGGATCGGCATAATCGACGTAGGCGGTGCCCGGCAGGCCCCGCGCCGCGACCGCCCGCCTGAACGCCACGGCCAGGTGCAGCGAGTCCTCGCTCCACCCCCACCGGTGCCCGGTGACGAACCGGGAATGATCGTCCAGGAACGCCACCAGGTAGGTCTTCTTCCCCCCGATCAGCGGGCCGTGCAAGACATCGCCGGTCCACAGCACGTTCGGGGCCTGAGCCTCGAACCGGCCGAACACGGTGCTTCCCCGCGGGGTGGTCAGGTCCTCGCGGGCGAAATGCCGCTGCAGCGTCCGCTCGGACGGCGCATCCCCGGCCTGGGCGACCATGATCCGCCGCACCTGCGCCGCGGTGCGCTCCATGTTCTCCCGCTTCAGCGCCGCCGCCATCGCCAGCACGCTGGGCGCGGTCACCGGCTCGCACTTGCGGTCACTGGGCAGCAGCGCCTCGAACCCGCCCTTGCGCCAGGCCCTGATCCACGTGTCGATCGTCTTGCGGGAGACCTGCACCCCCCGGCCGCCCGGCCCGGCGTGCATCCGCCCGGCGATGCCCCGGACCACCTTGCCCCGCTGCTTGGTTGTCAGCCCTTCCTCCAGCGCCGGCCCGATCAGCCGCTACCGGAACAACGCCACGTCCTGCGCCCTGGCCCGCCGCGCCAGCCGCTCATGTTCCGCCGAAGACACCCGGGCACCTCCCTTGGTGATTGACCGGGACCTTCCCGGCACCCCAAGGTGGCGCCCGCCAGCGGCTATGTCACCGGCGAACTCGTGTTGACCGCCCCGGGCGGCCAGCACGGGGCCAGCAGCCCGCACCGCGACAGCCGCGCCGCCAGCTGCCCCGGCGACAACCCGGCCACCACCGGCCACCGGCCCGGCATCTGCTGATGCAACGCCCCCAGCACCGCCAGCGCATCACCGGCCGCACTCGCCGTCCCCGCCGGCCACACCGGGTCATCCACCAGCCGGGGCAGCAGCCCGCACAGCCACGCATGCACCCGGTCCGCCCGCCGCGCGAACCGGCGCAGCCACTCCCGCACCGTCGTATACTGAACCTCCAGCTCCGCCGCGATCCGGTTCCACGGCACCGGCCGCGCCGCCGCCAGCAGCGCCGCCCAGATCACCTCCACCCCGTACTGCCTGCGCCGCAGCATCGAATCAGGCAGCAGTACCCGCGACACCCCGCACCGGGCGCACAGCGCCCGCCGCGGCCGGACCCGCCCCACCTCACCGCCCAGCCCGACCACATCCCGCTCCACCCCGAACCCCCACCGGGCCAGCCGCCCCCCGCACCCCGGCCCCAGGCACCGCAGCAGCCCCGAGCCGAGCTGCGCATCGACAACCGCCACGACCTGACCTACCGTTGGCACCTGGCGCCTCCGAGCGCAGCAGACGGCCCGTCCGGTCAGGCAGCGAACTTGAGCCGGGCGGGCCGTTCCCATTCCGTCGTGCCCACCCTGACGCCGGCCACCACCACCCCGCAAGCCCCACCCGTCATGCCCGCCCCGGCTGACGCCGGACGCCCCATCCGTGCCCATCCAACATGACGGGTGACACTCATCAGCCGCAGAACCGTGCCGGAGGCTATGTGTGGCTCTGCGCATCCCGTCGAGTACTACATCGGCGCATGGCAGCGCCGTGAGCTTACGGATTTGCCTCGTCCCGTGTAGAGAGGACTTCCTCAATTCGGCGCCACCGGACGTTGCCACCTGCCTGAGTGCCCGAACTTCGCACGAACCACGACAGCACACCCGCCCCCGCCAGCTTCTCCCCGCCGCCAGCAGGTCTGTCCGTGGCCATGAGAAAGTCCTCGCTAGTGGCCAAATCGAAGTCCTCGCTGGTGGCCAGGTAAAAGTCCCCGCTCCTCGTTCGCCGTGTCGGCCGGGTTTGTGTGGCCTGGGCGGCGACGGTGGCGGTGTCAGCCAGTCACTGTCACCGCCCAGGGAGCTTCTATTGAAGTCTGCGAGGGAACGGATGGACATCATTTCGGCCTACCGCGAGGCAGGCACGTACCGCGGGGCGGCCGCGATCAGCGGCACGACCCCGAAGACCGTGAAGCGGGTGATCGCCCGGCACGAGGCCGGCGGCGGCGCGCCGCCGCGGGTGCCGCGGGAGCATAACTACGACGCGGTGGCCGGGCTGGTCGCGGAGCGGGTGGAGAAGACCGCGGGCCGGATCTCGGCGAAGCGGCTGCTGCCGGCGGCGCGGGCGGCGGGATATAGCGGGTCGCCGCGGAACTTCCGGCGGCTGGTCGCGGCGGCGAAGCAGGCGTGGCGGCGGGATCATCACCGGGGGCGCCGTCCGGCGGTGTGGTCGCCGGGTGAGCACCTGGTGATCGACTGGGGCAGCCAGGGCGGCCTGCACGTGTTCTGCGCGGTGCTGGCCTGGTGCCGGGTCCGGTTCGTGCGGTTCGCCGCGGATGAGCGCGCGGAGACGACGCTGGCGCTGCTGGCGGAGTGCTTCGAGGTGCTGGGCGGGGTGCCGGGCACAGTGCTGGCGGACCGGATGGGCTGCCTCAAAGGCGGGGTCGTGGCCAATGTCGTGGTGCCCGCGCCGCAGTACCTGCGGTTCGCGGCGCATTACGGGTTCCGGCCCGATTTCTGCGAGGCGCACGACCCGGAATCGAAGGGGATCGTGGAGAACCTGGTCGGGTATGCCAAGGCCGACCTGATCGTGCCGCAGGCGCCGTTCGGGGACCTGGCCGCCGGCAACGCCGCGGCGGCGGCGTGGTGCGCCGAGGTCAACGGCGCGGTGCACAGCGAGATCTGCGCGGTGCCGGCCGAGCGGCTGGTGATCGAGCGGGAGTTGCTCGCCCCGCTGCCGTCGCTGCGGGCCAGCATCGGGCGGCAGGTCACCCGCAAGGTGGACCGGCTGTCGTGCGTGCGGTTCGGGTCGGCCCGCTACTCCGTGCCCGTCAGGCTGATCGGCGAGAGTGTCAGGCTGCGCACCGATGACGGGCGGCTGCTGGCCATCATGACCGCCGCCGGGCAGGTCGTCGCCGAGCATGTCCTGGTCGCGCCCGGCGAGGCGTCGGTCCGCGATGAGCATTACGGCGGGCCGCGGCCCGCGCCGCGGCGGGCGGTCCGGCCGAAAACGGCCGCGGAGAAGGCGTTCTGCGCGCTCGGCCCGACCGCCGAGGCGTTCATCACCGGCGCTGCCGCAGCCGGGCACACCCGGCTCGGACCGGAGCTGGCCGAGCTGAACACGCTGCGCGCCGCCCACGGCGAGGACGCGTTCGCCGCGGCGCTGGACCGCGCGGTCGCGTTCGGCCGGTGGCGCGCCGCCGACGTGCGCTCCATCCTGGCCGCCGGGCCCGGCACCGCCGACCCCCGGCCGGCCGGGGACGCGCTGATCCTGGAGCTGCCCGCCGTCCCGGTCCGGCCGCTAGCCGACTACGCCATCGGCGGGCTGTCATGACCGCCGCGGCCGCGCCGCCGCTGGCCCCCGACCTGACCGAGGGGCTACGGCGGCTGAAACTGGCCGCGATGCGCCGGCTGGCCCCCGAGGTCCTGCTCACCGCGAAGACCCAGCGGTGGGCACCCGAGGAGCTGCTGCGCACCCTGGTCGAGGCCGAGATCAGCGCCCGCGACGCCTCCAACGCCCGGACCCGCCTCAAAGCCGCCGCGTTCCCGGTGACCAAGACCCTGGACGAATTCGACCTGAGCGCCTCCTCGGTCCCGCCGGCCACCGTCGGCTACCTGGCCTCGCTGGAATGGATCCGCGCCCGGGAGAACTTGTGCCTGGTCGGACCGGCCGGCACAGGCAAGAGCCACCTGCTGGTCGCGCTCGGCGTCGCCGCGGTCCAGGCCGGGCACAAGGTCCGCTACCTCACCGCCGCCGAGCTCGCCGAGACCCTCTACCGGGGCCTGGCAGACAACTCCGTCGGCCGCATCATCGACACCCTGCTGCGCAACGACCTCATCCTGATCGATGAAGTGGGGTTCGCGCCGCTGGACGACACCGGCGCGCAGCTGCTGTTCCGCGTGGTCGCGGCCGCCTACGAACGCCGCGCCCTGGGCATCGCCAGCCACTGGCCCTTCGACCAGTGGGGACGGTTCCTGCCCGAGCACACCACCGCCGTCAGCCTGCTGGACCGGCTGCTGCACCACGCCAATGTCGTGGTCACAGCCGGCGATTCCTACCGCATGCGCGAAGCGCGGGCCAAAGGAGGAACCACCTTGAACAAGACCTGATCAACCCGAGGGGCGGGGACTTTTACCTGGCCACCAGCGGGGACAAATACTTGGCCGTTGACAAGGTCCCGCAGGAAGACCGACACCGACTCCACGACCTCGCCGCTAGGACCAACAATGCGATACGGCTCACAGGCATCGCACATGGTCACGAGACGGCCCGCCCGCGGCACGACGAGCCGGGACAGGTCGCGTCCCTGTTCCTCATCTGATCCGATCACGCGGACAAATTAGCGGCAATGACCCAAAGTCCGCCAGGAACGGTTAAACACTGAAATTAGTTCGGTTAATGGGGCATCCGTTGCCCCATGCTCTGGCCCGACCCGGCCCAGCGGCTCCGCATCGCCGAGATCTGCGACACCGTCCCATCAGCGAAGCCGAACGCGAAGCCTGGCTCGGCGAGATAGAAGGACTCAAGACCAGCCTCGCCGACGCCACCGACAATCTCGCCCAGATCGACCGCCGCGCCAACCGCCAGCCCGTCAACCTCGGATTCCCCGCCACACAGCCGACACGCGAGCCCGAAAACAAAATCCCGGCCTCACCCTGACAACGTAGAGTGTTCAAGTTCAGAAAACATTCGCCCACCGCAACTCGCGATTCTCGCGCTCGAGTTCCGCGATGTGCGAGCGGTCATGCTAAGAAATGGAACTGCGAAAGCCGGGCTCCCTAGTGGATGCATAAAGACGTCCACGAGTCTCAATGTCCGGACCGATAGTCTTAGTAGCGTCATCAAACACTATGACCATATGATGCAGTTCTTCCCGACTCGGCGGCACATCAAGAATAAACGTTTGAAAACCTTCTCGGATATATTTTGACACCTCACCGCGCACCTCGCCGTAACTGCCGACCAGATATGGACAGAAAGTCTTATAGTTTTTAAACGGTACGAGCCAATAAGGAGAACCGCACTCAGCCGATTTCTCGCCGAGCTCTGATATCTGCTCATACCATACGGAGTCTGATACTCTCCGAGCAATGGAATGCGTAAGGGCCCCCTTCCGATCTGCCGGATACCGCTCATGGGCAATTCGCCATGCGTCCCTTGACTCCTCGCGCGCAATAATGCCAATTCTTACCCCAGCCGACGCGCCCCTAATTATTGTTTTCCCGCTGGGATTCCCTGGGTAACTAATCAAAGTAGCGCCTATTTTCTGCGCCGCTGCGATGCCGGCGGCAGAGGTTCCGGACAAAAATATTTCCGGGACCAGCTCAGGCGGAATCCGCGGCTTCATCGTGAGATTCTTGACGCTGAAATAGGTGCCAGTAAAGGTGAGCGGCCCAGGTTCATTGAACAAGTATTTCATAATTGATGCATACTCAACTATGCGTTCATATCGGTCGTCATGTCCAGTATGATCACCTAGGGCAATTAGATCGTTTATGAACCCCCCTGCGACCATATTCAAATATATACGACGACTATAGAGATAGCTGATGGTAGTAATCATTTTCGCTGTTGTGTACGGATGCATATATACCGGCTGGAGCGCAACAAGCGGTGCAAGGTTTGATGTGCTGGTCAAGATCGCCTGAGAGACTTGCCACGGATCTACGAGAGAGTTATCAGTATAGACCAGTATTCCCTCAACGTCGGCGCCATCACACCACTCTGCCACTTCTTTGACCTTGCGTAGGTAATCGCCTCCATATTGATATCGCGTCGAAGGAGGGCATGTCGAAAATAGTCGGATGCCATGAGGTTGTTTCTTGATCATCGTTCCTCGTTGATATACCTACAGCTCGGATGGTGTAGCTTTCAGCCATGCGGGCGGATCAAGAATAGGCATTCGACCTCCACCTATCTTTTCCCGCCGAGCTTTGCCAAGACCGCTTGTAGCCCAGTGCGTGTGCCTGAGTATGCACACATTCCAATTCGGTTAGCGCTTTGGCGTCGACGTAAATCACGTCCCCGCGTTCTTCACAACTATGGCCAGATCGCGCTCTACCCAGTCGGCCAGGAGTCGGCGATCGGTCTTCCCGTTGCTGTTTACCGGTATATCCCGGACGTGACTGACGAATGTCGGGATCATGTAGCCGGGCAGAGCTGCGGATAGACGCCTAGGCAACTCCGCCGCGACGGACGGGTCACCACTGTAAATCGCGGTGAGAGAGGTCTCGCCGTCGTAGCGGACCGGAACCACGACACAGTCGGCGACCCCGTCAAGTTGCCGCAGTGCGTTCTCAACCTCGAGCAGTTCTACCCGGTAGCCGCGTACCTTCGTCTGCTGGTCGAGTCGGCCCACGTAACCGAGATCACCGTCGGGCAGCAGCACGACGCGATCGCCGGTGCGGTACCAGAGCGCGCCCTCGTGCGACAGGAACCGCCCGGCATCGTCGCATGGGTCAAGGTAGCCGCCGAACATCTGCGGTCCTGTGACGCACAGTTCGCCCTCGTTCGCGACGGGCCGCAGATCGTGGCCGACCAGCAGGTACCGGAGCCCGGGATACGGCCTGCCTATCGGCACCAGCCCGCGTGCCCCAGGAACTGGCATCCCGGTGAACCGGTAGGCGGTGCATGCAATGGTCAGCTCTGTGGGCCCGTACAGGTTCTCCACACGCGAGGTCGGCGCCGCTGCCTGCCACGCCACCGCGTCGTCGAACGTTAGCGCCTCGCCGCAGAACAGGCTGAGCCGGAGCGACGGCAAAGAGCCTAGCGGCAGGCCGATGAGCTTTTTCACCAGCCGGATCGCGCCCGGCACGGAAAACCACACCGAGATGCCGTGCTCTGCGGCGAACGTCGGCAGCTTGCGCAGTGCCTGAGGCGGAGCCGCGACCAACGTCGCGTTGGCACTCCACGCCATGAACAACCCGAACATGAACAGGTCGAAGGTTGGCTCGAAGGTCTGCGTGACCACGTCGGCCGGGCCCACCTGGTAACGCTCCTGCAGGGTGTCTATGAAGTGCAAGGCGTTGCCGTGACTGATGGGCACACCCTTAGGTCGGCCAGTGGAACCAGATGTGAACATGACGTAGGCGGTATCCGAGCTGGTAACGGGTACCGGCTTGGACAGCGCGGGTCCGGCTGTCGTCGCTGGCGCGCCTTGAGATGCAGTGACCAGGCGGACTTCGGGAAGCGATGTGGCGACAGATGCCAGCACTCTGGCGCCACGGTGGTCCGCTATAACCGTGTCGAGCCCCGCGGCCTTAATCATCTGGACCGTCCGCGCGGGAGGGAAGTTTGGGTTCAGCGGGACGGCGGCCGCGCCAGCATATATCGCGGCGAGTATTCCGGTATGAGCCAAGACCGTGCTGCCTGCGAGTACGCCGACCCTGGCCGGTGCTCGCGCATCCGGGCCGCGTACGGCGCCGCCCAGGCTAAGCGCTATTTCGTGGATCGACGCGTAGCTGTAAGCCGTTCCGCCCACGCGCAGCGCGGTTCGGCCAGGCCGGAGCGTTATGCCGTGCAGGACGCGCTCGGCGAGGCCGCCACTGTCGGTCACCGAATGCCGCCGATAAGGGTCAGGGTGCAGATGCTGCACCACTGAGAGTCTGGCGTGGCGAGCTGATCCACGGTTAGCGCCATATCAGGCTCATCTACCGCGAATGTGTCCTCGATGTCTACGATCAAACTGAGCATCTGGATGGATTCCATGTCCAGCATGTCAGCGGCATCGTGGGTCGATCGCCGCGCCAAGGTCGGCCAAGCGGCCGTGCCTGGACGGAATCTGCTCGAACTCGACCAGCCAGGAACCCAGGACCCGGACACGACCGAGGTGATCGCGCAGGTCCCAGGTCAGGGGCCTCGTCATGTCGGCGTCCAGCACGTACAGCGGGATGCCGTCATCCCCGGCCGCTCGCAGCCGCGCGGAGTGCGCCAGGATCTGCACCGCGGCCCGGCAGGGCCGCGGCCAGCCTGGCCCCCGACGAGGACCTGATCCTGCGGCGAGGTCTACGAGTCGTGCGCGAAGCTGACCTGGGTCAGCCACTGGAACGCCCACCCCGCGACCGCCGTGCCCTCGCTGCCGTGACTGCCCTGGCAGGAATGATGATGAAACTCCCCGGCCCGGGCTGCATTCCGCCTCGGCCTGGGGTACGTCGAGGCGTCGAGTGCGAACAGGAGGGGCCAGCCGGGCTGTCGCACCGCGGCCAGCAGGTCCCGCAACGGCTCCTCGTCGATCGCCGCCCTGGCTGAGAGCCTGGTAGATAATGCCGCGGCGGAAGGCGGCCTCGAGGCTGCGGTACGGCAGCGAGGCGACCAGCCTCCCGGGGCCGTCAGTATCGCGTCTCCCAGCTCGAACAGCGCATCCCCCGGTCCGACGCAGGCACCAATAGTACTTCCGCCGGAACCGCGCCAGTCTCCCCAGGGCGTCCCCGGGACGCGGCTGATCAACACGCGCCATACTGAACGCCACGGCCGTCGCCTTTCTCCGGAAGATCCTGGTCCGAAAATGGGGGCCTCACATGAGCATGGTTTTTGAGCCGACGGCGGTTTGTGCCGTCGGCTCACGCTGCCCGGCGCCAATGGGCGCGGGTCGGCTACCCGGCGGCGCTGGTGATGATCTCGCCGGTCTCGGGGTCGGCGCCGGCGCGGGGCTTGAGCGTGACCTCGTAGCCGAGGCGCTCAAGGCTGCGGACGTGGCCGCGGGCCTGGCGCCGGGTTCCGGCCTGCTGGTCGTAGTAGCCGGGTCCGAGCTCGCGGTACTCGGCGGCGGGGTCGGACAGGAGGGCGTGGGCGATGGCGAGCTGGGTTCGCATGACGGCACCCTGAGCTTTCTTCTTCGGCATGTGCCGGCACAGGCGCCGGAGCTTGGCGCCGAGGAAGGTCTGCGTGCGCCCGGCGCTGGAGGACGCCTCGCCGAGGGCGGCGCCGATATAGGGGTTGCCGCGGCCGGTCGCGCTCTTGCCCTTGCGCCTGCCGCCGGATTCCTTGGCGCGGGGGGCGACGCGGGCCCAGGAGCACAGGTGCCCGGCGGTCGGGAAGACGCTCATGTCGACGCCGATCTCGGCGATCAGCTCCTGGGCGGTCGTCACGCCGAAGCCGGGGATGGCGTCGAGCTGGGCGATCTGCCGCTCGTAGGGCTCGCACAAGACGGCGATCCGCGCGTCCAGCACGGCGATCTGGGCGGTGTAATGATCGATGTTGTCCAGCATCATCTGCAGGACGAAGGCGTGCTCGGGGGTGAAGAACGAGCAGTCCAGGGCCTCTTCCAGGAGGGCGAGCTTGCGGCGCATCACGCCCCGGGCCAGGGCCGCCAGGGCCCTGGGGTTCCGCTCGCCGGCGATGATGGCGGTCAGCATGGCGCGGCCGGAGACGCCGTGGATGTCGCTGATCACGCTCGACAGCTTCAGGTGCGCGTCCTCCAGCAGCTTCTCGGCTCGCTGCTTCTCCGCGGTGCGGGCCTGGGTCAGCTTGCGCCGGTAGCGGGTGTGGGTGCGCAGCCGCCTGATGTCCTCCGGCGGCACGAACGAGCCGGCCAGCGACCCGCGCTCGGTGACCTTCGCCAGCCAGACCGAGTCCAGCTTGTCGGTCTTGGGCCGCCCGGGCAGGGCCTTGACTTGCGACGCCTGGTAGAGCAGGAGGTCCAGGCCCTGCTGCTCCAGCAGGAAGTACACCGGCTTCCAGTAATCGGACGTGGCTTCCATCCCGGCCCGTTCCACGCCCCAGCAGCGCAGCCAGTCCGCCATCTCCAGCAGCTGGCGGCGGGTGGTGCCAAACTCGCGGGTCTCCTGCTGCCGGCCGCCCTTCCGGGTGTCGCTCGGAACCCGGATCGTGACGCTGACCATCTGCTTTCCGATGTCGATCCCGGCGGCGCACTCGCAGAACAGCGGCTCGTCCTGTGCCTCTTCCATCACGGTCTCCTAACATGGGGATGCGGTAAACAGCGGCGGCCGCCCGCAGGAGCAAGGGGCAAGCGGAAATCTGGTCCGCGGGCTCGAAGCACCAATTCACAGCCCTAAGGGAAGCTCCCAGCGCTCAGACTTATTAACGGGGTTCAGGCCCGCCAAAGAGCTACGGCGTCAGCGGACGGCCGCACCACCGCATCCTCCATCCCGCACGCGCCCCGCGAGGCCGAAAACCCGCACCAGCCCGCTATGCGAGCCACGGAGCGCCAGCGACCCCAGCCACAGCAGACCCGCAGTGTCCCGGAATTTTCACGCCGCCACGGCGTCCAACGGGCACCCGAGACTTATTAAGACCTCGTTCCGTGATTTCACCGAGGCGTGGCCGTGGCAGTGGACGCCTCAGCAGGTGGAGCAGTGGGTCGCCTTGGGCGGGTGGGCGCATTCCACGATCCACTCGTATGAGGGCGCGCTAGCTGCGTTCCTCGGCTACGTGTGCGATCCACGGTATGACTGGATCGCTGAGTGCGAGTAGCAGGTCGGCGCCCTGCCGGTCCAGCTCTGCCATGAGGGGAACACGGCGAAGTACGAGAACAGGCCGGAGTGGCGCCCGCTGACCCGCGCCGAGCTGCGGGCGTTCCTGGACGCTGCGGATGATCATGTGGAGCGGGCGGGCTTGCGGCGCAAGGGGGAGGCTGGCCGCGTTCCGCGACGCGACGTTGTTTGAGGTGAATTATGGCTGAGGGATGCGGCGGCGGGAGAGCGCGATGCTCGGTGTGGCTGACTTCGCGGCGAACCCGGCAGCTCCCGAGCTGGGCAGGCTGAGCGTGTGTCATGTCCGAGTAGGCAAGGCGATGCGAGGCAGCCCGCGCCGGCGGCGGGCGGTGGCCAAGGTGATGCCGTGAACGGCGGAGGCGCTGGCGCAGCGCATCGAGCAGGTACGGCCGTGTTACGGGGTGCGCGGATCTCGGCGAGCTTATCAAGCGAACACAACTGTATAAGCAGGGACGATCGTTACCTTGCGTGTCGTTACCGTTGGTAATGCCCGGCGTGAATGTCAGACGGGGACGCGGTCGCCGAAGCGGACGGCGAGGGCGTTGAGGGCGACTACCAGCTGTAGGTGCCGGTGCCGCACTGGTCATCGTCCTAGTCCACGCTGGGTCTCTGATGGCAGGCCTGGCGGCTGCGGCTGGCGGCTGGATCGTCGAGATCCTGTGGATGCTGCCGGGCAGGCGACCACCCGCCAGTTGGCTCACGTGCTGGCGGCGGGACCGCTCCCGCAAGCAAAGGCCATCGCGGACTTCCCGTCGGCTGCCGCCGCCCAGGTGCGTAAGGCCATCGCCAGGGCCGACCGCGTGTGCCTCGTCGAGGCTGGTAGCCCCACCTGGATCGGTTACCGGCTCCGCGCCTGCCGCCTTCGTATCAGCAAGACATACGGTCTCCGAATACTTGCGGCCAAGTGGCCGACTTGGCCTGTGTGCAACCGACCGCCGTGAACATTTGCACATATGTTACGATTTTGCTCACCGTATCAACCTTCACATTGATGCTTTTTAGCAACCTGACCCGGTCGCTCAACGGTCAGATATTCACTCACGGATACAGAAATGAGCGCACTGAACCATTCGCTGCTGGACAGACTGCTGGTTGAGGCGTGTCAACGCTGGCCCTGCCGGGAGGTGGTCCTCGACGCGTCCTGTGTGAAAACCTACTCCAAGTTCACCACGCGTAACGTCTACACCGTGCCATGGCCGCGGCGTCAAAGCCCGGTGATACGTTCCTTCTCTGGTTAACAGCGGTGAACGAACGGGAAGTGAGCGCGACCGCGCCGTTGTTGGACCCTGCCGACGAAGACATACGGGGGTTGGAGCGCGTTCCAGTGGTTACGCAAGGGACAACATGCGATCCAGCCCGCACCCCCGAGACAGCGATGGCGAGAGTGCTACAGGTACCGGACAGATACCGCAGGTTCACGGTGAATGAGTCAGAGCTGTCGCGGTGCTTTGGAATTAGCGACACACTCCTGGTCCGGCTGTTGGACCTCGGACTACCCAGCAGAGCAGGTAAGTTTGACCGTCTCGACCTAGACAACGTTGGCCTCATCTTGCGGCTTCCACGCTCTCGGTACTCGGTGATGCGCTGGTGGTCGAAGCCCCTCATTGAAAGAACGAGCAAGTCGCGGTCAGGGGGGGTGGTGTCGGTGCGGGCGCGTTGCCCCGCTCCCGGCCACCCCGGCGATTGTAGCTTCGCGATTGCTCCCGAATTGGTCGATGATGTGGTATCTGAGGAAAGGCAAGGGCCGTCCGCCATATGGTATAGGCTCCGTGCGTGTCCCACAGCATCGGAGAGGGTCTTCGAGTCCCCATTCACTGACTTGTTTGAGCGCGTGCTGCCGTTTCATTTCCACCTGATACCACCTCAGCTTTGCGGGGACCTTTGCTTCCTGGCTAATACTGGCCTGGCTAATTGTTACCTCGCGGCGATGTTCCTAGTAAGCGAGGCGGCCAGATTCGGGCTCCCGGTACGAGCGGCCAGAGGAATCTTTATCGTGCCACCCTATCCGGTGGAGCACTGCTGGGTCGAATGCCAGGTCGATGACGGGCAGTGGCTGCCCGCTGATCCGTTCATGCTGAACGCGCTCAGAAGATGGGGGATTATCGGCGATGCGGAGTTGACCGGCGATTGGTCACTGCAGAGCGTCCTATGGCGTACTGGAACACCGTTTGGTCGGTTGGTTACCCACAGGGGTGACGACGCCTCATATGTGCTGACGCTTCGCTTAACCTGACGGTAACGACGTGCACTTCCTTGATACCTTGTGCTACGGCTGGCAGTACGTCGCGAGAGCCTGCGGCCTGGTGCGGTGGCCGAGGCTAGGCAGGGCGACTGGCTGATCTCCGCAGGGACATCGGTGCGGATAAGCGGGTCCTGCAAGACGGCTGCATCGGCGAAGTGCTCATCCGCGGTTCCCGGCTTCCCCGGTTAACTGGCCCGCCTCCCTATACCCAGTATCCAGCCGTGGGGAGGACGGCGGCTGGCAATCGACTAACGGCATCGGCTTCCTGTAGCGCGGGTACCTGCTCGTGCTCAGCCGTTCTGACGACACCCTCGTAGTCCACGGGCGGAACCACTTCGCCACGGACGACGTGCAGGCCTACGCGGAAGTACCAGGAATCCGCCCGAGGAGAGTCTCCGCCTTCGCCGAAGGCGGAGACGTGCAGCAGCGCATCCGGCTGCTCGCCGAGATAACGGTTGACGCGGATCGCTCCGCCATCGGGCTGACTCGGATCGCGCGGTCGGCCCAATTCGCCCTAGCCAAGAAGCTTGAGCTGTACATTTGTGACTTCGACTTAGTTGAAGCTGGCCAGCTGCCTGTCATCACCAGCGGCACGGTTCGGGCATCGGAAGCAGAGCGGCGACACGCCGTCGGCGCGATCACGCTGCTGAAAACCGACGCGCCCGGCGGGTAGGTGACTGCACACCGTCGATCCGTCGCTGCAGCCGGCGGGCGGTCGGCCAGCCACTCGTTCGCGCAAAAGGCCGGAAGGAAATCGCGGCGGATCGAATTCAACTTTATAACCGGATGCAATTTTCATTCACGGCTTAGGCGCTAGGACGCCCTGGACGAGCATCTCAACGGCAGGAAGCCTCGTGGATTAACCGCGAATGCCCTTTCCCGAAAACGTAAGCCAGCTCAGACAGACCGTGTTAGCCATCACCGCAGCGGCGCGGTGCTTGGCCGACGCCGAGACGTGTTAACCGTGCAACCGTCCAGTCAGCACGGTTGCACGCGGGTTGCGTTGTGAGTTGACCAGCAAGGGCTGCTTCAGCGGGCCGTGCGTGGAGCCTTTTAGCGAGGCCAGGTTTCATCCGAGTGGCCTCAGGCGCGCCCGGCTGCAGACAATCCCGTCGAACGGATCTGGGCGGGGCTGAAGAACTACGTGGCCAAGGTAGGCGGTGACCTTGCGGGCGTGATGGATGCTGGCGTTGTCGCAGATCACTACGATCACCAGGGCGCTGGGAATCTGCGGCCGGGCAGCGCGCAGCGTCCAGCTGGCCCCGCACATGCGGCAGCAGATTCAGATGCGTCTCATCCTTGGCGAGCGCCGTCGCCCGGCGCGGCAGGCCTATCAGCCGGGCCACGATGCCGGCCACCACGTGGTCGTGAGCCGGGTCGCCGCGGGCGGTGAGCTCCGGCGCCCACCTAGATCGCCACCAGCCGGACCTGCCCGTACAGCGTCCGCGCCATGACCTGCGGCCACCCCAAGTAACCGGCGGATCCGCGGCAGGGTTCACTGGCCCGGGCGCTTAAGAAGCGCGGCGATCCGGCTCGTTAGCCGGCGGTCGCCTGGCCAGCCCTTCATTGTTGAACCGGCCGATCCAGCTGCGCACCGTGGCGGGGTGCCAGTCCAGCGGCTCCGCGATCTGGGACGGCGTTAGACCGTGCGCCGACAACAGCACCATACGGCCCGCGCCGCCTACCGCCACCGGCCCTGCAACTGGGCGCGCAGCTGCTCGGCTCTTTGCCTGGGCCTTTGGCAAACGCGCTGACTGGAGCATACTGACCACGACCTGCCGGGTCGGCGGACGTTGGAGCAATCTCGATCCAACCCCCTGCGAGGCTGATGTCAACGCCCCTCACCCAGCAGCCTCATCCTCCAGTTACGCGCAAAACTTATGGACAGGCGCTTAGGCCAGACGTCGGCTCTCGGTGGCGCAGCGGTCCATTAGACATCATCTCATTGCCGCTCCGGTAGCCTCGTAATATTCCTCTGCCGGAACAGCACTCTTGACGAGAAGGGTACGCCCATGCAAGTCTGCGACAGCGGAAGGAAAATTAAAAACGGAGACTAATCGTCGCGGGAGCAGTGCTGGAGCTGAATTGAAAGCATTCTTGTGGGATCCATGGCGTACGGCCAAAGCCCAGCCTGAACGGAAAGCAATCTATGTAAACGACCGCTGCTGCACCTTCGGCGAGCTCATTGATCAAGTGGAGCACTTCCGCCGTGGAATAGGTGCTCTGGGTCTCAAAGATGGTTCCGTCCTAGGCACTGATCTACCGCCGGGCCCTGAATTTTTCGCATTGACACTTGCAGCCCTTCGCGATGGGTATGGCCTCTTCGCGGTCTCCCGCGACTGGAGTATACGATCAGCGCTCCTCGCACAGGCTGGCGCAGTCGTCGATATAACAGACGAGTCATGCCAACCGAACCATATTCCATGCCTCTCACCAGGGGAGCTGCATATCGTCGGGGCGGCGCCAGCGTCGCAGACGAGGTTGCCAAGAAACGGCGGAGCACGGTCCGGTTATCTCGTGTTCGTTACCTCGGGAACTACGGGGCAGCCGAAGGTCGTCGTGCGATCGCGTCCATGGTACTCATACCGCGGCGTCGCGGTAATGCCTAAATATGCGGCGGGGCCGGGAAACGGCCCCCATATCATGGCGTTCCCTGCCTTCCACCTGGGGACAATTGGGCCAGCGCTGTATGCGTTGCAAGCGGGCAGTGGGGTAGTTGTCCAGCATTCGTGGACCGCGGCAGGTTTCCGTGATCTTGTCGACCGGCATGCCGCCGACAGCGCATACGTGACAACGAGGCAACTGCCGGATCTGGCACGGGACGCCATCACTCCGCGATATCCAATAAAGGTCATGTTTACCGGCGGATCATCAGTAGGCCGCGAAGTGAAGCGCGCCGTTATTGAGGTATTCGGCCCGGTTGTCCATGAATTCTATGGTACATCGAAGGGGATCATTAGCGAGGTTTCAGCAGCAGAGTGGCTCCGCCGCCAGGGCACGGTCGGTCGTCCCCTCAGGGGAGTTCACGCGATAATCCGTACCTGCGATTACGAGTGCTGTGCCGACGAGATAGGAAACATATGGGTCCAGTACCGGACGATCGATAGAGGTGAATCTTCGCCTGCCTATGAAGATACTGGCGACCTTGGCTACATGGACGAAGATGGTTATCTATTCGTCGTCGCCCGAACATCGCCAAACGAAGATAGTAAGCTTGGATTGCTTGAGCATCTTATTCGGACGCTCCCCGGTGTCACTGATGCGGCGACGTCGATCGCGAGCGGGCAGGAGTTCATCACGTGCTATGTCGAGCATAGCCAAGATTTTGCCACTGAACTAACACTGCAGATCGAGAATCTTGCCAGATCCCTCGGGATACCACGGCCAAATATAGTCACCGGCGCTCCCGGCCACTTTCCGAGGACACCAAGTGGTAAATTGTGGCGGGCGCAGTTGGACAGCCCACAGGATGTTTCATGATTCGAGAGAATAACGAATCCTCGGCAATAGAGATCCTGGCCGAGGTCAAGCGCATCGCAGCAAATGTCTTCGCACGTCCGGTCACGGAGGAAGACAATTTCTTCGATCTCGGCGGCGATTCTGTCTCTGCGGTCGCCCTCGCGATACAACTAGAGGAGTCCGTAGGCGTCGCATTGGATCCCGAGACGATCTTCGAGGCCGATAATCTCTCCGAGTTCGCGCGTACGGTGACCTCGGTTCTTATTAATAATCAAACTCATCCCGGACGCCGACTAAATTGAGTATAAGAACGTGGCGCGCAGCCGGGCACCGCTGAAGATTGGCACCCCGGCACAGAGAGCGAGAGAGCGCCCGCCGCAGAGTTGAGAGGCTGGCAGGAATATGCTTACATCGGCAATTGATGCCGAATACAGGTGCAGCCCTCGTCCGAGTCGTGGCTGTCGCGACCATGTCCTTCGGTGAAATGGTTGGGGTGACCAAATGCCCGTACGCAGGACTAACAGTATGGCGCCAGATTGACATCGACTCTCGCCTGATCGATGAACAGGGCATCTCGGCACTTGAGGATATAGGAGGAATCGTTCGCGAACTCATCGCGGGTGAGGAGGATCGCGGCTTGGATATGCTCGCCATCGAGCTTGATCACCCCTTGATTATCGGCGATCTGGACCTCTTTACCCGAGCGATTGCTCTATTCGCCCGCGGGTTGCTCGGCACGGAAGCGCTTCCGGGCCAGTCCGATGGCTTGACGGTCGACGAGGGTGAGTGGATCGCCTACCTGGGCGGCAAGAGGTTGTTCATCTTCACTTTGTGCCCGTTCTACGGCATGTCCCACCCCAGACGTAGCGTAACCGGGTCGGCCTTCATCGTCATCCAGTTCACCAACTCCTTCCGAAAAATCAACTTGCACCGTATGAGTCTAGATAAAAGAAAGCAGCTTTCCGATCGAGTGAAATCGATTTTCATGGAAGCTGGTATCGACTACTTTGCATACATCACGCAAAGCTCATCCGAGGCGCTCAAAGTCGTGAAACCTCTCAGGCAGGGTGATGAGCCCGTCCGATGGTGGAGAACTCTCTGACGCCGATCGGTATGCGAACACTGGACAGTAACATCTCACCATTTGGGAGTAAATCATCAGCGTAATACTGCAACATCGCATGGCACCGCCAGAATTCAGTACTTAACTCGGGTTCACGGACATACAGATGCTCACCTCAGCTTTCGAAAAGAGACAGACTCTTATCGAAGCATGGAAACGCACTTGCTATTGTCGGTCCCCGATCTTTCGCTAGGCCACTTCATTTCGTTTGGTGTCGAACTCTTTTCCGTGGCACCTGGACACTGCTCGCCCTTGAACTGAATAGTTATGCAGAGATTCGCTGATTTGAGATAGTCGATCCCCTGTCTAAGCATGCTTTAGCGCGACATGGCCGATCACGCAAACGCAGTTTTCGACCAATTGGGATTCTAGGTTTGCGGTGGCACAATAATCGACCAGTTTCCCTGGCAAGCTCTTGATAACGTCGTTACTCGTACTAGCTATGTGGCGGTACACCGATGATCGGCAGGTCACCGGTGACGACAGCATTTGGCCATTCAGGAGTGAGGTATGAGCTGTGGTTCCAGACCGCTGGGGCGGATGCCTGGTGGCGAGGCTACGACTGGACAGTCAGCTTGCTGTCGGGCTCGCCCCCAGGTCATCAAGGCTGACCCAGTGCCCGCCGGAGGCTTCGACGACGCCGAAGGCGGAGCGGGCCTCGGGGAGCAAATCCGCGACGAAGACTACCACCGCGTCCAGTGGCGCCGTGGCCAATTCGTCTGGTCCGACCACGGGTATATCGGTTCCCGGTATCCGCAACCCGTGTTTGGCAGGCGACGCATCAACCACCGCGGGGAGCAGTTCCCTTGTGACCTCGGCAGTGTGGAGCAGTGCGACAGCGCGGGAGGCCGCGCCGTAACCGAGCACGGTCCGTCCCGCCGAGCGCTGCGAGGCCAGCCAGTGGCGCAAGCTGCGCGACTGCGCCGAGACTTCCTGCTGGAGCGTGCCAAACGCAGCGGGGGCGCTAAGACCGGAGTCCGCTTCGGCTGCGAGCAGCGACAGCACAGATTTTCCTGGCCCGCCACCTGGCTTGCTGCTGCGGGCGGCCAGCAGCACGGTTCCGCCATAGAGGTCGAAGTGCCATGCCATGGTCGGCGTCAGCCCGCACCGGGCCAGCATCATAGTCAGCGTGGTCGCCGAGTAGTAGGCGTAGTGCCCATGCCGCAGCGCGCTCCACTGACCAAGGCGGACGATCGCACCCAGTGCGTGGTACTGAATCAGCAGCACTCCGCTGGGTGCCAGGCGAGCCGCGCGTTCGGCGACCGCTGCCGCCTGATCGGCGGCGTGCATCAAGCCGAAGCAGTCGAGTACGACGTCCGCGCACTCGCCGGGCGGTACCGGCAACAGCCCGTGCTCAACGAGGTGGTCCAGCCACGAGCCGCCGTGCGGGCTCCCGTATTCAGCGACGCGCAGCCCCGGCGCCAGCAGCCCGGCGGCGGCCATTCGTTGAACGGCAACAGCCGCCTGCGAGACCAGGGCGGCTGGCTCGATGCTACGTGGCTCTTCCGGCACAGTCGGGTCGTCCATGAGTTGTGCCAGTCCGCAGGCCGAGCACAGCCACATCCGCAATGGATACACCGGATCGACCCCCACAGAACCAGCTGGCGGGAAGTAATCGCAGGCGGGTTGCTCGCCCAAGTCCAGCACGATCTGTCCGTGATCGCCGCGGCAGGCGCGACAGACGTGCGGGTGCATCTGGCTCCGGTGAGGGGTCGGTTATGACATCGTGCCGCCTCTGTGGTGCTGAGCTTACTCGCACATTCGTGGACCTGGGCATGTCCCCTTTGTGCGAAAGCTACGTGCCGCCGGAACGCCTGGACTCGCCAGAGGTGTTCTACCCACTGCACGTCCGCGTCTGCGGCTCGTGCTTGCTGGTGCAGTTGCCCGAATACGTTCCAGCCGAGGAGATCTTCTCCAACTACGCCTACTTCTCGTCGTACTCCCACTCCTGGGTCGCGCACGCCAAGCGCTATGCCAACGCCATGATGGCCCGCCGGAATCTCACCCCGGATGGCTTGGTCACCGAGGTGGCCAGCAACGACGGCTACCTGCTGCGGCACTTCCGCGATGCGGGAATCCCGGTGCTCGGCATCGAGCCCGCCAAGAACATCGCAGAGGTCGCCCGGGATCGCGGCATACGGACAGTCGCGGAGTTCCTGTCCGCCGAAACCGGCGAGGCGATTGCCCGCAAGCACGGCCAGGCGGACCTGGTCGCCGCCAACAACGTGTTCGCTCACGTTCCTGACATCCGCGGCTTCGCGGCGGGTCTGCGGGCGTTGGTAAAGGACGACGGCATGGTGACGCTGGAGTTCCCGCACCTGCTCCGGCTGATCGAGCGGCGTCAGTTCGACACGATCTACCACGAGCACTACCAGTACCTCACTCTGTTGACCGCGAGTCGAGCGCTGGAAACCGCCGCTCTGCGTGTCACCGATGTGGAGGAGTTGAGCACGCACGGGGGGTCGCTGCGGGTTTACGCGCAGCCGACTGGTGAACCTTCTGCACGGGTAGGCGCCGTCCTGGACGCCGAGTCCGCCGCTGGCTTGCACACGGCGGCAGGGTATGACGGGTTCGCTGCCGAGGTGCTGAAGATCAGGATCGAACTGCTGGACTTCCTGCTCGAACAGGCAAGGCGGGGCCAGTCCGTCGTTGGTTACGGTGCTCCCGGCAAGGGCAACACCCTCCTCAACTACTGTGGCATCCGTACCGACCTGCTCGCGTACACCGTGGACCTTAGCCCAGTTAAGCAAGGGAAGTACCTTCCCGGCACGCACATACCTGTGTTTACGACAGAACGGCTCGATCGGAGCCGCCCAGATTACATTCTGGTCCTGCCGTGGAACCTGCGGGGCGAGATCAGCCAGCAACTCAGCTACACACAGGCATGGGGCGGGCGGCTGGTTTTCCCGCTACCTGAGCTTGAGGTGATCTGACGATGAAAGTTGTCCTATTCTGCGGCGGTCTCGGAATGCGGATGCGCGATGGTGTGACCAACGCGCCCAAGCCGATGGCCATGATCGGCGACCGGCCGCTACTGTGGCATGTTATGCGCTACTACGCGCACTTCGGGCACACCGACTTCGTCCTGTGCCTCGGTTACGGCGCCTCCGTCGTAAAGGATTTCTTTCTCAGCTACGACGAGACCCGGTCCAACGACTTCATACTTGAGAAAGGTTCCCGGCAGGTCACACTGTTCAAGACAGACATTTCAGACTGGCGGATCACGTTCGTGGACACGGGCCTGAACTCCGCGATCGGAGAACGGCTGCGTCGGGTCCGGCGTTTCGTCGACGCTGAGGGCACCTTTCTCGCTAACTATGCGGACGTACTCACCAACGCTCCGCTGCCGGACATGATCGAGCGGTTCAACGCTAGCGACGCAGTTGTCAGCCTGCTCGCCGTCCCTCCACAGTCCTCGCATCACGTGGTGGACGTCGGCGCGGACGGCCGCGTCACCCAGATCACGCCCATGCACGCTCTGCTCCAGTGGGAGAATGGCGGCTACTTCGTGCTCCGACCCGAGATCTTCGACGTGCTGGACGAGGGCGACGACCTGCTTGAGGACGGCCTCATGCGACTGGTGCCCAAGGGCAGGGTCATGGCCTACCCGTACAAGGGGTACTGGTCGCCCGCAGACACCGTGAAGGAGCGAGCGCAACTGGAGGAGATGTACCACCGCGGGGACTGCCCGTGGATGATCTGGGATCCGGAGCGTTCGTGCCGGACGGCCGCCGCGTGCTGAGCCTCCAGTTCGCGGAGTCGGCGGGCTTGCCGCTGTCGGTGCTCGCGGTTGGCGCGCACCCCGATGACATTGAGATCGGGGCCGGGGGCTTGCTGCTCACTCTGGCCAGGAATCATCCGGGGCTGACCGTGCGGTACGTACTGCTGACTGGAAGCCCGGAACGCAAACTGGAGGCCAGGAAGGCGGCGCATGCGTTCCTGACCCACGTGACCGACGCGAACCTGATGATCGACCTGTATGACCTGCCGGAGGGCAGGCTTCCGGCGCGCTGGGAAGCGGTCAGAGACACACTGCACTCCGTCGCGCGCGACTTCTCTCCGGACCTGATCGTCGCACCCTCGGCAGGCGACGCCCACCAAGATCACCGGGTGATCGGAGAGATCATGCCCACTGCGTTTCGTAACAATTTGATTTTGAACTACGAGATACCGAAGTGGGACGGCGACATGTCGCGGCCGACAGTCTACGTCCCGCTACCGGAAGACCTAGCGCGGCGCAAGGCTCAACTGCTAGACAGTTGCTATCCGTCGCAACGTGTCAGGGACTGGTGGGACGCCGAACTATTCCTAGGACTTGCCAGGCTGCGCGGAGCGGAGTGCCACTCGCGCTACGCCGAGGGCTTCGGTTGCTCAAAGATGACGCTGGACAGTTCGTCGAGCTGAGCCCGAATGTCACGGCGCTCGGCGTTGGACCCGGTCAGTTCGAGGCGGATCGCCTCCACATGCATCCGCAGTGTCGGTGAACTGCTTGACTAGCAGCTCAGCGGGGATTTCCGCGCCGCTGAACCGTACCAGCAGCGGATCTCGGTCGCCAGTCTGCGGGACGCGTTCAGTGCGAAGTAGCAGCTAACTTGTGTGAGGCTGAAACGCCGAACTGCACGGCCCTGAACTCACGAGTGACGGACACGCTCATTGCCGAGTTGGTTGGTTCGGCATGCCCTGGTCGGCAGCCCTCAAGTGAACCGGGCCCGGGACCTGCAATGCTTTGGGAAGGCCTCTCGCCTCACAGTCGGCGCCCGGGATCGCCGACGCCGTCCGTCCGCGCCGATTTAGGGGGCGGCCCGGCGGAGGTCATCGTTGATTTCGCCGCTGTCGAGCAGTTCGCGGATCCGGCGCAGGCGGGTGTAACGGCCCGACTGGAGGTCCTCGATGGTCAGTCCGTACCTATTGTAGGAATCCAGGAGCTCCTCAACGCCGTCGCGGACGGTCCACCGGAGCTTGAGTTCGCCGAAGGTGTCCTCGAGCTTGGTGAAGTCGACGCGGTAATTGCGTATGTCCGGTCCGGCGCCATCTGCGAAGGTAATGACTGATCCCGGGACGACCTCGCGGACGAGTTCGGCGATCTGGCGGATCTGCACGTTATCGGCGTCTCGTCCGACGTTGAACGCTTGGTCGTGGACGCGCTCACGCGGCGCCGTGAGCGCGGCGGCGAACGCCCGGCTAATGTCCTCGATGTGGGCCAATGGGCGCCATGGCGTCCCGTCGCTTTCCAACCGCACGTGGCCCGTTGTCAGGGCGACCGCGGTGAGATTGTTCACGACGATGTCGAGCCGCAGCCGGGGAGAGGCGCCGTAGGCGGTGGCGTTGCGCAGGTATACCGGGCTGAACGCGTCGTCGGCGAGCTTGGACAGGCCGTGTTCCGCCAGTATCTTGGTCTTGCCGTACGGCGTAACAGGGTTCAGTTCCCCATCCTCCGCGACGCGAGCCGATCCGGCCGCGCCGTACAGGCTGCATGAGGAGGAGAATAGGAAGCGCCCGACGCCCGCTTGCTTGGCAGCGCGGGCCAGATGGAGAGTCCCTGCCAGGTTTACCGAATATGTCGCGCCGGGGTTGAGGTTTCCGAGCGGGTCGTTAGACAGTGCCGCCAGGCAAATGACGGCGTCGTAGTCGACGAGGTCATCCGGCCCCACGTCCCGTATATCTTTGATCGGCCCTTCCGGTACATCGGGTCCAAGGTTGCAGGCGTCGTAGAGCCCGAGATCCAACCCATTGACCTCGTGCCCCTCGTTGCGGAGAAAGGGCACCATCACGGCGCCGATATAGCCGCGATCACCCGCGACCAGGACTCTCATCAGGACCTCCAGGGGACTTGGCTACTTGGCATTCGACCGGCACTATCTGACACATCGATTACGCGGACGCGTGACGCGTGCCTGCGCGCGACGTAGCCGGTTGCCAGTGGGCGGGCCAGCGCTTTGACCTCCAGCGCCGGAGAGGCACGTGCGCGCGGCCTCAGCCACACACAGGCTGTCAGCACACTCAGGTTTGAGGAGTTAAGAGCCCGGATGCCATTGGTCGGTGCGGAGCGAATGCGGATGATCCGGCCTGGTCCGTGAGAGCTCAGCATGCTGATCAGGGCCGCGCCATCGGCGGTCTGTCCGCGGGCGCATGAGACGCCATCGCCGGGGACTGGCCGGGGCTGATCACGGCGAAGTTGTGCCGTGTCGACTTCACCGGGCTCAGACGAATATATCGGTCCTTTAGCCAAGGTCGAGAAGCCGCCTACTGGGAAAAGACGCGAGCAAGTCATTGGTATTCAGGGGCGCGGTATCCTTGCGGACCCGTTTCCCCATCCCCTCTCACGTGAAGTCGACCGCCGACGAGGTGCCCGTGGCCTAGCCCTTTCGTTGGTCTCTTCCCGAACGGGGGGCTTTCAGTTTTCTCCACCCCTGCTCTCCATTCGTCATTTCGCGTAGGCGTGGATGCCCTTCTCGGCAACGGCAGCAGATAACCTGTGGCTTATGGGAAACTCTCGCTATTTCTAGTACGCACTACCCTTGCCCGAGCGTTTCGGAACCTGGCGACACGCCGTATCAAATAATAGGCAACGGCTTCCCGGATCGATAGAAAGGAGGTTTCCACACCAAATCTCTCACGAGGGAGAAGCCATTGCGGTTTGATCGTACGCCAGGACTGGACGAAGAGCAACTCGACGAACTGGAAGAGCGCGTGTCAGAACTTCTCGAAAAGCCGTGGGATAAGACTGCCCGGCGAGACCGACACCCCCAGCAGCATGGCCATGACCTGCGCGGCCCGCTCCGGCGGCACGTTCCCGTACGCAGTCAGCACAACCGAGGCGGCGTTCAGCACCGGCCCGTAGGACGCCGAACCCTGGTACGTGCCCGGCGGCGGCTCCGCGAACGTGACCGTCCCGCAGCAGGTGCACGGCGTGCTGGCCAAACTGGGCGTCCCGGTAACCTGCACCGACATCTTCGGCACGTGGGGCAACATCTGGCTGGACGGCCTGGACCTGCGGCAGCCGTACGCGGGCAAGGTCGCCTTGCTGCGGCAACCGGCTGACGAGGTCAGCGCTGAGATCACCCTGCTGGACACGGTGCTGTCCGATCTGCTGGCCGGGCACGAGGGATACCGCGCTATCCGGCAGTTACCGGGCATCGGCGCGCTGCTGGCCGCAGTCATCGCCGCCGAGATCGGCGACATCCGCTAGTTCCCTGGTCCCGGGCAGCTCTGCTCGTGGGCCGGGCTGACGCCCCGGCACTACGAGTCCGACACCAAGGTGATCCGCGGCCACGTCACCAAGCAGGGCTCGCGGATGCTGCGCTGGGCAGTAGTCGAGGCGATCCAGCGCCAGCCCGCCGGAACCCGCCCGCGGCAGGTCAAGGACGGCATCATCGCCCGCCGCGGCGAGTAAGCCAAGAACATCGCCAAGGTGGCCGCCGCCCGGGGGCTTTCCCGCCGTCCTGGCTTGTTCAGGTCTGCCAACCTGCGGACACGGTGGATCTCCAAGCCCCCTGTGCCCGTGCGAAGTTCGCACCGCCCAGCAGGGAGTCGGTGGGCCAGTTCGTTTCGCTTGGCGCTGGCCATAACGCGCAGTTTTCGCGTATTCATCCTGCTGCCGGCCCCGGAGGATATTCAATTTCAGGCCAAAGGTGAGTCGCATCTACAAGCGACGCTGCTTCCCGATCACGTCTAGATATCGCGCTAACTGCCAGCGGCCAAGGAATACCTAGCTCGGGGTCGTCGTACGCTATCGAAATTTCCTCAGAAGGATCGTGAACGCGGTCGATACGGTAGGTCACGTCGGCAGGCTCCGTGAGGGCTTGGAAGCCGTGCGCGCAGCCCGCCGGGATATATAGCGTCGCTGGAGCGTCGCCGCGCAGTGTGAAGCTCTCCCAGTTGCGATATGTCAGCGAATTAGGTCGCAAGTCTACCACAACGTCGAAAATCTCCCCGTATGAACAGCGTACCAGCTTCGACTCGCCAAGTCCCGTGCGGATATGAAATCCGCGAATTGCGCCACGCACAGAGCGCGATATGCTGTCCTGGAGGAAACTTTCAGGAAGGATTCCCACTTCACGTGCGGCATCGGCATCGAATGTCCGGCAGAAGAACCCGCGATCATCAGTAACCGGATCCGCGTGCAGGAGCAAGACCCCGGCTATTCGGGGCGATGAATTAATCTTCACCGAATGCTCTCCAAGTCTCGGTAGAATAGTTGCTGAATGCCGCACAGTTCGATGTGCTCGGCGGTGCGGGTGATCCACAATCTGCCGACTCGCTGGTCATCCACCCCGATCACGCTGGTCGCCCGGTCCGGGCTTTTGTCCCGGACCTGCTCCATCGTCCGTTCACTGAAGCGCGCGCCATTGCCGTTCGTCGAAGTCGTCCGGAAGGCGCCCCTGAGCCCGCGTAGCCTCGATGACGACGTCGGTGAGGAACGCGACGTCTTCGGCGGTGGAAGGCCGTATCCGGTAACTGGGCACGGGACCATGTTCTCACCGCTGACCGCCCGTGGTCTCGTCGATCCTGGCGTGCAGGCAGACCGGATGGTTCGAGGTCCGCGTCTATGGTTCCCGCCGCCACCATTACCGGCTTTTCTGCCGCCTGGACTACGACGCCAGCGCCCTGCGGTCCGGCATGGGCACGCCGCGCTCATCGGTGTGTTTGTCGGGGCGGCGGGACGCCTGTGGCCGACGTCGAACCAGGCCAGCGCGATGGAGGTAGCCTGCCGCTGTGACAGGCCGACGCGGGCCGTCCCCGCTGCCAGGGGCAACGGATAGCAAAGAGCGGCAGCCAGGCGCTGGTCGGCCCCGGACCGGTACCGGCGTCCGGGCCGGAGGGGCTGCGGCATGTCTGCGGCCGGGAACGGCGCTGGGTGACCCGCAGCCGTGACCGCCACGCGGCCATCCACGGCCTGCTGGCCGCCGGGCGCTCCAAGCGGGACACCGTCCGCATCCTGGACCTGGCCCGCGGCACCGTGCACCGCTTCGCGGCCGCCGCCACCGCCGGGGAGCTTGCTGGTCAAGGCCACCACCCGGCCGGGCAAGCTCGACCGGTACAAGCCCTACCTGAGGCAGCGGTGGAACGAAGGGATCACCAACGCCGCGGCCCTGCACGCCGAGCTGCAAGCCAAAGGCTGGCACGGCAGCGCGCAGGCCGTGGAACGCTAGGTGCGGCCATTCCGCGCGATGACCGCCGCGCCGCCGGGTCGGCACTGGCCTGGCCGGGACTACCGTCACGATGCGGCTGGACGGGCACCCTGATGCACGCCATCGCCAACGGCGCCCTGGCCGACACCTGGCCCTGCCCCATCAACGCCGACCGTGCCGCCCGGATGACCGGCGCCCGCGCCGCCGCCGCCCCGCTGCCCCCGGCACCGTTGCCAGCCGGATCAATCGCCGCCAGACGGCGGGTGCACGCCAGCGGCCGGATCATGATCAACAACCAGCCCATCAAGCTGGGGCCCCCGCCACGCCGGCAAGCTCGTCACCGTCATCATCGAGGACACCTGCTACCGGATCCTGCACGGTGACAAAGAACTCGCCGTCAAGCCCCGCCGCGACACCTCACCCATCACCCGGCTCTACGTCCGCGGCAAGAACACCCAGTCGAAATGAACGCCAGCCGTCAAGGATGTCCTGAGAACAATCGGTCAAGCATCTCCTGAGACCACACAACGACAGCTGAGCTGCGGAAACTCCCCGTAGTTCAGTCAACAGGCCAACGCGTCATCCTCCACCCTGGGTAACTCCCACCACGGAATCCGCGCCAGAGCCCGGAAAGTGAGCCAGAGCCATTTTCTGATGTCCCTTGACAGTCTCGTTCACCTTGAAGCCGGGAGCGCATCAGATCCCCTGTTTCTGACAGTACGTGAAGTTTCTCCAGGTTCAAGCACAACACAGGGATGTCTAGGACGCTCTCGCCGAAACGGTCGCGGCTATCTTGGACAGCGAGATAGTCAGATCAAAGAACAGCGGGTTCTGCCGGGGTAGCGTCAACGCGCAGCTCGCGCCGACGTTCAGCGGTGGCATGCGGTTCGGCGGTAAGCAGCCGCGCCTAGATGTCCGCCGCTTTCCGGGCTGCCGCCAGGGTCACCAAATCCCGGGCAGCCTGACAGTCGACTCGTACACCCTAGGCAGGCTGCTCTGGTGCGCGAGTGGCCTCGGGCAGAGACCTTCCCGGAGCCGGACCGCGAGCACCGTCCAAGACGAAAGATGCGTCCTCATTCGGTGAGGCCGGTCGCTCGCCTCACGATCCGGTGGGCGCATCTGCTCTTGAGCATTCGAACATTAGCGCTGATAACGAGATCTCTGGGAGCCAAACTGGGAGCCAACGATCAAAGTCACCGGGACACGCCGGCGCACCTCCAGCCATTCTCGCCGCAGGCAAACGGCACGTCAGGCCACACCCAGCACCGTCGAGGCACGCTTCGAAAGTGCCTCCTAAGCAGTAGGTCCCGCGTTCGAGTCGCGGTCGGGGCGCGTCGTTGTTCCCGGGCCGTCGCCCGCCGCGGCATCGCCGACTCGCCAGGCGCCCGCGCAGCGCAAGCCCCCGGCGAGATCCTGTCATGCCGCGGTGCGGGCGGGACCTGGTCTGGGTCATGATGGGATGTGATGGCTGAAGCTGATGAGGCGACGCGGGGCCTGGATGTGTCCGTCCCGAACGCCGCCAGGATGTATGACTACTTTCTCGGCGGCAAGGACAACTTCGAGGCCGACCGCGTTACCGGCGCCAGGCTTCTTGCGCTGGTGCCGCAGCTGCGCCAGTCGGTGGTGGAGAACCGCCGGTTCATCGGCCGCGTCGTCAGGTTCCTGGCCGGCGAGGCGGGAATCGACCAGTTTCTCGACATCGGGGCGGGCCTGCCCACCCAGGATCCGGTCCATCAGGTCGCTCAGAAGATCAACCCCCGCGCGCGGGTGGTTTACGCGGACTACGACCCCGTCGTCGTCACGCACGGGAGCGCGCTGCTGACGATTCCCGACCGGTCCGTCATGGTACGAGCCGACCTGCGCCGGCCCAAAGAGCTGCTGGCCCACCCCGAAGTGAGCGGTTTCCTTGACCTGCGCCGCCCGGTGGCGGTGATGCTCATCGCGGTCATGCATTTCGTTCCCGATTCCGAAGATCCGTACGGGATCGTCGCGGCACTGCGGGACGGGCTCGCGCCGGGAAGTTACCTGGCGATGGTGCACCTGAGCGGCGATTTCGTGGAGCAGGACGCGGCGGCGCAGGCCGTGTCGATCTACGAGCACGCCAGCGCGCCCCTGCGACCCCGGAGCAAGGCCGAGGTCCTGCGGTTCTTCGACGGCTTCGAGCTTGTCCCGCCAGGGCTGGTACCCAAGCACGAATGGCGGCCCGACGACGGCGGCCCGGGGCACCGGACATCCAACGTCAGCTGGGGCGCAGTGGGCAGGAAGACTACGCCGTCAGCGGGAGTGCGCGCTGCGGTGTCCCGCCCCTGATGCCGGGTCCGGACCGCTGAGCCTGCGGACTCGTGGGCCGGCCAGCAGCGCATTCAGCGCCAGCGCCGTGTCTTGGTGCCGGCTGGCCAGCGCCGCGCCCGGGCCCGGGTCCGCCGCCTTCCAGGTCCCGTCGCAGCCAAGCAGGCGTGCCACCGCATCGCACGTCGCCGGATGAGCGGCGAGCAGCGCGATACCCCGGCCCGGACCTGTGCCCGGTTGCGTATGCAGGGCTTCCGTCTCCGCCTTGGCCCGCCATGGCGGGACCCATTCGTCCAGGGTCGAGAGCCGGCCAGGGAAGATCCGCCCGGCTTCACGGGTCAGCAGCGAGACCAGCTCGGCGCCACCCGAACGCAGGGTGGTAATCAAGATCGGCAGCCATGGCAGCAGCACCGGGTCCGGCAGCCGTGCGAACGCGTCGGACACCGTTTCCACCACGAAGTCGGTGAGGGCAGGGACGGGCTCGAGGGCATGGACGAAGCCGCTGAGATAGCGCGGATAGGCGGGCACCACAAGCGGGTTGCCGAGCAGTTCGTCGCACCGCGCCCGCAGGTCCGCGCGGGACAGGTGCCCAAGCTGCATGCGGGCCGCCCAAAGCAGCGCCGTCTTCGACGGATCTTCCGGGTGCGACTGCGCGACCGCCAGCTCCAGCTGGGTGCGGTCGCAGCCCAGTGACAGCGCCAGGCTCTCCATGCTGAACAGGAAGCCCAGCATCGCCGCAACCTGGCGAATGGTGACGTCGTCGTCGCCGAAGGCCGTCGGCAGCAGGGTGCAGTAGTGCGCGTAACCGGCCTTGACGAACGACTCGATCCACCCGGGCAGCACGGGCTCACCGGTGCGGTAGTACGCAAGCAGCCGCCGGGCGCGGCGCAATACCTCGGGGGCACCGTCAACGCTGCGTTCGGCCGCAAGCACGTCCAGGGCGCGGGTGCCAAGCTCGTCGGCGAGGCGGCGGCTGCGCAGGTACAAGATTGCGTCCTCGACGGCCCTCAGGACGAGCGCCGCCGTCGCCCGCGGCCCGTACGCCGCGCGGCGCAGGCGCTGCTCCAGGACCTGCTCGATGCTCACCCCTTCGTAGCCAAGTTCGATGAGCGCCCGCTGATGGGTGCCGAGTGCCAGGTCCCACGATTCCTGGATCGGCTGCTCTGCGAGGCGGCGTTCACCCATGATCGGCCGCGCGGCGCCCGGCGGCATCAGGTAGCGCAGCATCCACAGCACATCGGAGCAGCGCTCCAGTTCTGGCTGGGAAGCGATGTCCAGCAGTGCCCGCCGCACGCCGCGCTGCTGGAGGTTCAGGTTCAGCGGTGCCAGCCGGTCGTGCACGTCGCGCGCCAGGGGCGGCAGCGCGTCGTAGCCGACCTGGCCGACCCGGTCCCCGCCCATCAAGATCTCCACCAGGCGGCGGACGTCGCGCCGGCCCGGCACGGTGTCCTTCTCGATGCAGGTGATCGCCGCGTCCTGGAAGTCGTAGGGCGTGGGCTTGGCCCGGTCGCGCATCCCGGCCAGCAGGATCGACGTCTCGAACACCGCGATGGCGTCGGCGGTGGAGGCGAGGTAGCCGTTGCGGCGCGCGGCGCGCACGATCTCCACCGACCAGCCGAGCAGCTCCGCCTCGTCCAGGCGGTCAAGGACAGGCGGCCGCTGGAGGAAGCCAGTCAGCTTGTCCGACGCAGGGGCCGCGGGCGCCGGCGCCGCCGCGGTCGCGGTCTTCTTGGCCTTGGAAATCTTCGTGCCCGTCTGCCCGGTCAGACGATATGGCTTCACCCCAGTGCGCTTGACGTTCTTCGCCCAGACCGTCGCGGCGATCGACACCGACCCTCCCGCCAGGCCGAACTGCGCCTCGATCGCCGCGTGGCTGGAGGGGATCAGGCCGCGCTGCCACTTGGTGGCGGTGCGCGGGCTGATCTCGAAGGTGCCGGTGCCCGCGACGCCGAATTCGGCGACGTGGCTGACTGCGTGGAAGGCGCCGCAGACGTAGAGGCAGTCCGCGGGGTCGGTGCCGGTCGCGGCCAGGTGCTCGCGCATCCTTGTCCACATGTAGCGTTCCCGGTCCTCGTCCACGCGCACCTGGTGCGGGTCGCCGGGTGCGAGGCGCCGGAACAGACTGCCGATCAGCAGCATGACCTGGCGATAGGTGTCGTGGTCGCTGTCGCCGAGCGGCACTTCGACGTACTGGTGCCACCACTCAGACCAGTGCCGTACCCGGCCGTGGCGCAGCAGGTGTTCTTCCAGTTCGGCGAAGCGCGGCCGCAGGTCGCCGATCTCCACGCCGACCGCGTCGCCATGCAGCGCGGCCTCCTCCTCATCCGGCGGTGCGTCCGGCGCGCCCGCGGCAGCGTCAGACTCGGCGAGGTGGGTCCCGAGCGCGTCCCACTGGAAGACGTGGTCCGAGGAACGGTCTACGAGGACAAGTTCGGCGTCCGGCGTTTCCAGTGCGTAGGCGATCGCCTGGTATTCGGCCGAGGCCTCGGTGATCGGCGCGACCACCGACAGCGGGGACCACTCGGCGGGGAAGTCGTCGACCTCGGTCGCGAACGACTGGACCGCCACCGGGAGCGTGCAGTTCCGCAGTTCGGTCAGCAGCGGAGTCATGTCCTCGCACAACTCCAGGTACACGACCTTCGGCTGCCTGTGCCGCAGGCGGCGTGCCATCGCGATCGCGGAGGCGGGTGAGTGGTGGCAGACGGGGAAGATTTCCAGCGGCTCGCGCACCGCGCGGTCGACGTCGTCGACGATGCCGAGGAGGATGCCCTCCAGGGCAGCCGGGCCGTCGGCGAACGTGGCGGCTGCCTCCTGCAGTTGCGCGCGCAGTGCTCCGAAGGTGCCCTCGCGTATGCCGCTCATGACATGGTGGCGATCGTGTCGCGGCCGCCCCGCAGGAACTCCGGCCACGACCCGCCCTCTTCCCGGCTGCGTGGCTCGATGACGCCGTGTAGGTACTTGTTGAGTATGGCCAGGTCCTCGGGTGCGCGCCGGGCCAGCGACCCTACCAGCGAGGAGGCCAGTACGCGGGCGGTCAGCGCGCGCTCGCCGAAGAAGTTGCTGTGCAAGATCGCGTCCTCGAGCACGCCGATCTGTTCGGCGGTGGACAGCGCGGACTCCAGCTTCTCGTCGTCGCTGCCGGCCACGGCTGCCGATGCGCGCAGGTCGGCGAAGCTCTGCAGCAGGACGTCGAGCAGCGTAGGCGGCACGTCCAGCTCGATCTGGTGGCGGCGCAGCAGTTCGGTGGTGCGGAAGCGGACGATCTCGGCCTCGCTCTTCTTATTCGTCACCACCGGGATACGCACGAAGTTGAAGCGGCGCTTGAGCGCCGAGGACAGGTCGTTGACACCCCGGTCGCGACTGTTGGCGGTGGCGATGACCGAGAAGCCGGGTTTGGCGAACACGATGTTGTCGCTGTCCAGCTCGGGGACTGAAATGTACTTCTCGGACAGGATCGAGATCAGCGCGTCCTGGACGTCGCTGGTGGAGCGGGTGAGTTCCTCGAAACGACCGATCGCGCCGGTTTCCATCGCGGTCATGATCGGCGAGGGGATCATCGACTCCCGCGACTGGCCCGTCGCGATGACCATGGACACGTTCCAGGAGTACTTGATGTGATCCTCCGTGGTGCCGGCGGTGCCCTGCACGACCAGGGTGGAGTTGCGGCTGATCGCGGCGGCCAGCAGCTCGGCCAGCCAGCTCTTGCCGGTGCCGGGGTCGCCGATGAGCAGCAGGCCGCGGTCGGAGGCCAGGGTGACGACGGAGCGCTCGACCAGGCTCCGGTCGCCGAACCACTTCTGGGGGATCTCCCGGTCCAGGCCGTCGGAGCGCTCGGAACCCAGGATGAACAGCCGGACAATCTTCGGCGAAAGGCGCCAGGAGAACGGCTTGGGGGCGTCGTCCACGGACTCCAGCCAGTCCAGTTCCTCCGCATACTTGATCTCGGCGGGGGCGCGCAGCAGGTCAGACATGTCAGAGGCCTTTCAGGTGAGGAACGTCTTGAGTTCGTGGACGAGCTTGCGGATGTGGCCGGAGATCACCGGCGTGCCGAGGTCCTTGAATCGCTCCTTGAACCACGGGTTGACGGCACCGCGGCCGGAGCTGGTCACCGAGCCGACCGGGATGAACTTGGCTCCGGAGCGGTGGATGGCGGCCATGCTCGCGAACAGCTCTTCCACCCGCGTTTCGTAGAAGTCCGAGATCCACACGACCACCGTGTGGCGGGGCTCGGCGATCCTCGGCTGGGTCATCGCCATCGCGGCCATGCCGTCGTTGCCGCCACCCAGCTTGGTGCGCAGCAGCGCCTCGAAGGGATCGTGCACCCATGGCGTGAGGTCGATGACCTGCGTGTCGTAGGCGATCAGGTGGACGTCCACCTTCGGCAGCCCGGCGAAGATCGACGCCAGGATCGCGCAATTCACCATGGAGTCCGTCATCGAGCCCGACTGGTCGACGACGACGATCAGCCGCTGCGGCGTCGTCTTGCGGGCGGTGTGCCGGTAGTAGAGGCGGTCGACGTACAGCCGTTCCTGTTCCGGGTCCCAGTTGGTGAGGTTCTTCCAGATCGTGCGGTCGAGGTCGAGGTTGCGGAATACCCGCTTGGGCGGGATCGAGCGGTCAGGAACGCCGGCCGACGCCCTCTCCACCTCGGTGCGCAGCACCTCGGCGACCTCGTCGACGAACCGGCGGATAAGGGACTTGGCGTTGGCCAGGGCTACGCCAGAAAGGTTGTCTTTGTCCTGCAGCAGTTGCTCGATCAGCGACATGCTCGGGGTCAGCTGTGCGGCGAGTGCGGGGTTGGCGAGTACCTCGCGCAGCTGCATCCGCTTGATGAGGCCGGCTTCGAGCGCGGCGAGGTCCGGGCCGATCGCCGGGACCAGTCGGCTGAGGTCGGGTGTCGTGCTGCGCCCGCCAGTGCCCTCCGGGCCGACCGGGGGCACCGGAGGCCGCCCGCCGGGCCGGCCGCCGCGCAGCTCGCCCGGCCGACAGCCGAGCGCTAGTTCCAGCCAGCCCGCGTCGGACTGCCAGCGCGCCAACTGCCCGGCGGTGACCGCGCCGCCACCGGTGGCGAAGACGTTGAGCAGCACCTTCGAGGCGAGGGCGGCGCGACGGACTTCGGCGGCCTTGTCGCGTGCGCCGCCGGTGTCAGGTGCGGGCGCCATCAGGCCGTCGAACTCGGCCTTCAGCTCGGGGTGGCGCTGCACGATCGAGTCGACGGAAACCTGCGGGTCAAGCAGCGCGGCCGGCAGGCCGATGTCGGTGACGACGGCGAGGCTCGCCGATTCCAGCGCGGCCTGCTCCTCGCGGTCGAACAGACGGGCGAGGAGCCGCCAGTACAGGACCTGACGGCGGTTGTCGAAGGGATCGGGCCCGGTCATTTGCGCAGAAGCCTTCCGGCGCGCTCCCTGAGCACCAGCATGGCGTCGGTGGCGGCCTTCTCGGCCTTGACGCCATCCTTGTCGGGCGCGCCCCCGGCCCATCCCCCGGCGTGGACCGCGACGGCCTTCTTCCGCACGGTGGTCTCGACGGCGAGGGGCTGCACGTAGAACGATCCAGCATCCCAGCGGAGCAGCCCGATGCAGGCGCCGGACGCCGCGATGGCATCGGGGGTGAGCGGTCCGGCGGCCGGGATGCGATCGGTGTCGACGACGAGAGGATGGCCGGCCACGACGAACGCCAGTGCGTCGTCGTCCTTTCTGACGGCGAAGCCCTCAAGGAAAACGGGTACGGCGATGCGCGCCGGGTGCCGGTCCAGCGGTGCCGTCGGCGCGTCGGTGGCGATGGGCAGGGCGACGCGGGCGGCGGCAAAGGGGTCGGCGGGCTTCCCCGGGCGAGCGTGATCGTCACTCCAGATCAGGTCGCCCTCGGCGCTGACCGGCATGTCCGCGACGTCAGCCGAGCGGCCCTCGCTGACGGCCGCCAGTGCAGACATGTGCGGGCGGAGCAGTTGCCAGACGCCGGCCCCGATGACCGTGTCCGGTTTCGGGGCCGAGACGCTCGCCCGCACCAGGCGCGGCACGGCGCCGTCGGCGGGCTCGAAGACCGCGTGGACCTGGGCCTGCACGGCGGTTGCGTGTTCCTGCAGGTCGATGCCGAGGGGCAGCAGGCGGCCGGTCGCCGTCCCGGTCACTGGCGGGCCGACCGCGCCGGGCAGCGTGAGCAGCATCGCACGCGACCACAGGTCGGCCCAGCGGCGTGCCGGGAAGCGTTCCAGGGCCGAACCCGGGCAACAGGCGGCGAGTTCGGCGGCGAAACCGTCGAGGAGCGTAGCCAGCCGGCGCAGGGCAGGGTCCTGAAGCATCGCGGAGACGACGTGCACTGCGCCTGAGACCACGTCGTTGTCGAGACCCTGCCATCCTGAGCGCGCCAGATCGGACAGCCAGGAACGGTCGGCGGCAAGCAGGTTCGCCGCTTGCTGCTCGCCGTGCACCGGGACGGCCGCCTCGCTGCGAGGCCGACCGGTCGCCTCCGCCACCTGAGCCATCAACGCGTCGTGGACGGAGCCGAGCAGTGCGGTGCGTCCGGCGGCGAGGGCGACGAATTGGTCCTCGCCCGCGACTCCCGCTGCCACCTTCTCGGCCGCTTCGGCGACCCTGGAGGCGAGCGGCGTCCCCGCGACGGCCTGGGCGAGCTGTGTCAGGCCGGCGGCCTGGGCGGGGTGCGGCCGGAGCAGGCCCGCGACGAGGGCCTGGTCGAAGGCGTCGACGGCCGCCAGGGCTTCGTCGAGCCCGGCGACGGTTCCCCCGAGCAGGTCCGCGCGCATCACGCCACCACCCTGGTCGGCGGGAACCAATGCATCTCGGGCAACGGCGCCGTGGTCGGGGCGAGTTCCAGGTAGGCCAGGTGGCGGAGGAATCGGGTGAAGACGGGCGCGGCTGCCGCAGTGTCCCCCTGCGACGGACGCGTTGCGCTCATCGCGGCGATGATGCCATCCGCGCTCGGTTCCCCGTCCGCGATCTCCACCCTCAGGTAGTGGGCGACGCGCTCGGTGCCGTACTGCAGGATCCCCTCGTCGATCAGGGCCCTGATGTGATTACAGAAACAGCCACGTGCCCCGCCGCAGGGCCGGTTGTTGTTGGTGCTGCAAGCGAACGTGTAGGTGCCGGCAGCGACCGACGAGACGTAGACTCGCTCGATGTCCGAGCCGCTGGACACGACGCCCTGCAAGCGTCCGTCGGCCAGCTCGACGAACGGGACTTTGGCCAGCTTGCGCGGCCGTACGGGCGGTATCACCCGCGCCGTGCTAGACCTCTCCCAATCTCCCACCAGGGCATCTCCTATGCATCAAGGGGCATCGGTGCCGCAGTGACGGCATGACCGAACATACATACGAGCACTGACATTGCCGAAGAGCGGAGTCCCCAGCTGCCTGGCGATGGGCTGGGCCGGTCAGGACCGCCATTTGATGGAGCAGCCCATGCTGGGCCGGTGCGGCTCGGGTACCGGCTGGCCGGCCAGGGTCAGCTCGATGGCCACGCGGAGCAGCTCGCCGGTGACCGGCTTACCGTTCCCTGGCGTGGACTGGTCGAACGTACCGCGGTAGGCCAGCCGGCGCGCGCTGTCGTAGAGAAAGAAGTCTGGCGTGCAGGCGGCATGGTAGGCGCGGCCGGCCTTCTGGTCGGCGTCGACCAGGTAGGGGAAACTCCAGCCCGCCCGGCGGGCCTGCCCGGCAAGCTCGTGCGGCCGGTCGCCGGGATACGCGTCGGCGTCGTTGGTGCAGATGCCCACGACGGCCAGGTCAGGGTAGCGCGACAGCAGCGTGCCCAGCGCGGTCTCGACGTGGCGGACATACGGGCAGTGGTTGCACAAGAAGGCGACAAGCAACGCCGGCGCGGCGGCGAAGTCATCGCGGCCCCTCATGGTGCCGGTGGTGTCGGGCAGGGTGAAGTCGGGCGCCTGCGTGCCGAGCGGGACCATCAACGATGAGGCAGCCATGGCCGAACCCTACCCGCGTCCCGCGCGGTAACCGCGCCGGCACGGGGCGGTCACCGGTACCGGCACGGCGCACCACTGCCCGTTCGGGAAAATCGGAGTTCTTAATGGTCCGAACGGGCCGTGGTGCATGCCCCCGGCCCGCCTTCTGCCGCCGCGCCTGGTCCGGCCGGCCCAGGCGCACCCAAAACGGCGGATATCGCGGGCCGGGCCGCGGCGGGAGTGCGAACGAAGGCGAAGACCGCCAGCGCGCCGATGATCCCGAGGCCGGTGGCGACCAGCAGGGTCTGGTCAAGGCCGGCCGCGAACGCCTCATGCACCGGGAGCGACAGGCCAGGGCGCCGCGCGAGCACCGCGCTCGCCTCCCCGCCGCTCAGCGCCGGGGCCAGGCCGGAACCCGCCACTCGGGTCAGGCCGCCGCTGAACACCTCGCCGAGTACCGCGATGCCGAACGCGTAGCCGAGCTGGCGGAAGGTCGCGACCGCGCCGGCGGCCATGCCCGCCTTCTGGGGCGGGACCTGGGCCATCGCGTCCGAGGACAACGGCGCCATGACCAGGCCCGCCCCCATGCCTACCAGGGCGGTGCCGGGCATGATGACCCAGGCGGCCGAGCCGGACCTGACCACGGCCTGAGCGAGGGCTCCGGCGGCGATGATCGCCATCCCGGTGCCGATCAGCATCCGGGGAGAAAGCCGGTGCATGTGCCGCCCGAGTCCGGCCGAGACGACGAAGGCCATCAGCGCGGCCGGCAGCAGCACCAGCCCGGCGCCGATCGCCGACTTGCCGAGCAGCGACTGCAGCCACAGCGACTCGTAGGCCATGGCCGCCCAGGCGGCCGCCGACATCAGCGCGCCAGCGACGAGGAGAGCGCTGAACGCACGGTTGCGCAACAGGGAAAGGTCCAGCATCGGATCTGGCCGCTTCAGCTCGGCCACCACGAACAACGCGAGCGCGGCGACCGCCCCGGCCAGCAGCCCGAGCGTGGCCGCAGACGTCCAGCCACCGCGGATCAGCGCGTAGGTGAGGCACCCGGCGGCGGCCGTGAAGGTCACCATGCCCGGCAGGTCGACGCGCCGCGCGGCGGGGTCACTGGACTCGGCGATCACCCACGCCGTCATCGCCATCGCGATCACGCTGACCGGCAGGTTCACGTAGAAGATCCACCGCCAGCCGAAATGAGTCGCCAGCAGGCCGCCGAGTATCGGTCCGGCCGCCGCGGCGGCCCCGTTGACCGCGCCCCAGGTGCCGAAAGCCACGCCTCGGTCCCGGCCGGAGTAGGAGTTGCTGAGCAGCGCCATCGTGGTGGCGAACAGCATCGCAGCGCCGAGCCCCTGGACACCGCGGGCCGCGATCAGCATCGGCACGTTGACCGCCGCGCCGGAGGCCGCCGAGGACGCCGCGAACAGCACCAGGCCGGATAGATACACTGCCCGCCGGCCGATCCGGTCGGCGGCCGCACCAGCGGTCAGCACCAGCGCCGCGAGTACCAGCGCGTAAATGTCGATCACCCATTGAAGTTCACTGAACGAGGTGTGCAACGACCTGGCCATGTCGGGCAGTGCCACGGTCACGATCGTCACATCGACGAGAAGCATGAATGTGCCCGCGCAGATCGCGACGAGCGGCAGCCATTTACGCATGCCCTCATGGTTGAGGCTGGTGGCTGAGAAGAGGTAGTCATGCCGTTATCTATGGTGGTTTTCGACACGTGTTATGGTGACATGGTGGAAATCGACGACCTCGACCGGCAAGTCGTACGCTGTCTGGCGATCGACGGGCGCGCCTCGTTCAGCGAGATCGCGGCCGCCCTCGGGGTGTCGGACCAGACCGTTGCGCGGCGGTACCGGCGGCTGCGCGGCTCCGGGGTGCTCCGGGTGGTCGGGGTACGGGCCAGGCGGTCCATGAGGTCGCTTGGCTGGCTGCTGCACCTGCGCTGCGTGCCCGGCAGCGCCCAGCCCCTCGCGGAGGGGCTCGCCCGCCGCTCCGACACCGCCTGGGTTCAGTTGCTCTCCGGCGACACCGAGGTGCTGTGCACGGTGCGCGGCGCCGCGGCCGAGCGGGACGCGGTGCTCGCCAGGCTGCCGCGCGGCGGCAGGATCGTCGCGGTCAGCGCGCACCAGCTGCTGCACGTCTACGTGGCGGTCACGGGCGGGCTGGGGTTCCTGCGCGCACTGTCGCGGGACCAGGTGGTACCGCTGAGGCAACCAGTGCCGCAGGAGAAGCTGAGGCGAGACGACATGCCGGGGCCCGCGGAGCTTGACCTGGCCCTGTTCCGCGAGCTCGGGATGGACGGGCGGACCAGCCACGCCGACCTCGCCAAGGCGGTGGGCTGGTCGGAGTCGACTGTCCGGCGGCAGATGGACCACCTCCGCGAATCGGGGACGCTGCTTTACGACTTGGAGCTTGACCTGCCGGCGTTCGGGTTCCGCGCACCGACCTGGCTGTGGCTGTCGGTGCCACCCTCGGAGCTGGCCGCGACAGGCGCCGCGTTTGCCGAGTTCCCCGAGGTGGCCTACGCGGTGGCCGTCACCGGGGCGTTCAACCTCCTGGCCTGCGCCGTCTGCCGCGATGAGGAGGAGTTCTACGATTTCCTGACCACCCGCGTGGGGTCGCTGCGCGCGGTGGACCGGGTCGAGACCTCCCCGATCATCCGCACTCTGAAGCAATCCTCGACGGTGCTGGCCGTCGGCTTACGAGTCCGCCTTCGTGCGTTTTGCCCATGATCATCGGGGGCTGGTCCGTTACGGACATGACGGGCCGCCACGCGCCGGAGGGTCTGTGCCCAGCGGGCAGGTCGTGCCTCATACGTGAAAGGAGGGGCGGCCCCGGCATCAGCCAAGACCGCCCCATTAGTGCCGCCCGCTCAGCTAGAGGGCCAGGCTTGCTCCGCGTGGTTGTTGCACGCCCAGACTTGAACGTTGTCACCGTTCTGCCCGGCGTGGTTCGAGTCCGCATCGAGACACTGGTGGTCCGCGTTCACGATCTGGCCGGTAGTGTTCTGCTGCCAGGTCCACGACTGTTCGCCGTGGTTGTTGCAGCTCCAGAGCTGCACGTTGTCGCCGTTCACGCCGATTTGATTGCTGTCGGCGTCGAGGCACTGGCCGTCATAGTTCTCGATATGGGCGCCGGAGATGATCCACTTCTGCTCCGGGTGTGAGTTGCACGACCAAAGCTGTACGTTGTCACCATTCTGGTTCGGCCAGTGGTTCGAGTCCGCGTCCAGGCACAGGCCGGTGCCGTTGACGATGTTGAAATAGCTAGCGGAGACCCGCACGAGGTGGAGCTCAGACGTCTGTGCCGACGCGCTGACAGGCACTGCCAGAGCAATTGCCGGGGCCGCGCACAACACCGCCGCCGCCATGATGGCGCGCAGTTTCCCAAAAATGATCATCTCTCCCCGCCCTTTCAGTTTTTGGAGCTGGACGCATCATCATGCCCGACGCGCTCACTCTTTGCTATAAATGACCACGGCGCGACCTGTCCGACCCTGTCCGGTCATATCCGGATAGGCCGTCATGTTTACGCGGCGAACGGTAGCTTCCCAGCACCGTGCGGGCCAGTAATCCTCCTGGCGGCCGTGCGGAGGCCTTCCTTCCGCCTGCCCAGCCGCGCCAAGGTTCGTGAGCTAAAGTACCGAGGGCAACTTCGATGGGGTGTACATGGAGAACGAACTGATGCGGTCCGGGTCCCGGGACCGCGGACCTTTCTACCATGGGACAAAGGCTGACCTGAAGGCGGGGGATTTGCTGGAACCCGGCTGCGGCTCCAACTACGGCGAGCGGAGGAAGGCGAGTTACGTCTACCTGACCGCAACCCTGGACGCGGCGACCTGGGGAGCGGAACTGGCGGTGGGCGAGGGACCCGGCAGAATCTACCGCGTGGAACCCACCGGAATTGAAAGCAGTCGGAAGTCTTCTGGTCTGGGTTGGTGTGCGTCCCGGGGCGGCTTGGAAACGCCCGGGGTCCCGCAGCCTCGGTCCCCAGGATGCCAGCACCGGGTCGCCAGTGACCGGCTGTCTCCAATCCAGTGCGCCGAAGCATCCGCCCAGTAGGGCATGCGGTTAAGGCTGGACTAAGGTGATCTGGGCGAAGGGGGTGTGGTGGGCCGGTCGTACGTCGTCACGGGCGGAGGTCGCGGCGTCGGCCGGGCGATCATCGAGCGCCTGCTCGCTGACGGGGGAAGTGTTGTCGCCATCGAACTGGACCCGGCTTCCCTGGACTGGGCGGGGGATTACCCGGCGGGCTCGCGGGCGGCTGTGGTCGCCGGCAGCGCCGCGGACAAGCAGGTCGCCGAGCAGGCTGCCGACCGGGCGCAAGCACTGGGGCAGCTGGCGGGCTGGGTCAACAACGCTGCGGTATTCCGCGACGCGGCGCTTGATACGGCATCCACGTCCGAGATACTCGACCTGATCACGCTGAATCTCGCGCCGGCGGTGGTCGGGTGTGCGACCGCGATACGCCGGTTCCTGGCCGCCGGCACTGGCGGGGCGATCGTCAACGTGTCAAGCCATCAGGCGCAGCGGGCGGTTCGTGGTGCCCTGCCGTACGCCGTGGCGAAGGCCGCTACCGAGGGGCTTACCCGGGCGGCCGCGGTCGACTATGGGGCTGCAGGCATCCGCGTCAACGCCGTCGCGCTGGGCTCCATCCGGACGGAGCGATACGACGCCTACCTCGCCGGGCAAAGCCCGGAAGCCGCGGCCCGCACGCGGGAGCAGATGGCGGCGCTGCACCCGCTCGGCCGGGTCGGCCGGCCCGATGAGGTCGCCGACACGGTAGCCTACCTGCTGTCCGATGCCGCCGGCTTCATTACCGGCGCGGTCATCCCGGTCGATGGCGGACGGGCCGCACGCGGGCCTGATCCGCAGGAAACCTGACCAGCTCAAGCTATCCCGTAAACCTGAACCCGGCCTGACACCGCAGCTGACGATCAAACTGGGGTGGCCGCCACTCCGCCGGGCGCCGCTGGCCCGGAAGGCCGGTGCTGGCGGCGGGTGCGACACGTGGGCCGTGATGGGTGATTCCGGAGTTGCCGGGGTGTTTGCTGTGCTTCGTGATACGCGCGGCTGCGGCAGGAGTTGACGCGCCGTGATGCCGAGCTGGAGCGGATCCGTGCCGAGCTGGCGGTGCTGCAGCGGCTGGTGTACGGGCCATGACCCGGGCTTAGATGACCTGCCGGTCAGAGTGCGCTTTCTTCCAGGAGCTTCCGCAGGTTGTCGAAGGCCGCCTCAGATTGCTTTCTAGTCAGCCGGACCACGAGCGGTTCGGCGAGTTTGAAGAAGCCGCGACTGTCGCCCCGGCAGGTGTTCCTCACCCGGGTGCCGTCGGCTGAAGGCTCGAGCGTGATGTCGACCTCCAGGTAGAACGGGCCCGCGGAGGTTTTGGTGGCGAACCGCTTGTTCTCGGTCAGGCCGGTGCAAACGACGGGCGACCGGTAGCGCCGGCCGAGGAACGTCCCGGCGTAGACGAGGGTGGCGCCGGGCTGCAGGGGGCCTTGGCTTGTCTGGCGCGCCTCGGACAGGCCCGGCGACCAGACCGGAGTGCGCGCGATGTCTGTGATGAGGCCGAAGACCTCCTCGACGGGCCGGCCGATGTGCGTGACGATCGTGAACTCGTTCATGGCTATCTCAAGCCTTCTTTCCGGGGTTCTGCCAGTGTCACGTTACGGATCGACCGTTCCCGCATCGTTACGGTAACGAAGACGCTGGCATCGATCTTGCTCAGCGTCTTGGGGCTGATCCGCCTGGGCCGGTAAATGCGCAGCGGGCCCGGCGGCACCGCCGTGCTGTCGACCTGGGCTGCCGAGCACCCGCTTGGCCTGTTCGGGCCGATGATCGAAACGCTGCAGGAGACAGGCATGGCTGAGCCGTTCCCGGGGGCGTTCGATTGCGGCAGCTACTGCCTCAGCGCTGCTGACCTGGCTGACCTGCTGCACGAAGCTGGCTTCCGGGACGTTGACGTCCAGACCGTGGAACTAGACGCGACCTGGCCGACGGCCGAGGCGGCCACCTCGACGCTGCTGGGAACACCGTTCGGCCCGCAGGTCTCAGCCCTCCCCGCAGACGCCCGGCAGCAGCTCCGGGCACGCTTCGCCAGCAAGCTCGGCGACTCTGCCGCCGGCGTCACCATCCGCACCGTAAGCAACGTCGCCCGGGGCACGAAGTAATTAGGCCGAGCTGCTTGCGGCTCTCAGGTCTCCGCCGTCGCGGGCGCCTTCGATGATCCTCGTCATGACACCATGGCCACCATGTCTCACTACAGCCGTCTGCTGAAGGTCGTCATCGACGCGCCACCCGGTCTGCACGACCAGGAACTGGCGTTCTGGCAGGGCGCGCTCGGGCAGGAACTGCCCGGGATCTACTCCGCCGAATATCACGGCGCGTTCCTCCGCGGGCACGACCTGATGTTGCTCGTACAGCGCCTGGAATCCGGCGCGCCGCGCGTCCACCTGGACATTCATACCGACGATCTGGACGCAGAAGTGGCCAGGCTCGAACGACTCGGCGCGCAGCGCGCGCAGAAGGCGCAAGCCTGGTGGGTCATGCGGGACCCGGCCGGCCTGCCGTTCTGCGTGCTTCCGACGAGCCCCGGCTCGCTGAACGACGAGAACGCCCAGCGCTGGGAGTGATCACGACCAAGCCGGAGCAGGCGAAGGTTTTCAGTCGACGAGGCTGAGGAAGGCCTCCTCGAGGCTGGCCTCGCTGATGCCGATGTCGGTGATCGTGCTGCGCTGGTCGTAGAGCGCCCAGATCGTGCTGTCGGCGTCGGTGGTGTGCAGGCTGACGGTCTGCTGGTCGGCCTGCACGGACGTGACGCCGGGGGTGGTGGCGAAGCGTTCGGGGCTGCCTTCGAGGAGCCGGAAGCGCACGATCCGGCCGGCCCCGGCGGCGGCTTTCACCTGGCTGGGTGTGCCGTCAGCGGTGACGTGACCGTTGCCGACGAGCACGACACGCTCGGCGTGCTGGTCAGCCTCCTCGAGGTAGTGGGTGGAGAACAGCACCGTGGTGTGGTGCCGCTTGGTGTGGTCAGCCAGCGCGCTCCACAGGTCGCGGCGCGCCTGGACGTCCAGAGCCGCGGTGGGCTCGTCGAGCACGAGCAGGGCGGGGTCGCCGACCATGGCCAGGGCGAAGCGGACCCGCTGGGCCTGGCCGCCGGACAGCCGGTCGGTGCGACGGCGGAGGAGCCCGGCGACCCCGACGATACTGGTCGCGGAGGCAAGGCCGAACGGGGCCGGGTAGAGGCTGGCGATGAAGCGGAGGAGCTCGCCGACGCCGACGCCGGCCATGAGCTCGCTGTCCTGGAGCATGGCGCCGATGCTTCCGTCTGCGGCCGCTCGGCTCGGCGAGGTCCCGAACAGGCGGGCCTCTCCCCGGTCGGCTTGGCGCAGGCCGAGGAGGATCGCCATGGTGGTGGTCTTCCCCGCGCCGTTCGGCCCGAGCAGGGCCACGATCTGGCCGGCCGGGACGCGGAGATCGATTCCGTCCACCGCGATAACGTCCCGGTAGTGCTTGACCAGGCCGGTCAGGCTGATGGCGGCGGCGCCGGCCGCAATCGGGCCCGTTGCGCCCGGCGCCCGGCGGCGCGTCAGTTCGCGCCGGACGAGCAGCGGCAGCAGGCTGAGCCCGACAGTCCAGGCGGCAAGCACCACGAAGTTGGTCACGGTTGGGGCGGTGCCGCTGGTGACATGCCAGCCGAGGGCGGCCTGGTTGTAGGACGGCAGCGCGGCGGCGAAGTGCCGCAGACCCGCGGAGAGCACCCCCGGTGGCACCCACAGCCCGCCGAGCGCCGCGAACGCGAACCACAGCCCCGTGCTCGCGGCGAACGCCACCGTACTGCTGGCCAGCGAGCCGATGGCGATCCCGAGAGCCACGAACGGCAGCGTTCCCACCCACAGCAGGCCGAGGTCGGCGGCCCACTGCCATGCCGCCAGGTGGACTCCGTGCGCGGCGACCGCGGCGATGCCAACGGCCACGACGGCGGGAAGCGCGACCAGCAGCCCGGCGGCGATCCGTCCGGCGAGGACCTGGCCGGCTCCGAGCGGCGTGGTCGCCAGGTAGTCGGACCAGCCGCCCTCCCGGTCGCGGGCCAGGCGCGGCGCGGTCGCCGACAGGGCCGCCCACATGGCCCCGAAGGTGGCCATCGCCACCATGATCTCCTTGGCTGCGGGCAACCCGAAGGTGGTGTTCGGCCCGGATGACGTGCCGCCGAAGACGGCGGAGAACAGCAGGTAGAAGCCGACCGGGGCGATGACAGCGAGAAGCAGGTAGCGGCCGTCGCGCACCGTACGAGACAACTCAAGACGCAGGTAGCCGGCCGCCGCGCGCGCCCGCGGCCTGCGCCGCGCTTGCGGGTCCGGCCCCCGGTTGATGACCGTGTTCATGGCTTTGCTCCTTCTGCGTAGACCTCGACCAGCTCGTTCAGGAATTCTTCGGCGTCGACGGCGTGGATCCGGTCCATCCCGAGCACCTTCTGCAGCACCACGAAAGAGACGAGCGAGCCCATGAAGGAGCGGGCGAAGAGGTACCCGTTGAGGTCAGCGCGTACTTCGCCGCCCCTGGCCCGCGCCGCCAGCTCCTCCCCGAGCCCGGACGCTGCCCGGTCGATGAACCCCACCAGCCGCTGGTCGTCGGCCAGCAGTTGGTGCTCGGAGATGAACAGCACAAGCAGGTCGTCCTGCGCTTCAAGTACGCCGAGAAACGCCTGGCCCAAGATGGTCAACCGCTCGGCCAGCGGCCGGTCACGACCTGTCCCGGCGGCTTGCCGCGTGGCGGCGAACCCGGCCAGCCCCTGATCGACCACCGCTCGCAGCACGTCGTCCTTGCTCTGGAAGTGCCGGTACATCAGGGCGTCGCTCACGCCGACGGCCCTGGCCAGCTGGCGGGTCGTGGTCTGCCGGTAGCCGTGCTCAGCGAAAAGCCGCCGGGCCACCTCGACGATCTGGCCCCGGCGCACCTCTCCGTGCGAGCGACTGTGTTGCATCAGCACTATATAAGCAAGCGCCCGCTTACAAGTCAAATGACGGCTGGCCGAGGCGGGGGGCGTCGCCGCCTAGCCTCCCCGGCCGGAGCCACCGATCGTGCTTTGAGCAGCGGCCGCGGCGACATCCCGGTCAGCGTCAACGGCGGATACCCGCGTCCGTGGTCAGGTGCCGGTCCAGCGGGGCGGGCGGCGTTCGGCGAAGGCGCGGACGCCCTCGCGGGCGTCGTCCGAGTCCAGCATCCGCCGGTAGGCGGGCAGGCCGTCGCCGCGCATGATCCGGTAGCCCTCGCCAACCGGGGCGCCCTCGGTCTCGCGCATGATTTCCAGCACGGCCGCGACGGCCAGCGGGGCGGAGGCGCTGATCGCGCGGGCGAGCTCGAGGGCCGCCTCCATCAGGCGGTCGGCGCGGACCACCTGGTTCACCAGGCCCCAGCGGGCGGCCTCCGCCGCGCCGATGCGCCGGCCGGTAAGCAGGTACTCCAGGGCGATCGGCCGCGGCAGCCTGGCCGGCAGGCGGAGCACGCCGCCGGCGTCGGGGATCAAGCCGAGCGTCACCTCGGTGAGCGCGAACTCCGCGTGCTCGGCCGCCACCACCAGGTCCGCGGCCAAGACCAGCTCGAAGCCGCCGCCGAGCGCCAGGCCGTTGACCGCGGCGATGACCGGCTTGCCGAGGTCGGAGAACTCTGTCAGGCCCGCGAACCCGCCCGGGCCGTGGTCGGCGGTGATGCCCTCGCCCGCCGCGGCGGCCTTCAGGTCCCAGCCCGCGCTGAAGAATCGCTCACCCGCTCCGGTGAGGATGGCGGCGCGCAGCCCGGGCTCGCGGCGGAGCCGGTCGAAGGCGGCGTACAGCGCCTGGCTAGTCGGCACGTCGATCGCGTTGGCCTTGGGCCGGTCCAGGGTGATGACGAGGACCGGGCCGTCCGCTCGGACGAGAACATCCATCGCTGTCACGCTCCGTAGGGACGTAACAGGGACCGGGCGATGATGTGCCGCTGGATTTCGCTGGTGCCGTCCCAGATGCGCTCGACGCGAGCGTCGCGCCACCACCGTTCGGCCGGGAACTGCGACATCAGCCCCATGCCGCCGAATATCTGCACCGCGGTGTCGGTCATCCGTCCCAGCATCTCCGACGCGTACAGCTTGGCCATGGCGGCGTCGGCGTCGGTCATCGTGCCCGCGTCGCACTTGGCGGCGGCCCGTAGCGTGAGGAGCTCGGCCGCCTCCAGTTGCGTGGCGCAGTCGGCCAGCTGAAACCCGACGCCCTGGAACCGCCCGACCGGCTGGCCGAACTGCCTGCGCGTCGCCGCCCACTCGGTGACTGCCTCGAGCGCGCGGCGGGCGCGGCCGATGCTGGTGGACGCGACGGTCAGCCGGGTCGCGCCCAGCCACTGGCCCATCAGGTGAAAGCCGCGGCCCTCCTGGCCGAGCAGGTTCGCGGCCGGGACGCGGCAGTCGGTGAACGACAGCTCGCACTGGTGGTAGCCGCGGTTCGAGACGCAGGCCGGGCCGCGGGTCACGGTAAGGCCCGGGGAGTCCTTGTCGACCAGGAACGCGGTGATTTTCTTCTTCGGGCCGCTCGCAGTGTCCTCGGTCCCGGTGGCGGCGAACAAGATGACGAAGTCGGCCACGTCGGCGTGGCTGATGAAGTGCTTGGTCCCGTTGACGACGTAGTCGCCGCCGTCCCGGGTCGCCGTCGTGGCCATGGAGCGGATGTCAGAGCCCGAGCCCGGTTCGGTCATCGCGACGCAGTCGTGCCGCTCGCCGCGGATGGCCGGGATCAGGTAGCGCTGGCGCTGGTCGGAGTTGCAGCCCTGCAGGATGTTGCTCGGCCGCTCGACCAGCATCTGCAGCGCGTAGCTGGCCCGGCCAAGCTCGCGCTCGACCAGGACCACGGACACCGCGTCGAGCCCGCCGCCGCCCAGCTCGGCGGGCATGTTCGCGGCGTAGAGCCCGGCGGCGATCGCCTTCGCGCGGATCTGCCCGGCCAGCTCGGGCGGGACCTCGTCCAGGCGCTCCACCTCGTCCTCGTGCGGGTAGAGTTCCTTCTCCACGAACGCGCGGACGGTGTCCACGATGAGCCGCTGCTCGTCGGTGAGAGTGAGATCCACTACGCCTCCCCAAAGGCGGGACGTGCCGCCGGGGTACGGATGGTGCGCCCCACGTAATCCGGGACCGGCAGGGCGGCGTGCGCCGCGCTGACCTCGCGCAGCCTGCGGGCGATATCCGCGGGGAACGGTGTGGCCTGGCCCAAGCGCATATCCACGTGCAGGATCATCTGCTCGGCCGTGGCGAGCAGGCCGCCCGTGCCGCCGTACATCTCGTGCAGGATGTGCAATCGCTTGTCGTCGCTGCCGAGCACCTGGATCGTGAGGTTCAGGCGCTCGCCCTCGTGCGCCTCGCGCAGGTTCCGCAGGTGGGTCTCGACCGTGTACAGCGAGCGCCCGTCGCGGCGGTACGCGTCATCGACGCCGAACGTCCGGAAGAACGCGTCCGAGCTATCGCCCATGATCAGCAGGTACGCGGACTCGGTGAGGTGGTGGTTATAGTCGGTCCACTCGGGCGAGACCGTCACCTCGTGCAGCCTGAACGGGGCCGGGATGGTCATCAGGAGCTCGCCGCAATCCGTCAAATGTTCACGATACGAACGATCTGTTACCAACGTGGAGCGTATCGAGGTAGCTGAGCGATGGTCAATAGATGATCGACGCGCGCGTAGCGGGACGGCGATAAGGGCAGGAAGAGTCCCGTGAGCAGCAATTCCGCCGATCCGGCCGGACGTAGCGGCAAATCGGGGCGCGCCTTCCCCGTCCGGGCGAGAGACTTGCTGAAAGTCTGGGCGGTCTGGATCATGCTGCTGACGCTGGGATCGGTTCTGGTGGTGCTGGTCACGGCGTTCTACATCGGGTCGGTGGTCGACCCCCTCGATCACCTGCACGGCCTGCCCGTGGCGGTGGTGAACCAAGACCGCGGCGCCACGGTCGGCACCCGGCCCCTCAACATCGGCCAGCAGGTGCAGCGCGGCCTGTCGGACAGCACCGCGATCTCCGGCCGGCTGGCGGTGACGGACACCACACTAAGCTCCGCTGAGCAGGCGATGGACCGGGGAGCCTCCTACGCGGCCGTGGTGATCCCGCCCGGCTTCACGGCATCGCTGCTCAGCCGGGCCGGCGTGAGTGCCAGCGGGCCGGGGTCCCGGATGCCGGAGATCGTCATCTTGACCAACCAGCGTGCCGGCACGGTGGGAGTAAGCCTGGCCACCAGCGTGCTCCAGCCTGGCCTCGGCGCGGCGTCGCGCCAGATCGGGCGGCAGCTCGCGGCGCTTGTGCCAGCCGCCCGGGCGTCCAGCCCGCTGACCAGGGATTTCCTGGCCGACCCTGTCACCGTCACGACAGCCCAGTACCGGCCGCTGCCCAGTCATTCTGCCCTGGGGCTCAGTGCCTTCTACATCGCCTTGCTGACCTTGATATCCGGCTTCCTGGCCGGAACCATCATCAACTCCTCGGTGGACGCCGCGACCGGATATGCCACCACCGAGATCGTGACCCGGTGGCGCCAGCGCCAGCCGCTGCCGATCAACCGGTGGAACACGCTGCTCATCAAGTGGGTCATGGCCCCTGTCCTCACCGGCCTGATGACCGGGCTCATGCTGCTGGTCGCGGCCGGCATCTTCGGCATGGACGCGCCCCACGCCGTGCTGCTTTGGCTGCTGGCCTGGCTGTGCTCGGCCAGCGTCGCGGTGGGGACCATCGCCTTGTTCGCCGTCCTTGGCAGCATCGGCCAGCTCCTGGCCATTCTGTTGTTCGTCTACGCGGGGCTGGCGACCGCCGGCGGCACCGTGCCCCTGCAGGCGCTACCCGGCGTCCTGCGGCCGCTGACCGAGATCGAGCCACTGCGCCAGATCCTGGCCGGAACCCGGGCGATCCTCTACTTCGACGCGATGGCAGACGCGGGACTGGCGCGAGCTGTCACGGCCGCCTCGGTGGGGCTGGTGATCTGGCTGATCCTCGGCGCGGTCGTGGTGAGGTGGTACGACCGCAAGGGATTCAACCGCGTGGATCCCGAACTCCTCGGATACGTGGCCGACTCGGTGCAGCAGTACAAGTCGCGGAACGCCGGCGCCCGCCGCCAGGACCCCGGAGACGCAGGCAGGCAAACCCCCTCGTTACCCGGCCGGGTGCGGGTTCTTCAGTACGACGACGGAGCGCGCGCCGACGGTTACCTGCTCGCCCGCGCTGTGCATGGCGGCCCGGGCGGCGGCGGCGGGGTCGTAGGCGTCGATCTCAGTGTGCCACCGGGCGCCGGGCCGGGTCCTTGGCAACACGAAGCCGAGCGGTTCCCACCAGGAGTTCACCAGGACAAGGAAGTCGTCGTCGACCAGGAGCGTGCCGTTCTGGGCCCGGTCGGGGTCATCGGACCCGTCGAGGTAGATGGCAATGGCCCGGGCGTTCGGGTCGCCCCAGTCGCCTGCGTTCATCGGCGCGCCTTCGGGGGTGAACCACTCAAGTTCCGACGCCTCGGCGCCGGCCAGGAAGCGGCGGCGGCGGAAGACCGGGTGGTCACGCCGGAACGCGATCAGCCTGGTGGTGAACTCACGCAGCGCGGTGTCGGCGCTGGCCCAGTCCAGCCACGTGATCTCGTTGTCCTGGCAGTAGGCGTTGTTGTTGCCCTGCTGGGTGCGGCCCATCTCGTCGCCTCCGAGCAGCAGCGGCACCCCGAACGACAGCATCAGCGTGGTGAGCATGGCGCGGGACTGCCGGGCCCGCAGCGCGAGGATGTCCTGGTCGTCGGTGGGGCCCTCGGCTCCGCAATTCCAGGATTCGTTGTCGCTGGTCCCGTCGTTGTTGTTTTCGCCGTTGGCCTCGTTGTGCTTGTCGTTGTAGGAGACCAGGTCGCGCAGGGTGAACCCGTCGTGCACGGTGATCAGGTTGACCGAAGCGGTGGGGCGCCGCCCGGTCGTGCCGTACAGGTCGGACGAGCCGGCGAACCGGGTGGCGAACTCGCCGATCCCGACCTGCTGGCTGCGCCAGAAGTTCCGCATGGTATCGCGGTACTTTCCGTTCCACTCCCGCCACAGCGGCGGGAACCGGCCCAGGTCGTAGCTGTCCATCTGGCCGACATCCCATGGCTCGGCCACCAGCTTGGCCCGGGAGACCACCGGATCCTGCGAAACCATGTCAAGGAACGCCGAGACTTTGTCGTAGCTGCCCTCCTGGCGGGCCAGCGTGGGGGCCAGGTCGAACCGGAACCCGTCGGCGTGCATCTCGGTGACCCAGTAGCGCATCGAGTCCAGCATCAGCTGCAGCGCGATCGGATCGCCGGCGTTGAGTGAGTTGCCACAGCCGGTCGTGTCGATGTACATGCCGGGGTTGTCCGGTTCGGTCCGGTAGTACGCGGTGTTGTCGATGCCGCGGAAGCACAGCGTGGGGCCGTCCGGCCCGGCCTCGGCGGTGTGGTTGAACACCACGTCGAGAACCACTTCAAGGCCGGCCCGGTGCAGCGCGTCGACCATTGCCTTGAACTCGGCGACCTGGCCGCCGGGCTGGCCGGCGCGAACCGCGGCGGAGTAGCCGTTGTGCGGCGCGAAGTAGCCGATCGTGTTGTAGCCCCAGTAGTTGGTCAGGCCCCGGCCGAGCAGGAACGCCTCGGGCACGTTCTGATGTACCGGCAGCAGTTCGACGGTGGTGACGCCGAGACCGGTCAGGTACGCGATGGCCGCATCGTGGCCCAGGCCGGCGTAGGTCCCGCGCAGCTCGGCCGGGATGTCCGGGTGGCGCATGGTGAAGCCCTTGACGTGGATCTCGTAGATGACCGCGTCCGCGTACCGGTACCAGGGCCGTTTGTCGTCGTGCCAGCCAAATGCGGAGTCGGCGACCAGGCTGCGCTGGACGTGCCCGGCTGAGTCCAGGGTGCTCGCCTTGGCCGGGTCGGCCTGGTCTTGGCCGAGCACCTCGGGTCCGAAGGTGACCGATCCGCTGATCGCCTTGGCGTGCGGGTCGAGCAGCAGCTTGGCCGGGTTGCAGCGCAGGCCGCGGGCCGGGTCCCAGGGGCCGCCGATCCGGTACCCATAGGCCTGTCCCGGGCCGGCGCCCGGCACGAACACGTGCCAGACATCGGCGTCGTTGTCCTGGACCCGAATCTGGGTTTCCGCGCCGGTCTTGTCGAACAGGCACAATGTGACGCTGTCGGCGACCGACGAGGCGATCGCGAAGTTCGTCCCCGTGACGCCCTCCTGCTCGCCAGGCGTTGCGCCGAGCGGAAACGGCGAGCCGGGGAGGGCCGCGGCCGGGCCGCCATCTGGCGCGACCCGGGCGGCCGGGACCGCGCCGGCCGCGGTGGTCGGGGTGCTGGTCATTGCCGTGCCTCCTTGTTCTGCTGCGCCTGCCTGCTCAGGTCACGCGAGGTCGCCGACCTAATTGACCGCACCGTGGTGGCGGCCCGTACCACCGAGTCTGGCCCGGCTGCCGCCGACTACACATCATCCTGCGCGCATGATTCCGGCCATGGGCTGGAGATAGCCCGGGCCAAGGCCGTAGCCAGGTCCGTTGGGCGGGGAACCACGGCCCGTTCCGATAAATTCTCTTTTTCATCCGAACGGACCGTGGTTCCCGCCTCTTGCCCGCACCTCGCGGCCTGCCGGGGCCGTACCGGCTCGGCCGGTCAGCTGGCCTGGGTGCGGATGGCCGTGATGAGCGCGAGGGCGGTCGCGGTCATCTGCCTGCCCCGGGGGTAACACAGTACGATCTGCCGCGGGATCAGCGGCTCGCGCGGCGACAGCCACGTGAGTGCTGGATCGACCGCCCTGCTGGCCGCGAGGCGGCCGATGCAGGCGTGGCCGAGTCCGGCCGCGACCAGCCGCTGGAGCGCCAGGTTGTCGTCCGTGCGGTAGACGATCTTCGGCGTGATGCCGCGCCGCTCCCAGGCCTCTTCCAGCTCCAGCTGGGTTCGCCACCGGTGAGTCCAGGCGACCAGGTCGAGCCCGTCCAGCACGTCGAATGTGGGATGCTTCAGCTCCGCGATCGCGCTGTCGCGCCGGGTCAAGATCACCCATGGGTCTTCAAGCAGCGGGACCGCTTCGACGAACTCGTCGGGCTCGGGATCGCCGGAGAAGGCGAGGTCCAGGTCGCCCTTGCGGAGAGCCTCCCGGCCGCCCGCAAAGCCCTCGGTCGCGTCGGCCTCGATGAGCACGACCTCGACGCCGGGATGCTCGCCGCGGAAGGCATACAGGGCTGACGGCATGATCTCGGCGGCCGCTGTCTGGGAGACGCCGACCCGCAGCCGTACGCTCGCACCGCGTTCGGCCTGCTCGGCGTCGACGGCTACGGCCTCCACCTCGCTCAGCACCCGCCTGGCCCGGCGGCAGACCGCCTGCCCGGCGGGTGTCAGCCGCACCTGGGCGCGGCCGCCCGGGCGGTGGAACAGCGGCAGCCCGAGGGCCGCCTCAAGCGCCGATACCTGGTGCGACAGTGCCGATTGCGTGTATCCGAGCTCGGCGGCTGCCTGCCGGAATGAGCCCAGCTCCGCCACCGCGAGGACCGCGCGCAGCTCGCGGAGGCCAAGCCCGTTTTTGATTAGCAAACTCGATCGTATTACCGGCATATTTTCATTTTAATGTTATTTCTGCTCATATTAAACTGGCCGCCGGAACTCATCTCCCCTTGCCGCCCAGGAGGGCACAGTGACCGAGGCTGCCGGAAGCAACGCCAGGGCGGGGATCTTCCGCCTGCTGATCTATGGCCTCATCCTGGCCAGTTCGGCTGCCCAGTACGCGATCGTGCCGATCATGCCCACCTATGCCCACCGGTTCGGGCTGTCCGGATTCCAGCAAGGGATGGTGCTCGCCGCGACCGGGCTCGCCACCTTGGCCATAGCGGTGCCGGCCGGGGCCCTGTCCGACCGCTTCGGCGCGCGCCGGCTTACCCTCCTGGCTGGCCTGCTGATGACGATCGCGACCTTTGCCCAGTCGCTCGCCAGCGGCTTCCCCATGCTCCTCGGGTCGCGGCTGATATTCGGGATCGGCTACGGCGTGGTGTGGACAGCCGGGTTGTCCTGGATCGACCGCACCATACGGGCCGGATCGGGCCTCGGGGGGTCAGTCGCCAGCGCCGGCATCGGCAGTGTCGTCGGGCCCGCCGCCGCGGGCGCGCTCGTCCAGTACCTGGGGCTGGCGGTTCCCTGGCTCGCCACCGCCGCGGGTTTCGCCTTCATCACTGCCGGGCTCTGTCTGCTCCGGATGCCAGCCCGCCCCGCGCCGCCAGCCGCGCCCATTGCCGCCAGCCTCCGGGCCGCCGTCTCTGATCGCGGCACGATCTGCGCCGCAGCCGCGATCGTGACCGCCGGCGTCACGACCGGAGTGTGCGCCCTGCTTGTCCCGGCCCAGTTGCACGCGGCCGGGGCGTCGCCAGGACGTATCGGCCTCTACTTCTCCATCGCCGGGGTGCTGTTCGTGGCGGGTAGCACGCTCACCGCTTCGGCGGGCCGGCGGGCGCTGCGGAAGTCAGTGATCTGCGGGGCGATGCTTATCCTGGCCGCCGCGCTCTCTCCCGCGGCCCTCACCGCTGCGCCGCTGGCGATCATCGCGATGCTGTGCCTTGCCACCGCGGCCAGGTCGGTGCTCTGGACGGTCGCCTATCCCCTGGCCGCCGAGGGAGCCCGGCACAGCAGCGCCGGTGTCGGAGTCGTAGTCGGGCTGCTCAACGGAATATGGGCCGTCACGGCGGTACTTGGCCCGCTCACAGCCGGGCTCGCGGTAGAACACCTTAGCCCGCGCGGGGTTTTCGGCCTGACCGAGGCCGCCTGCGCCGCCACGCTTGCCGTCGCCGTCGTCGCCGCCTGGGGAACCGGGAACAGATCACGAACGCGTCGTGCCGGGTCAGGTAACTCTCCGGCTTGGCCGGGTCAATTCGGCGAGCTTAAGGGCCAGGTGGAGTTTCAGCCGGTCATCGCCTCGGCTCAGGTCGACCGCCAGTAGGTCAGTCACCCGGGCCAGGCGCCAGTACAGGGTTGTCCGGTGTATATGCAGCTGCGCGGCCGCCTGCTGGGCGTTCGCGCCACAGTCCAGGTAGGTCCGGATCGTGGCCTCGTACATCCCGGTGCGCTCGGTCAGCAGCGCGGTTATGCCCTGGCAGATCCGCTCCGGTGCGGCCCGGTCGCGTGGCAGGTACTGGAAAACGGCATAGCTGTCCAACTGGCCCCAGTACGCGGCCCGGCCGAACGCGGGAACCGCCGCGGCTACCTCGGCCGCGTAGCGTGCATTATCTAGCTCGGCCCCGACCGCCTCCAGCTCCGCGGCGGCGCCGCCCACGCCGATGACCAGGTGCGGCCCGGGCAAGGCGCGGACCGCATCGCGCAGCGAGCCGGCGGCGTCCCGGGTGGTGATCGCCACCAGCTCGTGCTGCCCGGGGGTGGCCAGCACGCAGCTGCCAGGTGCCGCGCGGCGCCGCAGGTCGCCGGCCACCCGCAGCAGTTCGTCGCGTCCGCCCGCCGGCGCGTCCGCCAGGTAACGGATCAGCGCCGGAGAATACGGTGCCGAGCCGGTGAGCACGGCCTCGTCGGCCAGCGTGCGCGCCGCCGCGGCCCGGTCTGGTTCATCGGCATGCAGCAGCGCGTCGGCCAGCGCAGCGAAGGTGGAGAACTCCGCGGCCTGCCGGGCTGCCCGCTGGTGCAGCAGCCGCGAGGCCTGCGCGGAGGCGGCCTTGGCCCGGTGGATCTGGGCCGCGGTCAACGGCGGTTCGTCGATCAGCCACAGGAACCCGAGCAGCTGGTCGCGGTGCGCCAGCGGCAGGCACAGCCTAGGCAGGCTCCCGGGTTCGGCGGCCGGGATCGACACCGGTTCCCGCGCCTTGAAGATTCCGCGCTCGGTGAGCATCCGCCGGTGCCGCGCGCTGGTGCGCCGCTGCAGCACCGCCTCGACCCGGCTGGCGTCCACCAGCCCGGTCTGCGCGGTGACCGCCACCGGGCGAAGCGCGGAATCGTCGATGATCACCGACCGCTCCAGCGCGTCCGAGAGCTGCTCGGCCACGACCTGAAGCTGCTGCTCGAACACGCGGCCCTCCCACTCAAGGCAATCCTACAGATGTATAAGCCGGCCGACCGGAACCTCCGGCTGCTGTGTGATGAGCCCGCCGCGGCCGGCTCGTTACGCTGACTGAGCGCTGGCGGTTGGCGCCCGGTGCGGCTGGCGGGCCTGGAACCCAGCGGCTGCGGCGCGTCTTGCCAAAAGGAGGCCCGGGTGATCGCCGGAACCGATGTGCTCACCGCGACGCTGGACGGCGCGTATTACACCGATCCCGACGTCCTCGCGGCCGAGTTCTCGAATATTTTCGAGAAAGAGTGGTACTACGCTGGCCGGGCCGACGAGATTCCTGCCCCCGGCCGGTTTATCCGGCGCCGGGTGGGCCGCGAGACAGTCGTGCTGGTGCGCGGCCGCGACCAGGCGGTCCGCGGATTCCTCAACGTCTGCCGACATCGCGGCGCGCAGCTGTGCCTGACCGACAGCGGCGAGGTCGGCAATGCGATCCGCTGTCCCTACCACGCCTGGACCTACAGCCTGGACGGCCAGCTTGTCGCGGCGCCCAACTGGCGGGCGCTTGACGGCATCGACCGCGGCCGCTATGGGTTGCACCAGGTCCACGTCGAGACCTGGGAAGGACTGATCTGGGTCAGCCTCGCCCAGCAGCCGGAGCCGCTGGAGGAGCAGTTGCAGCCGCAGGTCGAGGCCCGGCTGGGCGACTACGGCACGTTCCAGCGATACCGGCTTGGCGAGCTGACGGTCGGGGCCAGGGTCGAGTACGACGTGGCGGCGAACTGGAAGCTGATCTACGAGAACTTCCAGGAGTGCTACCACTGCCGCACCATTCACCCGGAGCTCGTGGCGACGATCCCCCGGTTCAAGTCCCCGGCCATAGGGGCCGAGGGCTACGACCCCGGGGGCTACGCGATCGCGGCCGAGCGCAAGTCCTTCTCGCTGACCGGGCAGACCGTGCTGCCCAGGCTTCCCGGCCTGCTGTCCGCCGACGACCGGCTCTTCTACGGCATGGTGGTGCGCCCGAACTGCTTCCTCTCGCTGGTCAGCGACCACGTGATTGTGCACAGGTTCGAGCCAGTCGCGCCCGACCGGACGCTGGCCGTGTGCGAATGGCTGTTTCCGCCCCAGACGCTCGAGGCCGGGCATAACGTGGCTGATGCGGTGGCCCTGTTCCATAAGGTCAACGAGCAGGATTTCGCCGCGGCCCAGTGGTGCCAGCCGAACATGAGCTCGCGTGCCTACGCCCGCGGCGGAGTACTGGTGCCCAGCGAGGGCCCGGTGATCTCCGGCTACTACCAGTGGTACATAGGCTTGATGGGGGAGGCATGCCCCAGCACTACCGGGTGATCGTCATCGGCTGCGGTGCGATCGGCGCGGCGACCGCGTACTGGCTGAGCCGGCGGCTGCGCCGTGACGAGGTGCTAGCCCTGGAGCAGTACCAGCTCGGGCATGGCCGCGGCGCGTCCGAGGATCACTCCCGGGTGATCAGGCACGCCTACAGCCGGACGGACTACACGACGCTGACGCCGGCCGCCTACCAGAGTTGGCGCGTCGCCGAGCAGGAGACCGGCCTGCGGCTGGTGTACCGGACCGGAGGGCTCGTGATCGCGAAGAGGGGCAGCGCCGGGATCGAGTCCCTCGAAGCCACCGCGACCGCGATGGCCGCAACCGGCCTGCCGTTCGAGCTGCTAAGCGCCGATCAGGTGAGCGGGCGCTGGCCCCAGTGGCGGCTCGGCGCCCAGGACACCGCGCTGTTCGATCCCGAAGCCGGGATCCTCGACATCCGCCGGGCCACCGCCGCGCACCTCGCGCTGGCCCGGGCACGGGGCGCGGTCATCCTGCCCCATGCGCCCGTGTCGGCGATCGCCGAGTCTTCGCATGAGGTCACGGTCACCGCCGGCGGCGAACGCTACACCGCCGACCGGGTGGTGCTCGCAGGCGGTGCGTGGAACCCGACCCTGCTGGAGTTGCTCGACGTCAGCCTGCCCATCAGGCTGACCCAAGAACAGGTCACCTACTTTGCCACGCCGAACGTCCGCGCGTTCACCCCCGGGCAATTCACGATATTCGGCTTGATCGCCGAGGACGGCCTGCTCTATTACGGTCTTCCCGTCTACGGGGAGGTAGCGGTCAAGGCCGGTCTCGACGGCGCAGGGCCCACGGTCACGCCGGAGACCCGGACCGACATCGCTGATCCGCAGCGGGTGGCCCAAGTGCGGGCCTTCCTGGAGCGCTACCTGCCGGGCGCCCTCGGACCCGAGCTCTACACGCGGGTGTGCTGCTACGACTTCCCGCCCGACCGCGACTTCATTGCCGACTATCTGCCCGGCTCGGGACGAGTACTGATCTGCGCCGGAGCAGGGCACGCCGGCAAGTTCGCCGCGCTCCTCGGCCGCATCCTTACCGAATTGGCCATCGACGGCACCAGCCACTTCCCGGTCAGGGCCTTCCGCGCCGACCGTCCCGCTCTCACCGGTGCCGACCAGGCGCTAACCCGGCCCAACTCACTGTAGGCAGGCCCCGCCCAGGAAGCAGAACCAAGCAGCCCCGTGGCCCGGTGGACGCTGCGGGCCGTACGGACGTGCGGGGCGGGTTTCAGTCGCGCCTTCGCGGCTCAGGCCGAGCAGGTGCGGGGAGTGGGTATGTGACCTCTTCGGCCACAGTCCAGTCGGCGAGCTGACGGGCGAGCGCTGCGGCGGCGACGTCTGAGGCCTCGAGCAGCATCAGCCGGTCGGCGGCGCGATCGAGAATCTTGATCCCTGGTGCGGTGTCGATGCGCTCGAGGTCGGATTGCGGGGGATCAGTGCCCCGGTATTTCAAGACGTAGCGGCTCACCTCTAGATCATTGCAGGGTCGGGGAGCCCACGGCCCTCGTAGATCGAGCCGAAGCCGCGGGGCGTGCAGGCCTTGGCGAGCAGCGCCTCGATCGCGTCGCCCCGCGCGTGGTCCCGCGCCATCGCGAACACCGCGGGATCGCGGGAGAGCAGACACG
>Ga0335075_10000669_pt1 | contig 58784 bp, 49 predicted proteins | sample Lox_Sample_24_FD_206723 | JGI IMG/M metagenome (GOLD analysis project Ga0335075, IMG submission 206723) | Soil microbial communities from Loxahatchee National Wildlife Refuge, Florida, United States - Lox_Sample_2.4 | ecosystem: Environmental > Terrestrial > Soil > Wetlands | place: USA...
AACCTAGAATCTTCTAAAATATCTTTTAAATTTTCATCTAATCCTCTCAACAAGTCTCTTTCCCGGTTAAGAAATTACCAACTAGAAGATGTAAACTTTCTCAGTAAATTAAAGAATATAGGAATCTTTAGCGAAATGCGTACCGGTAAAACCCCTATCGCTTTAATGGCTTTTAGTAAACTTCCAACAACTAACTTACTTATCATATCTCCTAGCATTCTACAACAACAATGACAAAAAGCAGTCGAGGATTGGCTTAGCAAACCAGCTTATATTATTACTTTTTTAGAAAAAGAATGACGTTATGAGTTTTATCAAAAAATCTTGTCAGAGGAAGAATGAATTATTATCGTTTCTAAAGATACCTTTAAAACCGACAGTTCTCATTTTAAAAAATTAAAGAAAAAAAAAGGTACCAATAATAATTATTGTGTCATTATTGATGAAGCTCATTTTCTTCGCAATTATCAATCACAACAAAGCAAAAGTGTTTATCTACTAAAAGATGCTCAATATAAAATGGCACTTACTGGAACACCAATAGTTAATCATCACACCGACATCTTTGGTATTTTAAAATTTCTCCAACCAGAGATATATTCTTCTTACTGAAAATTCGCAGAAGAATATTTTTATGTTCGCAAATTAGAATTTAAAAAGGTTAAAAAAAAATTTCTAATTCGGCAAGTTAAAAACTTTAAGAGCGAAAAGAAAAAGCAAGCATTACAAAAAGAAATTAGCCAATTTTCGGTAAATAGAAGACAAAAAGATGTTTTGCCTTGGTTACCGCTAGTTATTTACCAAAAAGAATATTTATTAATGGAAGAAAAACAGCAAGATGTTTATTCACAATGAAAAGAAAAATGAAAAAGCAAATACCAGCCCCTTGAAATTTTAGCCAAATTAAAAACTCTAACTCTTTATCCACCTGCTTTAGGATTTGAACAAAGTCTAGGAGTTAAGATTAACTACCTCGTTAACCTTCTTCAAGAAAGTAAAGAACAAAGCATAATTGTTTTCTCCACTCGCAGTGAAACTTTTTTAGAACCTTTAGATAAAATATTAAAAACTCAAAAGATAGCAACAGGGCTAATTATTGGGCAGACTAGTTATCAAGAAAAAGAAAAATACATCCACCAATTTCAAAACAAAGAACTAAACGTTTTGCTTTGTAATTTACAAACCGCTGGAATGGGACTAAATTTGAGTCAAGCCGAAACAATTATTTTTGCTGATCGTAGTTACTCACCGGCAGATAATGAGCAAGCTGAAGCTCGTTTTTTACCAACCACTGGTGAAGATATTCCCCGTGTTCGCCTAGTAATCGACCTCATTTGCAAAGGAACTATTGACGAAAAAATACTGGAATTATTAAAGAGGAAAGAAGATATAACTAAAATTCTTAACAATAATCCCGAATACTTCTTTGCATAATCAAGGAGGAAGAGTTCAGAGTTAATCAATCTCTGAGAGAAAGATAAAAAGTTACCAAAATAAAACTAGCAATTATTACCAATTAAACTACTTTTATTTTGGTGCCTTGTAGAGGACTCGAACCTCCAACCTCTTGATTAAGAGTCAATTGCTCTACCATTGAGCTAACAAGGCTTTTAAGTAACATTTAGATAAAAAAGTGTATTACTATTCTCTATCTATAATCTTGAGTATAAATGTTTTTTTAAAAGATTTGTTTTAATTTTGCTTAAAAGATTGAAATCTAGCAAGTTATCTCAATTATTTCTTTCATAATCAATATTAAATGTTGTTAAAATCTCCCTGCTAGTTTCTGGAATAATACAATTAAGCAAGAAAGAAAGAATTTTTATCCCGTTAACTAAGCAATTTAGAGTCAAATTTAAAAATAATTTTTCACCTTTTTTGGCTAATTCTCAAGGAGCTAACTCTTGAATCAACTTATTGCTCTCATCAAGGAGAAATTGAATTTGAGAAAAAGCTTTAGTAAGTTCATATCGATCCATCATTTTTTGAAAATCTCTTACTGATAAAATACACTTTTCATAATAATCTTCTAATCTCGAATCTTTTTTCTCAGATATAAATTCCGGAACAATTCCTTCATTATAGAGAAAAAGCATCTTATTTGTGCGAGAAACTAAATTACTTAAATTATTAACTAAAAAATCCTGGTAAAAGTCTTTTAATAAATTTTCATCACAAACTCCATCTTGGAGAAAATTGATTTTTGCTATAAAATAAATTCGCAATAAATCGGGGGGATATTTTTTTAGTAACTCTAATGGGTCAATGACATTACCCTTGCTTTTACTCATTTTCCCCCAAGGAGTAGTCAATCACCCATGAGCTAATATTTTGTTTGGCAATCTTTTGTTTAAAGAAAAAAGAATAATTAGTCAATAAATTGCATGAAAGCGAGTTATTTCTTTTCCGATAAGATGAATAATTTCTCACTTAGAGTCAATAAAAGCTTTTTCTCCTTCATCAGAATTGAGATAATTAAGTAAGGCCTCAAATCAAACATAAATAACCATTTTTTCATTGTTGGGAACCGGAATACCTCACTTAATATCACTTCGAGTAATACATAAATCTCGGATATCATTTTTGAGAAAATTTTCAAAAACTTCTCCTTTAGCACTAGAAGGTGAAAGAAAACTAGGATTTTGAGAATAATATTTCATTAGTTCAGAACAATATTTACTAACCTTCAAAAAATAGGCGGGCTCGTCAACAATTTTTAATTCAGTTTGACAATTAGGAGTTGGACAGAAACTACTATTAATAACTTTACCCTTACTCACATAATCTTCACAAGTAACACAATATTTTCCCTGATATTTACCTAAATAAATATTTCCCTTGCGTAACAATTCTGTAAAGATTTTTTGAACTTTTTCTCTATGTTCAAGAGAAGAAGTACGATAAAAATTATGTTCGGTAATACCTAATCCTTTTCATAATTGCTTAAACAAGAGTACGTTTTTATCAACTAATTCTTGAGGAGAAGTTCCTAATGAATTAGCCTTTTTCTCAATTTTTTCCCCATGTTCGTCACTACCAGTCTGAAAGAAAATTTGGTAACCTTGGCTTTTCTTATAACGAGCAATTATATCAGCCATAACTATTGTATAAGCATGGCCTAAATGTAGACGGTCATTGGGATAGAAAATCGGAGTAGTTATATAAAAAATTCTCGGCATACGAATATAAATAATTTTGAGAATAGTGAGAAAAATAAAATTATATTTTGTAATAAAATGCTTGGAAAACTAAAAAAAAGCAAATTTAATTTGTCGAAAAAACAACTATACTTAATTTTTCCAATTTTTTCATTCCATTTAATAGGAATTATCTCATCGCTTTTACGCCCCAAAAGCGGAGTTGAAATAAGTTTACCACTTCACCTTCTTCGCTTCTTTTCTTGGTGATCGGTTCACGCCTCAATTTTAACTATTTTAGCAGTAATTTTAATATGACGAGAAAGAAAAACCACTTCTCCTTACTTTCTCCAAATTCTTGTACTTGTTGCAACATTATATAACTTAGTTACTCTTTGTTTCATCTCTGCTTATTTTTTAACCGGAAAAATAAAAAGTTACGGTTTCTGATTAGATCTGCAGTTATCTAGTTGGCATTTTGTCGCTCCCTTTTTAACCATTTTCTATTTCTACTTTTATGCTCAGATAGACAAATTAAAAGAAAAACTAGTAAAAACTTTGTTATTAACTCTCATTTTTCCATTTTTTTATTTTTTTTACACTTTCACTTTGGCTAAGATCCATAGAGGTGATTCAAAAAGTAGTTTATTTCCCTACATGGAGAAGTATCCTTATTTCATTTTTGAATGAATAACTGAAAGAAAATGATATTGACTCATTATTAATCTTTTAATTGCTTCTTTTATTCTTACTCTCCTTTGTTTTTTAATAATTTTAACCAAAGCAATTTATGACAATAGGAAAGTTAAAAGTAGAAAAATCTTTGGCTAATATTGGTAGTCGTTTTTTGATTCTTAGTATTGTAAGTACTTTCTTTCGAAGAGGCAGCGCTTCTTATCCATATTTTTGGAAATCAATAACAATTTAGAAAAGTTAAAAAACTAGTTTAATATGGAATTGTCCTTAGAGGAAATAAGAAGAAAAAAACTAGCTAGCCTATCACAAAATCCCTTCCAACAAACTAAATTCATCAGAACTAACCACATTGAAAAAATTATTAACCTATTTTCCCAGTTCAGTAAAGAAGAATTAGCAGAAAAAAAACAAAAATTAAGCATAGCAGGGAGAATAGTAAGAATAAGAAACTTCGGCAACTTAACCTTTTCTGATTTAGTTGATCAAACTGGAACTATTCAATTAAAAGTCAATAAAAATAAAGAGTTTGCCGAGTTGGATATTGGTGATATTATTGGAGTAAAGGGGATTATATGTAAGACCGATAAAGGCGAACTAAGTATTGAGGTAGAAGAATTTATTTTATTAAGTAAGTGTTTAAAACCGCTTCCTGATGTTCATTATGGATTTAATGATACTGAGGAAAGATTTCGTAAAAGATACTTGGACTTTATTATCAATTCCGAAAAGAGAGAAATTTTTCTAATTCGTCACAAAATAATTCAAAACATTCGTAAGTTCCTTGACGAAAAAGAATTTATCGAAGTAGAAACTCCTATTTTAGTTTCCGAAGCTTCCGGAGCCCAAGCCAAACCTTTTGTTACTCATCATAACAAATTACAACGAGATTTTTATTTACGGATTGCTACTGAGATACCTCTAAAAACCCTTTTGATAGGAGGATTCGAAAAAGTCTATGAAATAGGAAGAATATTCCGTAACGAGGGAATAGATGCTCGTCACAATCCCGAATTTACTACTATTGAAGTTTATCAAGCCTATGAAAACTCTGAGTATATGATGAATTTAACTGAGGGAATATTTCATTATTTAGCCAATAAAGTCCTCAAAAAAGAGGAGATGGAGTTTAATTCTCATGTCATTAGTCTTAAAAATCCTTTTCGTAAACTATCAATGAAAGAAGTAGTTAAAGAACACGTGAATATTGACTTTTCTCAAATAAATGAATTGGAAAAAGCCTTAGAATTAGCCAAAAAACATAACTTAAAACTAGAAAAATTTCAAAAAAGTATCGGACATATTATTTTGGCTTTTTTTGAAGAGTATGTAGAAAAAAAATTAATTCAACCAATTTTTATTTATGATTACCCAATTGAAATTTCCCCCTTAGCCAAAACCAAAACAAACAATAAAAATATTGCCGATAGATTTGAATTATACATAGGGGGATTAGAATTTGCTAATGGTTATAGTGAATTAAATGACCCAATGGAACAAAAAAAAAGATTTGAAGAACAAACTAAACAAAAAGAATTAGGTAACGAAGAAATTGCTAATTTTGATAGAGAGTTTATCGAAGCCCTAGAATATGGCATGCCGCCCGCCGGAGGTTTAGGAATTGGCATTGATAGATTAGCAATGTTATTTACTGGTCAAAATAGTATTAAGGAGGTAATTGCTTTTTCGCAATTAAAAGTAAAGTAATTTTTGGAAAGGTTTTTTTATTTTAATTTTCTGAAACAAATCATTCCGAAGAATTAACTGTTCTTTTTGTTTTATCTCATCATTGCTGCAAATATTTAATCAAATCTCGATATCTAACCAGGTTTTGAGAATTACTAATTGATTTTTCAATCACCTTAAAAAGCGGAGTTAACAAATCATTCTCTTTTTCTTTAATCAGTCATCTCTTTATATCCGAATAAGGTCATTTTAATTTGTCTTCATAAACTTTCAATCACTTATTTCATTTAAGGTAAACTTTGTTTTGTAAAGATTTTTGTTGCGGATCAATTTCTCATTCTTTCCTTTTAACAACCTTCTTTCCTTCCAATTGGTCATAAAAGTTTTTAACCTTTAGATCACAACGCATTCGATTATAACTAAAATTCAAGATTTGCAAATATTTAGGATCAGTAGCCCGCGAAAGAGAAGTATAAGCTTGTCCTGCTTTTCAACATTTTTTCAAGTCTATAATAAGCCTCTGAATACTTTGACCTTGAGATTTATCAATAGTAATTGCTCAAGCTAAAATTAAAGGTATTTGGGTTCGCGAAGCAGAAACAATCGGCTCATTCTTATTATTAAATCCTTCGATCTTTTCTCACGTGACTGGTTCAATCTTTAATACCTTGCCATTAGTAAATCGAACTAATGGACAATAAGGAAAACGTTGATCTCGTTTAAATTTTTCAAATCCCACTATTATTCCTTTATCTCCATTAACTAATCCTTCTTCATACCAATTATAGACCAACATCACTTGAGCTCCCACTTTTAGTTCTATTTTTTCTTTAACTATTAATTTTTTTGATAACTGCGATAAGGCACCTTGGAAATGTTTGTAATTTTCTTTATCAATTGCTTTATAAAAATAAGAATCGCTATTTATTTCGGCTAACTCTTTTTCATTAGTGTTGGTTACCTCCTTATTAGTTGAATAAAGAACAGTAGGAACGATCCCATCTTGCGGTCAATTTGGTTCTTTTCCACACCAATTTAACATGTCTTCTCATTTTTTTTTAGTTAAAGAACCAAATCTAATCGCATTTAAATAACGAATAAATCAATCTTCTTTTTGGCGATAGACCTGTTTTAAATTAACTGTTTGCTGAATGCATTTCTTTCATGACTCGGACTCAAAAACATAAATATTTTGAATCGGCGGAAGTTGAGCAAAATCACCAATCAGTATTAATTGAATTCCTCCAAAGGGTTGATTGCTATTTTTCATTTCACGAGCAATTTGCTCTAACTTGTCAAATAAACTTCCACTTAACATAGAAATCTCGTCAATAATTAAAGCTCGGGTGCGTTTTCAATTCTTGACTGCTTGATTAGAAGTAAGAATCTTTTTTCTAATAGTAGACTTTGAATGATCACCCATAGCTCCAATTCCTAAATAAGAATTAAGAGTATTTCCGTCAATTAGCGTAGCACTAATTCCGGTAGTGGCAGTTATTCCAACTTGCTCACTACCATATTTCTCTCGCAAAGTTTTAATAATTTGCTGCAGGGTAAAACTCTTTCCTGTTCCAGCTGAACCAGTTAGAAAGACGCTTTTTCCTTCTGCCACTAAATCTCTAACTAATTTTTGTTGTTCATTTAAAATTGCTTCTTGACCAATAGGAACAAGGTTGCTTACTCTATGAACTACTTCGTCTTTTTCCCTTTCTCAATAAGGAGTTTGCTTTAAAACCCCTGCATTTAAATCTATTCTAATTCCTTGATTTTTTAAAAATTGTTTTAATTCCTCTATCGTATCAAAAACTAATCAGTCTTGCTTTCTTTTATTTAGCTTATAATAAATACCATCTATATAAGAACCTAAACCGATAACTTGTTTACCTCTCGCAAAAAGAATACCACAACTTCTTTGTTCATAAAATTTACTAGGATATATTTTTGTGCTACAAGGAATAAATTCTTTAATTAGCAAGTAATAGTGATAAGTAGTTCCGGTATCAATAAAAGAAATATCCTTAAAAGCAGTCTTTTCTAAATCAATATATTACCTTACCAATAATTAATGATAGTCTTTTAGATAGTTTTTTTTAATTATTACTTTGCTCTACTACTATAATCCTCCACTGTTAATTTTTCATACTCTTTTAGACTTCTTTTGGCTAATTCTCCGTGAAGTTTACTTTGTAATAAAAAGTTAATTCTTTCTTTTTCTATTTGTGTTAACTCTCCTACTTCCATATCTTTTAAGCAGTTAAACAAAGCAATCTTTTTCTCATAAGGACTTTTATGACTTTTTAAAACTGTTTCCATTTTCTTAAAGATGGGGTATTTGTCCGTTTCCTCTCATAATGAAGGACTTTTACCACAATGAGGACATTTTTTTTGAATAATTCTTGTCATATAATAATATTTTAACAAGGTTAATTATTTACTTATGATTTTGTCTATATGATTGTTTTTATAAATGTGCTTACAAACTTAAAATATTTAATATGTCAAGCACAAAACAATTATTTAAATACACTGGTGAAATATTTTTCGGTTATTACGGAGAATTGTTTGAATTTAAGTCAGTAGAGGAGATTAACAAACAAGGAAAAAGAATACCAAAATGAAAAATATTAATAGATAAAAAACACCCTATTTTTGCGAATATACAACTTAAATATTGGAATAGTGTTATTGAGGATGATGCCAAAACCCGTTATGAAATAACTTTTGATAGTGAAAAGGGTAAAAAAAATCTCAATACTGGCGGAGATTTAGAGGATAATGGAGTTGGAGAAAATGAAAAAGAAAGGCACTTTACCAAAGACCATCCGATAACCTTAACTGAAAAAAGTAAAGATAATCCTAATGGCATAGAGAGAGAGAGAGAGAGAGAGAGAGAGCAAAATTGCTTACTTACTTTATCAAGCAACATATCAAATCCATCACTTTACAAGGGAATAAACTAATAATTGAGTATAACAATAATTCTCAAACAGAAACCAAAGACACCAGCGAGCAAGAATTACAACCGATTTATTCTTATCTCCAAGCACAAGGGTTAACTTCTTTAAGTTTAAGTGATTTACAACCAACTAATCCTAATACTGAAAAACCAACTAATTATTTACCTTGAATATTAGGAGGAGTAGGAGTGTTAGTGCTAATAGGGATAATTGCTTACTTCTTAACACGAAAAAAAGTAAAACAAAAGAGGAAATAAGTTAAAATTACTTTATTATGGTAAGCCGAACAACTAGCGAGGAATTAAAAAGGCAAGTGGAAAGAGAACAAGATGAAGTTTTTATCCAATCTCGTAAAGAAAACTTGTCTAACAAAGAATTAAGAGAAAAGTTGGTAGCCGAGCAAGATGAAAAGTTGAGGATACAAGGAATTCATAGCAGTAGAAATTTAGAATTTAAGGAAAAAGAAAAAATAAAACTTGTTCCAGTTAGAGAAGCAGAGGATTTAAAAATTGGTTTTCAAAGTGAAGTTAAGCGTTGTAGTGGTTTTGTTGAATTACATGGCGAGAAATGAGCCAACTTTGATACAGATATTTATTTAACCTTTTCTCATTGAAAAATAAAAGGTCGGATAGTAAAAAACGAACAAGGAGAATATTTGACTGATTGAGATAATAAACCTACTAAAATAACTGAAAATTATTGCCTTTATTGTGCTAATGAAACATTCAATAATTGATGGGGAATTGTAGTTGCTGATTTTGATTTTCACCAAAGAAATAAATAAAGTAATATTATGAATTATACTAATATCTTTGCTAGTTTAGAAACTGATGCCAAAAAGTTAAACATTGAGGGAGATTGAAAAAAATATTTCTACGACAAACCCTACCCCGACCATTATAAGCAATCATGGTTAATAAAGCGACTTATAGATTTAGAAGCCACAGTAGAGGGCAAAACATTTAAGACACTAGAAGCAAGGATAAGGGAATTAGAAGTATCATTAGCAATCGCCGAAAGAAAAAAGAATGATGCGGAGAATGCTTTAACTACTGAAACTGCTTCTTACAAGATTAAATTAAAGAACCAACAGAGCAATTTTGATTATTTGATTGAGCTAAAAGATAAAAAGATTTGAAAATTAGATGATTATTATACGGGTGAATTAGGTTTAATTGTTATCAATAAAAAGTTGGTGGAGGAGAATATGACCATGGAAAAGCAAATAAATCTATTAGACCAAGCCCGCAGTGCTTTCGCTATTGAATTATTACAAACGCAGACCAAGTTAGAACACGCGAGACAAGACTTAAATGAGATGACTTTGGATAAAAACCATATTCAAGGCGAATTAAATAATATCGCTAATGAGTTTAAGAAAATAAGAGACTGGGTTAATAGACCAATGATAACCATAGGAACTCAAACCAGTTTAAACGCCCAAGACATCGCTTTTAAAATTTCGCATTGTTTAGGGATGAAAGATAAATTATGCTTGGCTATTACATGAGCGAACACGAAAATGGTAAACCATGATAACAAGTTAGGCGATTTTAGTATTTTCGCATCAGAAACGAGCAGTTGACAGAAACACAGTTATTGAATTGCTAACGGATATTCAACAAAGTTAGGTTAACAACTCTTTACTGTGTTAACACGCAAATTATTAAGATATTTATTTTACAAAATAAAATAAAAATATATGGAGTGTTTAGCAAGAATTATCAATTGTCAAAAATTAGCAAATAGCCAACTATGAAAATACCAGTTTTTAGATATTGAAAACAACCAAAAAAATCATTTTTATCATCACAAACAAATAGACTATGACACTAATTTAGCAGGCAAGTTAAGCATTTCATCTAATAGGTTTTTACAATCATTTAAAAAGGAGATTGGTGAAGTTATTGAGCGAACCCACCAAACCGAAATTTTAACTGAATTAGAGGGAAAAGCGAGAAATAATGTTGATAGAGTATTTAATAGACTTGGCAAAAGAAAAATTGAGTTATCATCGCAGAAACTCCATGAATTACACACCCAATTTCGCACATGAAAAAAGGTAAGTATTTTTTGTGAAAGAAGCGAACCCACTATTTACAGATGAATTAAAGCAGATAAAAAAGAACCACAAAAAAGAGGTCGTAAACCTAAATTTAATTCACAAGTATTAGACTTATTGCTTGATTATAACCAAATAAATAACACTGCTACTCAACAAGAACGAGCAAATTATATTTCTCAGCAGATAGGGCAAAGGATAAGTCAACAAACTATTTCTTTACTTTTAAAAAAAGTGGGTATCACTAGAAAAAAGTTAACTTATCATTATACTCAATTAGACGAGGAGAAAGCAAAAGAGTTTAATGAGGAGACTAAGCCCTTACTTGCTAAATATCCTTTTCTTGCTTTGGATGAATGTAGTTTTTACTTTAACTCTGACCCTCGCTTTGGTTATTCACTAAAAGGAGAAAGAGCAATTAATAAAAAACCCAGCAGTCAAGGAGAACATTATACCCTTTTGCTTGCTGTCAGTAGTCAAAAGGGAGTTATTCATTGAGAATTAGTTAAAAATAAGGTTGATTGAAAGGTTTTTTATAACTTTTTAGAGGGAATTAACTTAAACTCTGATGAGAAGCATTATTTACTCCTTGATAATGCGAGAATTCATTACGCTTTAAAAAAGAGACAAAGAGAGGGATTACCTAGCATCAAAGAGCAGTTATTAAAGAAAAACATTGAAGCACTATTTATAACTCCTTATGCTCCGATGCTTAACCCTACTGAATTATGCTTTAATCTATTAAGACAACAGACCGAAAAACAAAGACCAAGAAATTATGAGGAGATGAAAAGAGCAATAGAAAAAGCGATTGAGTTATTAAACCAAAAAGACCTATCAGAATATTTTAAGCATTGTGTAGAATACTTTGATAAAAATGATGCTAAAATAGAATTAAAAGACTATCATTAATTATTGGTAAGGTAATAACTATATAAAATTTCTTTATTGCCTCTTTTTTGAAAGATAAAGACATTTAAAAAATATTCATCATTAATCTTATACCCAGTTCTAATTCCATACTCGTCATTTTTCTCAAGTAGTTGGTTGATAGTTTGCTTTTCTCGATAATCAAAACCAGTCCAATTTTTTACCAATGGCTTTTTATTTTTAGTTGGCAATCGAAGATAATCCTTATCAAACAATCTTAACTCGATTTGCTGTGAAAAAGTGTTCTTCTTTTTTAAAGAGGAAAAACTTGCAGCACTTTGGCTTAAGTCATTTTTTTCTTTCGCTATTTCGGTAGCCCTTGCATGTTTTCCAAAATTTTCAAATTTTTTAATACAAAATGATTCTCTGTGCTTCTTCTGAGTGATAATTGTTGAGTAAGTCAATTTGCAAGTTCGGCAAGTACGAATTTTTTTCTTGCGCCAGTTAATTCCTTTTGCCTCTTGTTCTTTCCTTCAAATTTTAACTTCTTTTTTGTTCTTTTTCAAAATTCTTATTTAATTTGTAGTTCTTGATAATGCTGAGATTTAAGATGGTTGAATATATCAAACATGCTAGTCTCTTTGCTACATTTCTGACAAATTATAGCCATTTTGTCGCTCATAATAGAAAATCCTAATTTTTCTGCTAACCTAGTATGTTTCTTTCAATGTCATCCTGTACCTCCTGACTTTAACTCGCTCTCGCAGAGGGGAAAAGAACACCTGACTAATGTTTTTCCTCTTTCTTTTCCGATTATTTTAAAATTTCTTTTGGTGTACTCTCTATCGTCATTGTTCGAAAACTTACTTACTAGTTTGTATATTCATTCTTTTTGTTCGCTCTCATCTTCTGTTCCGTCCTTTATTTTGTTATTTATCTTTCTCTTTCCGTCTTCAGCAAAATCTTCCTTAATAAGCAAGATAATTTCTTCTTTTAGCCTTTCAAATTTCTCTTCTATAACTTGTTCTTTTGAATTATTATTTGTCCTCTTTTCTGTTTTCATATATTTTATTTTATATAGTCTATTGTCTCTCAAAAAGTTCTTATCGCGTCCTTAAAAAGTCCTATAAACATCTCTAAAACTTTTACTAACTTTCCTTTAATGCAGTTCAAAGCTCTCAGAGCTCTTTTCCCAGTTTCGCAGCAAAAATAATGCTATAAGCAGAAAGAGAAATCTATTCCTTTTGATAAGAAACCATTAAGAATATTTTATGAGCGCAAAGAAAGAATTTACAAGCATCATTAATCCTAATTTTTTTACTGTTAGTGCTGTAGAACTAGCCAAAAAATTACTAGGTAAAATTCTAGTCAGAAATATTGACGGTAAACTTATTAAAGTTAAAATTGTGGAAACGGAAGCCTACATAGGCAAAATCGACCGAGCTTGTCATGCTCATTTAGAAAATAAATCACGATGAAAAGCTGCCGCCTTAAACAACCGAGGAGGTTGTGCTTACATTTATCTTATTTACGGAATGTATTATTGCTTCAACATTGCTTCTTCGGTCAAAGGAGATCCGCAAGGGGTGCTAATTCGGGCGGCTGAACCATTGGATCATCATACTATTCTAGTTACTTCTCTCCATGACAAAAATAAGAAATTTCATTACTACACTAATGGTCCGGGTAAATTATGCCGAGCACTGAATATTGACATAAGTCTTAATCATGCTGATTTAACAACTAGTGATTTAATTTACTTAGAAGATCAACCCGAACTTAGCCAAGAGGAAATCGTTATTACCAAAAGAGTTAACATCGATTACGCCGGAGAAGATAGCAATCGCTTATGAAGATTTTACATTAAAGGTAATCCTCATGTTTCACGGAAATAATCACCAAAAGATTTCTGAACTTGTGTTTAATTTAATCTTTCTCTGTTTTTTGATTGTTAAGGCTTCTCTTAACGATATAAAATAGCCCAAGTGGTAATCCAAACATTAGACTGACAATGAGCAAGAGAATTCAGAAATTTCCTCAAGTTTTTCCACTGAGTTTTGCTTTTTCTTGCAAGTTCTGAATTTGTTCCTTTAAGTTCTTGATTTCAGAATTAAGTAACTGTTGGAGTTTTTTTAACTGCTCTTCCAAATTATTGGTTGGTTTATCCTTTTTTTCTTCTTCTTGATCAATATTAGGAAAATCTTGTGGAATAATCTGGTCAATTAGTTCAGGACTAATGCTTATTTTGCTCTCCGATTCTCCTTTCTTGACTTCTCTGGCTCATTGCAAAATGCAATATTCAAAAATGTTATTAAGAGCTATTTTTAATTGTCGTACGCCTTTTTCTTTAGTCTTGGCAATTATTTCTTCCAACGCTTCGGGAGTAATTTCAAATTTTTGGCAATCTAGAGTTGGATTTTGGGCAAAAAAATTTTGAATAATTTTGTTAGCAATTTCTTTTTTTTGCTCCTCGCTGTACTCCGACAATTCGATAATTGTCATCCGCGAGCGTAAGTAATCAGGAATCTTGGTTTGGTCGTTGGCAGTAACCACGAAAGTTGCTTGGGAAAGATCTATCTTTACGTCCAGATAATAATCTAAAACTTCTTGATTTTGCTCAGGGTCTAGAACTTTTATGAGAGAATCACGAATGAAGGGTTTAGTTTTATCGATTTCATCTAGTAAAATTACCGGATCATGAGTTTTGGTTTCGATCAAAGATTTAGTCAATTGCCCTATTTCCATTCCCGAAGAGTTTTCGCTGGCTCCCACCAAATCAGAAGAATTAGATAATCCTCCTAGAGATATCGAAAACAATTTTTTCTTTAAGGCTTGTGCTAAGATTTGACTGAAGGTGGTCTTGCCGATTCCGGTTGGACCAACAAAACACAAAATAAAAGGGCTTTTTTGGATATTTTTTGTCTGCCTAAATTCTTCAGTCTCCAAAATCTCTAAGATTTTTCTTTTTTGTTCTTCAAAACCTACTTGTTGATCAAGAATTTCCTTTGCCTCTGACAAATTGACAGGAGAAACTATCGACTCGTAAGAATCAATTAAATTGTCAATCTTTTTAATTCGGTATTCTAAAGTTTCTCTTCTTTGACTACCCCCTCCCTGTCACAAGTTACTTAGTCTTTCTTCTAATTCTTCTTTTTTAGAAAATAGTCTTTCAATAACTTTCATAACCTATCAAAAGATTATTTTATAACGTTATGAGCCTGCTTTTTACTTCCACTGTTCTTTTTTTCCCACTTTTTTGGACAATAGCTTCTGTCTTATTTCATCTTTTGCCGTTTTGCAGTATTCTAGAAAGGCTAAGCGTCCGGTTAGTTATCAAGTTAATTCAAAAAGAAGATTTAAAAAAATTGTCACTGAATCAAAACCAAGTTCAGCAGGTGGACATTTTGCCAAGTTTTGATAAAAATTAGTTAACTAGTGTGAAAAAGTCTATTCCTCAACTAAACCTACCAAAAACCAAAGAATTAAGACAATTCAAAGCCGAGCAAGAGTACCAACGAGCGGTTTCTTCTCAATTTCTTTCTAATGCTATCCTAGTTGACAATAATAGCCAAATCGTTGAAAGTTCAAGGGGTAAAAGGCAAGAAATTTCCGATGTAGTTAACGAAAAATCTGATATAATAGTTAGTTTTGATGAGGAGTATCTGACTCCAGTTATAAGCCAAAAAAAGACCTATGATTTTCGCAGTTGACGAGCTGACCCCGAAGTAAAAAGAATGTGAGTTTATGCTACTAAACCACTCCAAAGTTTAATGTATATTTTGGAAGTTGATTCACCCGTAGAATATCCTCATCAAATTCCTAACGACAATACTTATAATGAAATATTCAACCAAGGAAAAAAAGATAAATGAAAGTTTGCTTATCGAATTAAGCATTTATACAAATTGAACGAACCAATTGGTATGAGAGAACTAAAAGCAAAATACGGGATACATCCACCCCAAAAGCTCACTTATGTTAGTAAGTATCCACCGTTGGTAAAAAATGTCATTGTCGCAAGCCAAGAAAAAATATTTTAATATGCTTATTATAGGGATAATATAGGCAGTTCTCAAAAAATAAATATAAAAAATAAATGTCTAGTAAATTACATAGTTTCGTGCGAGTAGTCATCCAAAATGAAAAGGGGGAATCGTTGGTAATTTTTGAAAAAAAATGAAATTGTTGAGTTTTCCCCGGCGGCAAAATAGAACCAAATGAAACACCTTTGGAAGCAGCCAAAAGAGAAGTATTTGAGGAAACCAATTTAATAATTGAGGATTTAGAAATAGTTGCTGAAAAAGAGTTTTTTAGTAATGAACTACAAAGAAATAAGATAGGTTATCTTATCAAGGCTAATAAATACTCGGGGGAGATAAAAAACAAAGAATTAGACAAAATTGCTGATATTCAATTTAAACAAATAGATTACGAATTTGCGATTAATAGGCTTTTTTTTGCTATCAAATTTGAAATTGATTAGCGAGAGAAGCAGTAATCCAACATTTAATCTTGTTTTTCCTCTTGTGGACAATCATTGGCACAAAATCAGAAATGTTTACTTCTTCACTCCCAGTACTCTTTAGCACAATCCACACAGTAAATCGTATAATAATTTTTTCTATATCCTAGCAATTTTTTCTTACCGCATTTATAGCATTCGATTTTCTTTTTCTTATCTTTTTCACTTCACTTTTTATTTTGTTCTATTAAATGAGCGGAACAATCAGGACAAGTGGCATTTTCAATTTCCTCTTCGTCTCATCGGTTAGTTTCTTTGCGACAATCCATGCAACTGGTAAATATCCTTTTATGGAGTTTTTCTCTTTTTCATATTTCCTGGTTTAAGTCTCTTATAGTTGCTTTTTGAAGTCAGTATTTCTTATCCTCTTCATTCTCATTATTTTCAAGGCATTCCAAACTACAAAATGCTCTTTGGTAATTAGCACAATCGTCGTCTTGACACCAATGATCGTCATGTTTTTGACATGCTGATCTGCCTAGCACTCCTTTATTTTCTCAATCATCATCTTCCTCATTATCATTTGGTTCTTTGCTGAATTTCTTATATTTTCAAATAGCAATATCTTTTTGACAGTTAGCACATTTCCTATTTTTAAGTTCTTCCTCAAACTCTTTTTCTCACCCTTCGTCCTCTTTGGCTAGTCTAACTTTTTCCGCTTGCCAAAGTTTTTGACAATTTTCACAAACTTTTTTATCTAATCCAATTCTCTCTCAGTAGAAATACAGTAAAAAGTATCTTTGATTTATATCACAATAGCCTTCTTTATTCCAAAAATTATCACCTGGTTTAAAAAGAGAAATAGTATTTTTTATTATTTCGCAGCACCAGTTCTTGTTTTTCCTTTCCATGTTTTATTTTTCAAGCCCGTTTTTGTTTCTTTTCTTTTGTCTAATTCTTTAAGTAACTCATCAATAGTCAAATTTTTTAGCACTCGTTCTTTTTCTTGTTGAGTTCACCGCTGAACATCCTCGATTTGCTTAGCAGTTCGCATATTTTCAGCGTCTTCTTTATCCTTGATTTCTTCAATTAAGTCATCCATCTGTTGTTTGATTTGTTCAAAATGTAACCTCTGTTTTTGAGTAAATGATAGTTCCTTTCTCTTTAATTCAGGATTGCCTCTCTTTTTACCAAAACAAGCACAACAATTACCAACATTTGGATCGAAATTTTCACCACAGCTCATCTTATCGCAGTCTAGACAATCAAAGCAAAAATCATACTCGCTATTATAAAACATTTGGCAGTAACAACCCTCACATTCTCTCATTTCTATCTCCTCATTCATTGGATAAGGATTTTTGGCTACTCATTCGCGATATTGTTTCCGCTTTTTTTCTAATTCTGATTCAAATTTATCTTTTTTCTTCATAACATTGGTTAAATTCTAATTTTCTAGACTCCTTATTACTCACTACTTATTTTTTGATTTTTTTTTTTTTTTTTTAGTAGTGTGAGTGATCATTTTTTTACTTCTAATTAAACTTGCTTCATCATAATAATAAATTCAGTTCTTAACCTCATTTTTAGTAACACCTGCTCTTTTTGGTAAAATTAGCTTTTTTAGATCACTTATTTCGTTTTTTCATAGTCTTCTAAAACAGCAGCAATCGTATGCTTAGCATTCTCTGTCATATCCCTTTCTTTATATGTAATCAATGCTTTTCAAAGTGCTCATCCTCTTGCTCGGTTCCAAGTATCTTTATCACAGTCTAACTCTTTAAAAAATGTTTTTCTGCTTTCTTTATCAAAGAAAGTTCATGCTATTGCATAATCGCAAGATGGATCTCCAACTCCGAGCATTCCAAAATCAATAACTCCGCAAAGCTTTCCGTTTTTCACGAGAAGATTTCCGGGTGCAATATCACCATGAACCCAAACATTTTTCTTTGTTCATTTTGATTCTAATGCTATTGACCAAATACTATTTAGTTTATCGGTTTGCACCACTGATTTAAGTTTTTTGAGTGCTGTTTGCGTTTCCTCATGATAAACAGATAAATCTCCGCCTCGATAAAAATTATGATTACCCGGAGCAGGACCGCTGGAAGCAGCAATTGATTGAAATTCTTTTAAAAAATCTGCCAAATCAACAGCAAGTCGATTCAAATCCTTAACATTATTATGATTTACTGTATCTCCTTCTATCCATTTGCTTATCAATCACGGAAGCGGATAATCTACTGTTGGCTCCCCCTTTGCTAGCGGAGTAGATATTGGTAAAGAAAGATATTGTCTTAATTTGGGCAACCAAAACAGTTCTTTTTCAATTTGTGGAGCATACTCTTCTCCTCTTGGCAACCTGACACTCATTTTGTCGACTAAACGAAAGGTTTTATTGTCGTGTCCATTTTTTTCTACTTGACAAATTGGTAACCCAGCATACTCAAGAAACTGACCTTTAATCAGTTTTTGGACTAACTTTTTATTTATTCTTAACATTTTCCTCCTGAACTATTTCTTTTCTCGTAATTGCTTTTTTAGGTCTCGCAATTTCTTTTCTAGTCTCATTTTTTCATTCCTTAACTCTTTCTTGTATTTTCATCTGACGAATTTTTCAATAAGCAATGAAGAAAAAGGACTTGATAATACAATAGAAACACCTAAAACGGTTGTTAACAAAATAGGAACTTTCCCTATGCTATCACTATTATTTTTATCGATCGTTATAACAGCAAGTACAAACCACATAACAAAATTAGAAAAATTACTAAATCATTTCATTAATTCTCATAGTTTTTTCTTTAATTTAGTTATCCTTAGCCACTTTTCATAGCATGATTGACACAAAGTTAATTTTTCAGAACTTTCAATACTTCAATTTTCACAAATTTCATGCACTGCTTCATTATCAAGAACAGATTTGGAACAAAAATAACACTTAGCGATTATATTCCTTTCTGTTGCATCACTTTCAACACATGATTTACAAAATACTGTTCCGTTGATTTGTAATTCTGCACCTTGCGGAATTTTTTTATAACATTCGCTGCATAACATAGCATCAAAATATTTTTTGTCTAAAAAACTTCGTAAACCTTTAAAAGATTTATTCAAATTCAAAATTCTGTTAAATTCAGCAAACTTCTTTTAACATATTTCAATTTTCATGTGATTTAGTCATATCTCCCTTGGTAATATACAAAAAACGCCATTTTTCAACCTTTCTGGCTTCTCCTCCAAGTTCTAAATTTAAAGTATTTACTCATTCTTTTGACGCTTGGCTTTTTTCTTCTATTTCGGGATTAAGATTATTTTCATCTTTAATTTCTACTAGTCAATAAACATCATTTTCGTCGATCACTAAAAAATCCGGATAATAATGTCTTTGCGATTTACCATAAAGAATGTAAATTTTATCCCTCCTTTTATAAAAGTATATTTTAACTTTCGAGAGCAAAAAAAATTAAAATTATTTTCATATAAGATTTTCATATAAGATATGAATGAAAATAAAAAAATTCCTATAGAAGATATAAAAAACTTTCGCAACTTCAAGAATCTAAAATTAAAATTTCTGGAAGGCAAAATGAACATAATCTTAGGAAGGAACAATGTTGGAAAAAGTAACCTATTGGACTATATTAACTCATGATATAAGAAGAATTACGACTACGAAACTTTTTATTTAAAAGATAACGAAAAGTTCGCAAAACATCTTTCAAGTCCAATAACCTTTGAAATAAAAAAAATTGTGTTGCTCTCTGCTAAAGAAAATGAGGAAAAGAACCAAATTTTAAGTTTTTTTGAATGTAATGAACATCATTTTTTTGAAATAGAGGGTCATATTTTTGGTGTAAAAAGAAGCATCATTTTGACTAAGTGTCGTCGTTCTTTACTAGTTTGCTCCTTGAAAGACCATAGAGAATTACTTTACAATGAAAAAAAATCAGATTATTTTGAATCTCCAATATTAATAACAGAACTGGAAACAGTCCTTAGAGAGGGAATTTTCTTTCTATTTGATGAAATTCTAAAAAATGTAAAAGTTCTTTCTTCACAAAGATTCTATGGTTTAGGTGAACTATTAACTCACCATGAGAAAGAAAATAAAACTGAAAATTTTTGCTTCAAATTTAAATTTTCTTTTTTAGACCCGTGGGATGGCAAGAAAAAGCCATTAGGGTTAGGAACAGAAAAGATAATTTTTTTAAATCTTTTGCTTAACACTTTACAAAACAAAGAAAAACTACTAGTGCTAGGCGCCGAAAAAGATAGAAAATGAAGACATAGAAGTTGAGTTTTTTTCTTTTTGCCATCTTCTGAACAAAAGTCAATTCTCTTGATTGACAAACCAGAAACTTTTCTGCATCCTAGCCACGAAAGAGAGCTTTTTCTTTCTTTAAAAAGATTGACAGAAGTACAAGATAATTGCGATATAATAATGGCAACTGATTCCTCTGAATGTTTGTCAAACTTTCCTTCTGAAATCTATGATGGGAATTTGAGCATAGCAATTCTAGATTCATGAGGATTAGACTTGCAAACTAAGATAGTTTATTTAAAGAAAATTATTGACAAAATAAAAATCCCTATCCTTGAGGCTTGTGCTGAATATGGTAATATATTTAAAGAAAAACTCAAAGAACCGGATCATTTTTACAGGGACAAATGGATAGAGATATTATCAAGGGAGTATACTTCAAAATTATTTTTCAGTAAAAAAGTGCTGTTTGTAGAAGGCTCCACAGAAGTTGTATTTTTTTCCTCTTTTGTATTGGATTTGCTTCTCAAACAACTCAAAAAAAAATTTACTGAAAAGTTAGAGAAAATAGATAAAACATTAAAAGAAAATTCATTATCTAAAGAAGAGAAAGATACGAGCAGCGAAGAAAAGACGCGAATGCTTTTTTTATTTGAGCAACAGAGAGATGAATTCAAGTCTTACTATCTAGATTTTATCAATGAAAGAAAATTCTGAGAAAAATTTAACGAGATAACAATCATACCTATTTTTGGGAAATTTAACTACATATTTTTTGCAAAACTTTCTGAGAGTTTATGATTAGAGCATAAATTCCTCCTAGATAATGATAAAAAAAGGATAGATGAAAAATTTGTCAAAAGACCCGAAGAGGTAGCGACGTGGGAAAAGTTTCGCGAAATTAACAAAGAAAGAGGAATTGATCAACAACTTAAATCTTGAGAAGAGCATAAATATCGAGTAACTCCTCAGGAAGCACAAAAATCATTAAATAAAGGTTGATACTGACCAAACCATAAATTTTTTTATGATTCAACTACTTATTGTAAAACAAAAAAAAGCAATAAATGTTATTGTAAAAAAAATATTACGTGAATTGAAGATGAGTTTGAAAAATTTATTGGTTTAAAAAGATCAGAAGAGTTTGGCTGAAAAAACCCTGAAATAAATTTGATCGAACAAATTCATACCATCATCAAAAATCTAATTAGCAGTGAGGAAGCAACAACAACGAGAGAGGAAAAGTGAAGAATAATACTTAACCTCATAATTAAAGAATTAGGATGATGATGTTATGGTTATTGCAGAGAAAAAGAAATAGAAAAATATAGAGATGAATAACAGCGAGGAAATAAAGAAAATAAAAGAAGTTGTTGAAGTATACTCTTTTTTTCTAAAAAATAGTTATAATCGTTGCTATCCGCATAAGAATCAAAACTATATGCTCTTTCCCAGAACTGGATTAAAGAGGGAAACTAGAATAAAAATATCACAGCCCATCAAAGAGAAGCTTAAAACAAAGAGTGATTTTGTTAAAATTAATGGAGAAGAAAAGTTAAAAATAAGAAAAAAAACACTGAAATTAAGTGAAAATTTACGCAACATTGAAGAAGAATCCGGCAAAAAAATAGCTTTATTTTTAGATAGAAAAGCCATCAGTTTGTTACAAAAAGCAAATTGTCCAGAATCCGCGGAGGAAGCAAATAAGCACTTAATTGATAAATCAGAAATAGACAAATATTATAAACTCAAACTTCACTTAGAAATTTCTGTAGGTTCCCTCAAACATGATTCTAGGTGTATTAATGAGAGTGGTTTTATTGAAGTTAGAGATTTAGTTTTTCTAATAAATCCTAAAGCGAGACCAAAAAAATTACTTAGTTGGCTTTATGAAGAAAATAAGAAATGGTATAAACAAGAAAACGTGCTACGACACATAGTGAAATCAGGAACCAGTGATGATCCAGGAAGCAGAATAGCAACATGCAGTTTAGTACCGAAAGATATAATGTTTATTTCTTACGAATATGATTCATTATGATTATGATTCGATTTAAAATCCGTTAAGAAAGAAGAAAAAAGTATATCTGTAACAATTAACTATTGTGCAAAAGTTGTAAAAAAGTGTGTTTTCTTCCTCCCTTTGGAGCGAAAACAAAAATTAAACATATAGTTTATGACTAAATATAGCCATCTTTCCAAGGAAGAATTACTAAAAATTATTGAGAAACAAGAGAAAGAATTAGATCTCAAAAAATATGGGCTTGTCTGGGATAGAGAGAAAGAACCCGAAAAAGTAGTTTTAGACTGTGAAAATAATTTACCAATACTCAAAAGAATTGAGGAAAAACAAATTAAAACTGACGATAACGATGACAACATCTTAATCGAAGGAGACAATTATCATTCTTTAACCTGTCTCAATTATACTCACAAAGGAAAAATTGATCTGATCTATATTGATCCACCTTATAACACGGGAAAAGAAGATGAGTGAAAATACAATGATAAATTTGTTGACAGAAATGATCAATACAAACATGCCAAATGGTTAAACATGATAGAAAAGAGACTAGAACTTGCTAAAAATCTTTTGAAAGACGACGGGGTGATTTTCATATCCATAGGAGAACAAGAACTTTCTAATCTTAATCTGTTATGTGGAAAAATCTTCGGACATGAAAATTTTTTAACTATCATGGCAAGAAGGATGAAAGCTGGTAGTAATCAAGGAAATTATTTTGCTCCTTCCTGCGATTTTGTAGTTTGTTATGCTAAAAATAAATCCCGGATAGATACCAGTAATTTTTACGATGAAATTGATGAAGAATCCTATTCCAAAGAAGATGAAAATGGCAAATATAAAGAAAAAGGCTTGTTCCAAGCAAGTTTAGAAACACGAATGAACCTTAGATATTATATTCTATGTCCCGACAGCTCCTTGGTTATTCCTCCTGGAAAAACTTTGCCTCCACAAAAAAAAGAAGGAGTATCGGTTGAAAGTGCGATTAATGGTGTTGATAAGCAGTGAAGATGGTCATATGAAACACTTAACTCAAACAGGCATTTATTAGTTTTCAAAGAAACAAAAAATTCTCCTTTATTTGACCAGGATGGAAAAAAGTCAAAGTACAGTATTTATGTAAAGAGTTATTTAGAAACAAGAAAGGAAAAAGGGATCAAGCCAAGAAATTTTTTAATACATGAAAGTTTTCTAAATAGTAGAGCGACCAATTATTTAAAAAATTTAGGATTAGATTTTCCTTATTCTAAACCCAAGGAACTGATAATTCACTTAATAAAAATAACTCATTCTGTTAAGGATGCGATTATTTTAGACTTCTTTGCTGGATCGGGCACAACCGGCGAAGCGGTTTTACAACTTAATCAAGAAGAAAAAAGCCAAAGAAAGTTTATCCTTTGTACTAACAATGAGGGACAAATTGCCGAAGAAGTTTGTTATCCCCGGTTAGAAAAAATTATTAAAGGTTATGGCAAAAAAAATAAGATTGATGAAATGATAAAAGGACTCAGAGGCAATCTTCAATATTTTCAAACTGACTTAATTTCGGTCGAAAAACTTACTAATATAAGTGATGAAAAAAGGCATGAACTAACCGAAAAAGCTGGGTGAATGATTGCGATTAAGGAAAACGCTTTCGAAGAAATGGAATGCAATGAATATTATCAAATATTCGAGAGTAGAGATAAACGGAGAAAAACTGCTATTTATTTTCGAGAGAACATGGAAAAGTTTGCGGAATTAACTGAGAAAATACAAAAAGTTAAAACAGTTCTCTATATTTTTTCTTACGGAAGAATAGATAAAAAATCTTTTCAATACTTAGACAAAAATATCACTATTGAAGATATTCCAGAACCGATCATTGAAATATATAAGGAAATTAACTTAACTCTGAAAGAAAAATAATATGACAAGGATAAATAATCTGAAAGATTTTCAAAAAAGAGCGGTGGAGGAATTGAGTTCGACTTTTTTGGAATTGTGAAGAACTGGCAATTACCGAATACCACTTACTTTTAAGGCACCCACCGGAGCCGGAAAAACCATAATGATGGCGGAGTTTTTAAGATGCCTTGATGATAATTATCAATTTCACGAAGACAAAGCCTATTTATGAATATCTTTCGGGGGCGATGATTCTTATACCCAGTCTAAAAAGAAACTTTATCAGTATTTTAATGAAGGAACTGATATGCATCTCAAAGACTTAAATAACTTGAATGAGGGAAAACTCCACAAAAACAATGTTTTCTTTATTAACTGATCAAAGATAAAGGGAACCAATAAAGAGTCAAAAAAATTAAGAAAAAGTGGCGGTGTTGGCTATGGCGGAGAAGCAATTTTTGATGAATTTATCAAACAAACGAAAAAAGAAAGAGACTTGATATTAATTATTGATGAGGCTCACATTGAAACAGAAACTCATCTCGCTAACGAAGTCGTTGACCTTTTTGATCCAAGGATTATCATTAAAGTGACTGCAACCCCCAAAATCGAGCCAAGTATTAGTGATGTCCGACAAAAAAGAGTTGGATTTGTGGAAGTTTCTGAGAAGGACGTAATAGAAAGTGGACTAATCAAAGAAAAAATTGTTATTCAAACCAAAGAGGAGATTGAAAAGTTATCTGAAAAAAAGCAACTTTCAGAAGGCGAAATAATGCTAGAATTGGCTTATAGTAAGAGACTAGAACTTAAAAAAATTTATGAAGATTTGGGTCTTGATATAAATCCATTGGTTTTAATTCAACTTCCGAGTGATTTTAAGGAAAAAGAGGAGATAGAGACTAATCAAAAAGAATTTGTTTTGTCATATTTAAAATCCAAAGGTGTAAAAGAAAAGGAAATTGCTATTTGATTATCTAATACAAAAACAAATTTGGAGATGATTGAAAAAAATAATAGTGAAGTGAATTTTATGATCTTCAAGGTTGCTCCGGCGACTGGTTGAGACTGTCCGCGAGCGGAAATATTAGTAATGTTTCGCGAGATTGATAGCCCAATTTTTCATACTCAAATAATCGGTAGAATAAAAAGGATGCCGGAGGGTCATCATTATGAAAGAGAAGAGTTAAACAAATCTTATATTTTCACTAATTATAACAAGAATCATATTAGAGATATCAGCGAACTAGAAAACAAAAACAAGATTCCCGTTTATTTTACCGAACTAAAAAAAGATATTGAAAGGATTTGTTTGGAAACAACTTATCACTATCGAACCGATTTTGATATTCTTATTCTTCCATTATGACAAAAGGTTTTCTTGGAAATAATGGATCGGGAATTTGGAACCAAACCCCAACTGGTTACTGAAAATAAAAAAAATATAGGATCAAGGCTTGATTTTTCTTGGATAAAAGTGAACAATCAAATTATTGTAGACGCTGAAATCACCAGTTTTGATAATTTTGCTAACGAAATAAAAAGAAAAGGTCAGAATTTCGATTACCATTTTTCTCGATTGGAAGTGGAAAAACTTTACAACCTAATTTGTTTTCAAGAACTTAAAAATCAAGGAGATGAGGAAGCAAAGTATAACCCAGCAAGTTCATGAAGTCAACTGAAATCAGCTCTAAATGTTTGATTTGAAACTAGATTTGGGTTTAATAAAGTAATTTATTATCCAATTATTGTTAATGAGCTTTTAAAAGAAAATAGTAATCTAAAGATAATTATTAGCAAGGCTTTAAAAGAATTTAGAAAAAAGTACGAAATCGAGATAAAGTCAAAAGAGAAAAGAGAAATTTTTGATTTATGATTGCCTGAAAAAAAAGTTAGTTTTACCGCAGATTTCGAGGAAATTGAGGATATAAACAAAAATGTCTACGAGAAATTTTATAATAGAAAACAATATTTGGGAATAGAAAATGAAAAGAAATTCATAAGATTTTTAGAGTTGCAGCAAAATATTATTTGATGACACAAGCAGAGTTACGGGAGAAATGCTTTTGCCATTGAATATTTCGACACCCAGGAAAAGGAAAATAGGCTCTTCCATCCTGATTTTATTGTCAAAACGAAAAATAAGGTCTATCTATTAGATCCAAAAACTGGTATTACCGCAAAAAGTCAAGAAGCCGCAGATAAAAGTAATGCACTTCAAAACTGAATTAAAGAAAAACATCTGAAATATAATTTTGGGATAATTGGTGGAATAGTAATTGAAAAGTATCCTAACTGAAAAATAAACAGAAGTAATGAATATATCTACGAAAAGGAAAATGACTGAGAAAATTTAAGTTTTAACGATTAATATTAATTTCCTCTTATTCTAACTGCTTAACTCAGTACCGTTTAAGTAACTATAATGTACCACCATCACTTAATAGTTCATATAAACTTTGAAAACTCTATCTCGCATCATCGTTAATCAAACCGAATGCTCTAATTGGTCATCATAATTAGTAAATATTTGGCCAGTATTAAAAGGTGGATCGATATAAATTAACTTGACTTTATTAACATATTTTTGTCGATACTCTGGGATTTTAATCAGACTAGTTAAAGCATGCAAACTATCACCATGAATTATGAGGTTATTGTCAGGGTTTCCACCAAATTTTTCTACTGGTTTTAATAACCTTACTTCCGAAACACGAAAGTCATTGGATTCTACTCATTCATATTGACCTTTTCCATAATCTTTGACAATGAGAGTTTTACTTTTGTTAACTCAATTTAGTTCTAATTTACCGGATAGTTTATTGTTCATTGTTAAAAAATTTTAATGTAACGCATAAAAAGCAACAACTTTTTGAAGAAATTTCTTTGCTAATTTAAAATATACTTACTTCCTCACTTGCTCGATTTGAGAAGTAAATAGAGTTTTATTTTCTTTCTCTCTTCTTAGTTGTTCTTGAAGTTCTGTAATTTTCTTTTGATAAGCCCTGTTTTCTTCCCCCACTGTCTCAAGTTGTTCCTTTAAAAAATTAACATGAAAAAGGCGAGGATAAACAATTAAATTACTAGGAAGATGTTTCAATCCTGCTGTTTTCACCTTGACGTCCTCTATATCTAGAAGTTCTAATTTAGGCAATTTTTCTAAAAGTTCTTCCAAATTTCCATAAAAATCGTTATTTTGAATTGACAAAGTTTTCAATTTAACAAAAGAAGAAAAGCAAGTTATATCAGTGGGCGGAAAATCATTGTCACCAATTCGCAAATATTTTAGTTTTTCGGGCTGAAGTTGCGATAAAAAATTCAATGAATTAAATTTGTTCGAATAGACATAAAGAGTGTCAATTTCACAATTCTCCGGTAATTCTAGGCTTGTAAGTTGATTTTTTTGAGCGTAAAGTGTCGTTAAATCAGAAAATTTCACTAATGATAAAGAACCTTTTAAATTTTTTTCAGCAATATCAATTTTTTTTATCCCTTTTCTTTTTTTCTTTGGATAATTTTCATTTAATCACTTTTGAGCATTAATCACATGAGAAGACGCATGTTCTTTATTTTCAATATTTCTCTTTGGTTCTTCTGCTGAATTTTTACTGACTGCTTTTTTCAATTCTTCGATTTCCTCAAGAGCAGTATTTTTATTATTAGTCTCTTCAATTAGCGTAGCAGTTAATTCATTAAATTTCTTTTCTCAATCCTCACAATCTCCTTTTAAATTTTTAATTAAACTACCGGAAATTTCTAATTTTCTGCTTAATTCTTCAACTTCTTTTCTGCCTCCAAACCCTTTACTCTTTTTTCACTCCTGAAAATCATAATAGCAGTTCTTTAATTCTTCAACTATCTCCGACAAACCGAGATCATCATCATTTTCCCTATCGTCAGCAACGAATAGTTTTTTTAAATTGTTGGGGAGATATTTAAATCCTCGGTTTACCATTGTGTTTCCAATGCACAACTCTTCTAATTTTTTTAAATCTTTTAAATGCACCAAAGACCCACAAAAGTTATTGTACTGCTTGCAATATATGTTGGAATATTCAGTGGTTCCCAAATAAAATTTTTCTAAGTTCGTGAATTTAATAAATAACTTTAAATCGCCTAAGGAAAAACAATTATTTCTAAGATTTAAATAAATCAGTTTGTTTGGACACTTAATATCAATAATAAATTTTATATTTGATAAGTTATTACAAGAACAATCGAAATATTCTAAATTTGCACTATTACTTATTGATAAATTATCAAGTTTGTTAATTGAGCAATTGAGTCATTCCAAGTTGGTAAAGTCTGCTAAGTCTAAGGATCCTTCCAAACCTTTATTACTAACATCAAGTTTGACAACATTTTTTCTTTTCTCTAGAGGATAAAAGAAATTTACTCACTCTTGGGCGTCCCTTTTTTCTTTAAACTTACTAGCAAATTCTTGGGAATCATAATTTCCAACTTTTAACTGAGAAACTAGTTCGAAATCTTTAATCTTCAATCCAATTTGTAACCACTTTTGAGCATCTCGAACAGTCAAACCTAAATCTTCTCAGATTTGCCGGTAGGTCTTGTTTTCCCCAATTTCTCTAGCAAAATTTGGATCAATTTCTGTTCAACCTTGGCATATATTTAACATAATAATATATTATTGCGTATTTTGTTAAAAAAGTATTATTGAGATGAATATTTTGTACTTAAAAGACTAATTTTTTCCCCCAAGATACATTTTTCTTTTCAACTCTCTTTATTTTTGTTCTTTCATTTTTACTAATGTAAAACTATAAGTCAATATAAAAACTAATCTTCTAAATCTAACACTAGTTTCAACTTTTCTTTGGCTTCCTTCATAATTTTGTCATCTACTATTCCAATATAATCTCCTAAGCGAGTTTCTTTCTCAATATTTCGCAAGCGATTAAATAAAACTTTGCTATCTTCATCTAATCCATTCTCTTTATTTCGTTTAATAAAAATTTGGTAAGGTTCTATATTTTCTAATTCTTGACTACTTAATGGAACTACAATTATTTCCTCATCATACTCGTTTTGGCTATTGTTACTAATCACCAAAGACGGACGAACTTTTTTAATATAACTTTTTATTTCTAAATCTTTTTCTTTACCTTTTTTAGGTTTATAATTATAGTCTACTAGTCAGATTTCCCCTCTTCGGGGGATTTGTTTATTTATTTTACTCATCTATTCCGTCTTCAATACTTCCCTCTCAAATTTTATCTTCGGCTCGCATTTTTTTACTTTTGGCTGTCCTTTGATAAGCCTCTTTTAATTTTTCTTTGCTAGTTTTTTCTTTTTTTTCCAATTCTTTTTCTACTGCCCGATTAACAAATTCACTGATTTTTCTCTCGGCAATTAGGTTTTTTACTTTGTTATAGATCCTTTCGTAAAAATAGATATTAACATTGTGACCTCTCATAATATATTATTTTAGTTACTTACTTAAGTATTATTTTTAAGAGCAACAAATCAAGATTTCCCTCTTATTTTTGAGTTATGAATAAATAATTAGCACAGGGAACAAAAAATCGTGCAGGAAAATAGAAAAGCAGCAATTAACCTCTAGAAAAATCTACAAAATTGTTAAGTGGTCAATATTTTTAACTTTTTCTTGTTTCGATTCTTTCCCTACTATCATTTTCATATCCCGAAATTGCTTTTCAGTTATTATAAAGTATCTAACATTCCCTATTTTAGGACAATTTTTCTCTAATTTCTGAGCCGATTCTTGGGCATAGTCAAAAGTATGACAAAGTTTAACATAGACAGAAAACTGGAGCATATAATAACCACTTCCAAGTAAATATTTGTGAAAACAACGAAAATCTTTGCGATTCTCTTTAGTGAGAGTTGGCAAATCATACAAAACTATTATTCTCATTTGCCGAAGCCTATCTACTTTCTCCATTTTCCAATCGTTGGCTAATTAAAGCAGGAAGTTTAATTTTGCTAGAACTATTTTCTTTTAGACAGGAAATAAAAGATTTAATCATCATATCGATTGCGATATAAACTTTTGTCCTTATGCCGTTTATTTGAACATAGTAATACAAGATTTGGGTTATTTCTTTTCTAGTTTGGGAAGATAAACTACTTTCTTTCTCTAAAACGGAAAGATTATTAACCACCCAATAATCAACAATTGGCCGCAGAGGCTCAATAAAATCACTGCTCAAATTGAATCAATTAGTTGGTCCACAATGCTTTATTCCCAAGTGGTCATTTAAACCATAACTGATGATAGCTCTAGAAAGAGCATTAGTCAAAATCTTGTAACCATAATTTAAGGCATTGTTAATATTATCGTCGGCAAAACGAACGAATTTCGTACCATATAACTTGCGAAAAAGATATTTGGCTACTGCTCCCTCCCGATTAGTTTTATCACCATTTTCTACTTGCTTTAACTGAGTTTTTACTCACCCCAAATTAGTCCTCGATTTCCGCTGCTCTAGAACAAAATAACTATTTTCAATCTTTTTTTGGATTATTTTTTTTCATAATAAATCCTTAAATCTCTGAGTCATCTTTAATTGCTTCCGGAAAACACTCAAAGGAGAAAAGTGATGGTTTAAACTAACAAGTAATCCAATCGGATCATACTTTTCGTTAGTAACTATTAAAGAAACATTATTTTCGGCTAATTTGCTCAGCAAATGACTAGTTATCAAAGAATGGTTATTTTCAAGAATCACGCAATTAACATCATCAAGAGAAAACTGCAACTTAGAATTTTCTTTTTTATCAATTAATGTAAATTGATTGTTATTAAGCCTTAATTCGTGATTCTCCCTCACTATTAAAGTTTTTCAATTCATTTTTAGTATTAGTATTTTTTAAATGAATGACAGAGAATTAAAACCAAGAACCTTATTCTTTTCCATATAAGATGAGTCTTATTCTCCTCTTAATTGACAGAGAACTAAAACGCGTAGTCCTGCTTCAATGAGTTTAATATAGTCTTATTCTCCTCTTAATTGACAGAGAACTAAAACGAGGATGAATTAGATATAACTTCTAGGGGTGTCTTATTCTCCTCTTAATTGACAGAGAACTAAAACGAACTATCCAACCTTAAACCTTACCAACTTGTCTTATTCTCCTCTTAATTGACAGAGAACTAAAACAAAAAATGATAAATTATCTGCAAGAAATTTGTCTTATTCTCCTCTTAATTGACAGAGAACTAAAACAAGTCCTCTTTTTTATTAGGCAATAGTAAAGTCTTATTCTCCTCTTAATTGACAGAGAACTAAAACAATTCATAAACTACTTTGGCTAATAGTTTAGTCTTATTCTCCTCTTAATTGACAGAGAACTAAAACCCGGACAATAACATCCTTGAAGAATGTTAAGTCTTATTCTCCTCTTAATTGACAGAGAACTAAAACAAAAGAAAATCAAAAGAGAACTTTACGGATGTCTTATTCTCCTCTTAATTGACAGAGAACTAAAACGTTCAAGGCTCCGAGTAATATTTAGTTCAAGTCTTATTCTCCTCTTAATTGACAGAGAACTAAAACTGAATTACACGCATTACTTCCTTTTGCTCGGTCTTATTCTCCTCTTAATTGACAGAGAACTAAAACGGTACTGGGATTGGTAAGACTACTAAGTTAGTCTTATTCTCCTCTTAATTGACAGAGAACTAAAACTCACTGGTTCCTAGCTCCATCTACATAAATGTCTTATTCTCCTCTTAATTGACAGAGAACTAAAACCTGCTGCCACTAACGGTGGAAATAATTCCAGTCTTATTCTCCTCTTAATTGACAGAGAACTAAAACAGCAAAGCCCTAGGAACTGGTTATCATCGTGTCTTATTCTCCTCTTAATTGACAGAGAACTAAAACAAACTACTTTCCGAACTAACTATGAGTTACGTCTTATTCTCCTCTTAATTGACAGAGAACTAAAACTTAGACTAAGTTAGAATAAGTTCTTAACTTGTCTTATTCTCCTCTTAATTGACAGAGAACTAAAACGCAGAAAGTAGTTGGAACTGATCAAAAAGTGTCTTATTCTCCTCTTAATTGACAGAGAACTAAAACACGGTCATTCGGATTAAGGAGGAATGGAGAGTCTTATTCTCCTCTTAATTGACAGAGAACTAAAACCTGTCCACCAAAAAAAACTCTAAAACTAGGGAAACAAAGCAATTTTTATTTAGGAAAGATTTAACATCAAAAACGTTTATTTCAGTTAAAATTAGAGATTTTTCTAGTCAAAACAGATTTTAGCAAAGTTTTTTTAGCCAAAATTTTACTTTGGAGGAGATCTCATCGATTGATCCAAAAACTAATAACTTGGCAACTCCTTGTTTTCCGGCAAGGTCTTACACACTCCTTTATGGGTAAAAGGAGAAAAACCAGAAAGTTACTGACCTAGTTGAACTAGGCTGACCATTTTGGTATGAGGATTTCCGACCTCTCGGCATAAAGCCTTATCTTAGATTTCTCTGTCAATCAAATATATTTTAGTAAAATATTAATCGCTACTTAATTTTTTTACCCAAAATGCTAATTTTTAATAACTTGATCGAAAGAGAAATTTTTTGAAACGATTTTTCTTTTGTTCCTAATTGCTTAAGTGAATATCTAAGTTTCTTTTTATTTTCTTTTTGCCCTTGTCAATTAATAGCATTACTAATTTTGACTATTTCATCATCATGTTCTGGAAAACGGGTTTGGAGATTTTCTTTTTCATCATAAACCAGTCCCACAATGTTTATAGAAGAAACCCTATTACTAGAGGAAGTTCCTTGATACATTAAAGGAAGACCAATCAATTCATTCAATTCACTTTCTAAATTTTCTGAATAATCAAAAGTAAAAATTTCATAAGGCCTCAATAATTGTTGATAGTTTTTGGTTAATCAATTTCTATCACTAATCTTCTTTTTACCAAACAATACAATGTTTTTTATCTTTTCCGATTTACCATCATTCCTAACTCCAAAACCGGCATATTTAGAAGTATCCCAAGCGGTATAATTATTTTCCTTAAACTTATCTCTTACAATCAAAAAATTATACTTTCCCCCATACTCAGAATTAAGTTTTTCTAATCCTACTTGTTCCACCAATTTACTTAAGGAAATATTTTCCGATAAATCAACTTTCTCTTTTTTCCTCAATTTTTCGCAGATATCAGGAAGAATTTTTTCTCCTTGCTTTCTATATCCAGCTCGTTCCGAAGCAATAATCTTTTTTTTTGCTTTCTGGTCTGTAGCATAAGAAACATAAGGATAATGAATATCACCCTTTTTATCTCTATCTTCTAAACTTTCTTGAATTCTTTGGTGATATTTATCTTCTGTTAAAACTCCTTTAACTTCAACAACTATTTCTTTGATTTGTTTTTTCCCTTCTTCAATTTGGAGAGTTTTTTTCTCAGTTTTCTTTTCTAATTGCACCGGAATCCTTTGTTCAACAATATTCTTTAAATTATTAATTAGGAAAAATCTTGAATTATCAATTTCCTTTTGTTTAGCAATATTCTCCAAAATATTATTCTCAAATAACATTTTTTTAGTATATTTGTCTAATAATCCATAATTTTTTTCTTTTGAACTTTTTCATTTTTTAGTAATTTCTTGACAGAGAGAATCAAACTGTTCTTGAGTAAAATCCTCTCCTTTTTCAAGTTCTCTTTTTTTTCAATTAATCTTAGTTAGGTCTTGTAATAACTGGATATGTCCACGAGACTTGAAGTGTGCTAAAACTATGGCATCAATGGCATGATGATAGTGAGTCAGACTTCTTAACTGTTTCTTGTAATGAAAAACCGAAGATTTATCGAAAATCCGTTTCCGAAAATAAGAAGTTATTGAACCTCTAATTGCTTGAACTTCCGTTTTCTCAAATTTTTTATCCTTATTCAACTCATTTTGAATATATTTGGTCAAATAAGTGGCTATTGCTCTCGTATCGTTGATATTTCGGCTGGTAAATCCTTCGGTTTTTTCTCCCCAGTCATCTCCCAAATTTAACAATTCATGTTTTCGCGGATTTCTTTTTAGGTAAAGATTATCAACCCGCTTCAGATATTCTTTCTGCTCTTTTTTTAAACGATTTTGAAAAAATTGAAGCGGCAAATTCTCTCCTTTATCTTTATTACATTTACGATGAGTTAAAGTCAAATTTTCCCGGGGAGAGTCATTAGCTCATTTGCTTTGGGGAACTATGTGATCGCAATCATACTCATTTAAATGAATTAAGTCTAATTTTCCACCACAATAAAGGCAAATCGAACCTTCGCTAATATTAATTCAATCTTTTACTTTCTTGTATTTTTTCTTTTTATTATCCCATTTTCAAATCTTTTTGTTTTGGTCTAATCATAATCTATACCTTTTTATGTTTTCATCGCTATCTTTAATATTACTATAACCTTTTAATTTCTTCCTTATTTCTTTTTTTTCTTCCTCGAAATCTTGATTAATTTCCTTGATTTCGTCTCTTTCTTTCTCCGAATTTCATAAGTCTTGACCAGTTTCAATATTAATGGTAGCAAATCCCTTACTATATTTCGGATCTAAAAAAAGATTTCGGAGAATTTTACGAGTTTGGTTAAAACTGCGAAAAACTACTGGATTTTTCACTAAATCCATCTGAGGAATTCATAATTTCTTGTTTCCACTGTTATCTTTACTACTTTCCAAATCATTTTTTTTAAATTCTTCTTGAAATTCTCCGTATTTCTTACCAACTAAAAATGCTCTAATTGTCTCAACCATATAACGAAAAGAAACCGAAGCCGGCGACCTTTCTTGGTTGTATTTTTCTAATTTATCCAAGTAGGTGGAAAAAGGATCTAAACTATTTTTCCTCGCTAAGTCATCTAGTTTTTCTTTTCTTCTTCAAGGAGAAATGTTTTCAAAAATAATTTTTCCAATTTGGTAGAAAACAGTCTTTTGATAATCTTGATAATTTAAGTAAAAATTCTCATTTAAGTTCTTTCACAAAGCCGAATAAAAACTAGCATTTTCTTTTAATAAATCCAAAAAACTGATTTTGAATTCAATTCCTTCTTCGGGAAATTTATGCTTAACTTCTAGTTTATCAAGAAAATTTTCTAACTGCTTCTCTAATTTTTCTCTTTTTTTGCCGCCCTTTTTCTTCTCTCCCTCACTCAAAGTTACTGGTGGTTGATAACCCTCAGGAGAAAGCAATCATTTAAAAACTTTCTCATGAATTTCTTTTGTTTCCTCTAAATTCTTTGTTTCTAATTTAACTTTAGAAAACTCATTAATAAATTGGTAGCAACAATAAACCAACGAACAACGCCAACCTCTTTTTTCTTTTTCTTGGAAAAAATATTGACAGTAACCAGTTGTTTCGACAAAAGGAGTAAAGGTAATATTACGATTATTTTTTTTCCACGCTTGCTTTTTTCATTTTTCTTTCGGACCCTCTTCTCATAAGTTCCTTTTTTCTTCATCTTGTGGACCAGGCCCATCCTCAAAATCTCTTTGCCGAAAAATTATTATCTTAATGATTTCTTGAACCGGTAATTCTTTTATCTCAGTTTTTCCGTTCTCTCATATTTTAAATTTAGAAATTTTATTAAGTTGTTGCGAGTAGTATTTGCTTTGTCTTTCTAAGATTTTTTTAACTTCTTCTTCTAAAAGTTTACGAGAAATAACAAGATGTTTATAATCTTTCTTTACTTCAATTTTATCTTTGTGATTCTTATCTATACAAACTTTGCAATAGGCAAAAGCGAGGCTTGAAGGATTCTCTCTAATCAATTTTGTTTCGCTTTCCTTTACTTCTTTACGACAACTAAAACATTTAATTTTTTCCGGTCTATGATTATGAGGCGAGAGTAAATTTTGATCCCGAGAATGATGAAATTTTTCGTTTTTAATTATCATCTCTGCCACTGAACGATAATTGTTTTCTTTCATTATTTTTTCTACTTCTTGGACCGCTTTTTTAGTTTCTCTATCATCTTTGTTCTCTTCCTCAGGCTTACCATCTAAATTTTCCCAAAAATCCTTATATCCTCGATTTTTATTAATGTGAAGAAGAATATGCAGTAGTTCCACCGGTTTGATTTCTTCATCTAATGCTTTACATCTAATAGCATAAGGATTAAAAAATTTAGTCTCATCATATTTTAAAATATTAGTGTTTAGCAAAAGACGTTTTTCATTTTTGAAATCATTTTCAATGCTTGGATATTGTTCCCGAAAAAGAGTTAAAAAATATTTCTTTAAATCTTTTTGACGACAATTTCGGCGATTTAATAATCTTCGCTTTCCCCGAAACTCTCGTCTTTCTTCAGTAAAAGATTTGTTATTTTCTGGATCTCCGGGAATATTAAACAAACGAACTCCAAAATCTTCTAACCAATGCTCTCCGTTTTCTTCTCCAATAATGGCTCAGCCTACTGAACCAATTCCGATGTCTAATCCGAGATAATATTTTATCGATTTTTTTGTCATAAATTTTACTATTTCCCTACCTTTTTAACTAACTCTAAAATAAAAAGTAGTTATTTTAATCAAGTTCGAAAACTCCGAGTCTTTTAAAGTCCTCCATAAGATATTTTTTCGCTTTTCTGTCAAATCACGAATACTGCTTATTTCAATTCAATCTTCTTCTTCTAAATAATTCATTAAGCAATCTTTCCTTAATTCTTTCAGAAACTCTCTTTTCTCTTGATCCCATTTTTTAGAAAATTTTTTGTTTTCTACTTCATCTTTTCTGAGCAAAGTAATATTCCCTAAATCATTCTTAAATTTTTCGTTTTCTGTTTCATCTTCTTCAAAAGCCTCTAGATAACCAATTTCGTATCTAAGCATTTCTTTCTTCATTTGCTTTTTTTCGTCCTCGTTGATATCGTTCTTAACCGAGATTTTTTTTCAATAATAAGTTCGAAAAATAAACTTTCAAATCTTTTCCTCATTCCTTTTTTCTGGCTTCCAACCTTTTAATTCTTCTTCATAAAATTTGAGAGAATTTTTTGGCTCAAATTCTTTGAAAAACCAACTTATTGGCCCTAGATTGCTACTAATCAATGTGGTAAAATTGTCATCATTTTTTCTCGCTAGTTTTTTCAAGGAGTTTCCTCAAATTTCTCAGAAAAATTTTTTTTCTCAACTTTTGTCTTTTACCGTTAACACTCGAAAAGCGAAAGTTAATAGTTTTTTCAACTCTCTAATTATAATTTCTTTCTCTACTTCATTTTTTCCTTTAAATTGAAAGTAAGCCGCCAAAGTTAGAGAAAGTAACCAAAAATAATCAAGAAGGAGAAAATCAGAAATTAAATAAACTATTTCAAACGGTCATTGGTTTTCTCACCATGATGCGTTATCAAGAACATGCTTCACTCTGTGGTAGACTTCGGCATACTCAATCATTTGGTCAAGGAGTTGGTCATTTTCACTCTCCTCAATCTTGTCTTCAAAAAATTCATACAACTCGTTACTTTGTCTTCACGCATACTTATAAGTCTCACCAAACCTAGCTTCCCGAAAAGTAATTAAAAAATCCAATATCTCTTGACTTTTTTTGTGATTGCTAGAATTTTCAGGAAAAACACAAACTTTTTTCACTATTTTTTCATTTCATTTTCGGGAAATTTCCTGCCGCACCAGCTGAGAAGTTGCCCGAGTAACAAACAAACTCTTTACTAAATCAGCAATAGTCAAATCAAGAGCAGTTTTGTTAAGAGCCATAAATAATTCACCAGCATCGGCTTCTTTATCCATTATCATTAAAGAAAAATAAAAATCATTTACAACAGTTTGATAAATATCATAATAATTTCTAGTATTTATTTTGTTAGCAAAAAAACGGTTAGCCTTGGAAATATTATCTCTTCCTTCGGGAGGATAATCATAAAATCTACTTTGGCAATTCACTAGAACGTTGCTTTCAAAATTTTCTTTGTCAACCGGATTATCTAATTCACTCAATTCTATCCGCAATTGACCTTTTTGTCAGTCCGAAAATAAAAAAAATTCTATCTCGCTCTTAATAATTTGGTCTTTGTCATTATCAAAATGTTTTTGAAAAATTTTCGCATAAATGATTGACAAAAGAATAAAAATGGTAACCAATCTTTGTTGACCATCAATGATGCTATAGTTATTAACTCCTTCTTTTTGCAAAATAACATTACCAATAAACCAAATGTCTTTTTCCTCTTTCTCTTTTAAATGCTTATTTCTTTCGATGAGTTTTTCCACACTTTGGAGAAACCATTTTCAATTTTTAGTATCTCAACTATATCCTCGCTGGTAGGAAGGAACAAAAAAACGGGAAGCAAGGAATTCTTTTTGTGATCTTTGAATAAGATTGCTAAGATTACACTCTTTTATTTCGGGTTTTTTCATACAGCTCTCTTGTTTCTATCAACAGCTACAATTCTCTTAAAGAAGAAAGAATTTGTTCAAAGATCATTTTTCTTAAATAGTCACGAGCCTCAATCATTTTCCGGATTGAACCCATAATGTTATTGATTTCTTTTTCTCACTTGTCCAATTGCTTTTGTAAATTTTCAGCATAATAAGGAATTTTCTCCTTAATTCAGTTTTCCAAATTTTCAATCCTTTGATCCTTATCCAATAGTTTGTTGACTTCTCCTAATTTGTGTTTTTGCACAATTAACAAACGAGCAATTTGTCCAGCAAAAACGAAATTTTCACTGTTAGTAAAAAAAATGTTCTTGTGCGGATAAGGTTTAAGTAAGGGCTGTTTATAACAAGTAGCGATAATAATTCCAAAATCCGCTTGGTGAGTTTTCATGTCTTTTTCTAGTTTTTCCACTCAGTTGTTTTCCCATTTTTCAGTATTTTTTGCTTCGTAAACTATCTTACCAACAACTTTTTCTAACTCATTCCCATCGCGAATAATTTGCAAAATATCGGCACGAGTTCCGGTCGAAGTGCGAGCATGAGTGATGTTTTCAATAATGTCATTACCACTAAAAATTTCCTGCAATTTCTCATGAACATAGTCTTCGAACTCTTGACCTTTTTGTGCCGGTTTGACAAATTCCTTGCCTAACTTATAGCCTTCGATAAAAGATTTCAAATGATTATTTTCCTCTTTTAACTGGATAACCAAGGGAGAGTTCTCGATGACTTCTTGCATTTCAACTAACAATTTTTCTTTATAATGACTCTCTTGACTAGCAAAATAATTTTGCAAATAACTAACTGACAACTGCTCCTCCGAAAAATCTTTAGCCGTGATAATCTTTAAACATCAAGGACATTTGAAAGAGAATGAAAGAGGATCCTGTAATAATTGTCTGTTAGTTTTTTCTACATTCATGATATTTATATTTTTGCTTTTGCAGTACTCTTCTTGTTAAAGAAAAAATGTAAGTAAAAAAGGGAACATCTTAATTTTTACTAAAAAATGAAGTTAAAATAAGAATGGAAGAATTATTCCAAGAATTAAACGAACAACAAAAACAAGCGGTCTATGAAGAACACCCCCGAATATGTGTGATTGCTGGACCGGGTTGCGGGAAAACTAAAACCTTAGTTAGTCGCTTTATCTATTTGTTAGGCGAAAAAAAAATCCCTTCTCAAAATATCTTGGTGCTAACTTTTGCGAAGAAAGCCATTAAAGAAATTAAAAAGCGAGTTTTTTCTTACATTACCACGGTTTCTTCCAAAGATTTGCATATCTATAACTTTCATTCTTTTTGTTTTCACGTTCTTAATAAACATTCTTATTTGCTTGGTTTTCCCGAAAGTAAATTTCCGGTCTATGATCGCCATGAACAAGAAGTGGTAGTTCGCAAAATAATTTACCAGAACAATTATAATGCGGATCAAAAAGAGATTAATACCATTCTGGCTTATATTAGCGGGTGAAAAAATGGTAAACTTAGTGCGGATGACCCCTTAGAGTTTGATGAGTTAACCAAAAAAAGGTACGAAATTTACCAAAAATACCAGGAATATTTACAAGTTAATAAAGCCTTAGATTTTAATGATTTACTTCTTTATACCATTACTCTTTTTAATTATTATCCCCCAGTTCGCAAAGAATATCAGAAACAGTTTGTTCACATTCTGTTGGATGAATTCCAAGACATTAATGCTATCCAATGGGAAATAATTAAACTAATTTTGAGTGATAAACAAAACGTTTTTTTAGTTGGCGATCCTAACCAAGCCATTTATGGTTTTCAAGGAGCCACCCCAGAACTAATTTCTTCTTTTACTAAAGATAAAAACTGAAAAACTATTTATCTAAACACTAATTATCGGTCAACTAGTAATATTTTACATTTAACTAATTCTTTTGTCCAAAAAAACCAACCTGGTTTAGTTAATAATCTGCTGAATTCTTCGAAACAAGCCGGAGTAAAAGTGAGTTGAATTAATGGTCGATCAATGCGTTCGATTGTTAACCAACTCCGTTGGATAATTATTCGGGAGAAAATTGAGTTTAATGATATTGCTATTTTGTATCGTAATAACTATCTTTCAGGAAGAATAGAACAAGAATTAATTGCCCAAAAAATTCCTTACGAAATATTAGGGTCTTTTAAATTTATTGAAAGGGAAGAAATCAAAGATGTTTTGGCTTTTTTGAAAGCGATTGTTTATCAAGATAATCTTTCTCTGTTGCGGGTTCTCAGTTTTCAAGAAAAAATTGGTACCCGCACCACTGAAAAAATTGAACAAAATAGCGAAAGGGAAGGAATTAGTATTTACAATTATCTTAACAATTTTGCTACCATTACCAATTTAACTAAGGAAAAGTTAGCAGCGGGACAAGTAGAAAGAATTGGTTTAGTCATTCTTAAAGTTAACAAATGAAAGGAAAAATTAATAAAAGAAGGATCCTTAGATACCTTTCTCCTAGGAATTCTCAATGATTTTAATTACTGAGAACATTTAAAAACTCGAATTAACGCGGCAGAAAGAGAAAAGAATGTTCAACAATTTATTAATATTGCTCAGAATTGAGAGAAGAAAAGAAGAAAAGAATATCCTAATCTTGGAGAATTACTTAATAATTTTTTGCAGTGGATAATAATTGCTTTTGAGGATAAGAAATTAATTAAAACTCGGAATAATTTAATCCTTTCTTCGGTTCATCAAGCGAAAGGTTTAGAATTTGAAGTAGTTTTCTTTGTCTATTTAGATCAAGGAACTTTACCTTATAAAGAAACCCAAGACTTGTTAGAAGAAAAACGCTTATTTTATGTAGGGATTACCCGAGCTAAAAGATTACTATATTTGCTAAGCAGCAAAGCCTTATATTCTCCATTTTTAGATGAGTTAGAACACTCTTTTTTAAACAAAATCTAAGGACAGAATAATCTTTCTGTAAAGATTTTACCTTCTAACCCTATTCTTCCTTAGCTTATAAACAATCAATCCAAATAGAGCAATTAACCCGAGGGTGCTGATAATGGGAATAATAGGTCAGGGATTATTATTATTATTATTATTATTAGCAATACTACTTAAAGTTCCTTTGAATTTTTGGAGTTGAGTTTCTCTTTTGTGAATTTCATCCTTAATTTCTTTAGTTTGAGGAGTTTCGGCTTTGAGTTCGCGAATTTCTTCTTCTAATTCTTGAACTTTGATTTTTAATTGAGAAACTAAGGTTTGTAAAGAAGTACCATTTAATTCTTCTTTCTCAATTTCATTAATTAGTTCTTCCTGAGTTAAGTTATCATATTTATGAGTACGAAAGCCATTAATAATTTCTTCAACTTTTTCATTTTCTTTTGGTTTTTCTGGTTCTGGTTGAGGATTATCAGGGGTTTCGGGATTGGGATTTGGTTGGGGAGATGGATTAGCTGGTTCTGGTTTAGGTAAAGCAAAAATATGATTTAAAATTTCATCTCTCAAACCATTAATCTCATAAATTTTGTTTAGGCTGTTAATTCGCTCTTGATAATTAGCATATTCTCCTAAATCTTGGTTGGTTAAACCTTTTTTATTCATTTCTTTTTTTATTCATTCAAGGATATCCACTTTTACTTGGTCTAATAGGGATTTATTTTCCCTTTCCATATTTTCTCTATTTCTCTTCTCATTTTCTTCTCTAATTTTGAGAGCAACTTCGGCTTCTTTGATGGCCTTAATCATCTCTTCCCTAAAGTTTTCTAATTCTTTACTTCTCTGCTTGCCTCTAGGAATAGTAATGGGCATGTTTCAGACTTTTTCCATCCAATTTTCATAAGGATTTCAAAGAGTTGGATCAAGATTTTCAAAGCAAACTTTAGGGTGAGTATAAGGTTCATCAAATTTAAAAGCGAGTATAATTTCATCAAATGTTGAAGAACGATCAGTCTGTTCTTTTTCAATTTTTTCTTGTTCTTTTCTTTCTCTTTCGTTTTTTTCTTCTTGTTTTTTTTTATCAGTTCTGGTTCGAATAGAAAGTTGTTCGACTTCTTCGGATATTTCTTGCTCTTTTTTGGCTAATTGTTTACTGTTAGTACAAAAAAGGATAGGTATTTCGTGTTTATCATATTTAAAACAAGTCCCAACTTCATCCTTAGCCTTAATTCTTTTAATTGCTTGCTTTTTTTTCTCATTAAGTTCTTTTCCTTTTCTTTTAATAAGATTAAATAGTTCTGCATAAAAATCTTGTATTTCGTGGACGTAAGTAAGACAGTTTTTAATATGATAAACATGTCATTCCATTTCTTCCTCGGGAGAAAGAAGACCACCACAACAATCTCATGGACGTAAATCACGATAATTAATTTCTCCCGTACTTCCCCTAATACTGTCATTGCCTAATTCAGTGAGGTCAACTTTGTGAATTTCAAAACGAGAGTTAACCATACTTAAATAATAGGCGCGAATACTTGAAGTAATTTTCATTTTGCTATTTGGCATAGAATTTATTTTAACTTTTTTATTTTATCACTGATATCTTTTCCTTTCATTGTGTCCTCACTCACTTCTCTTTTCGCTTTCTATCAATACCGCTGGACAATATTCTGCTTTATAACTCATTCCGATAAGGCCGCTTCCTCATTCATCTCCTCAACCGATAGAATTACTACTACTACAATTAAAAGAGAAATTACTGACATGTGAGCCGTCTTTTCCATCAGAATAGACATGCCCATTTAAACAAGTGATCACATTGACCTTAGGAAGGTTATCGATATTCTTGCTTTCCAGGACAGAAATTTTTGCTCGTAATGAAGTTAACTGACTATTAAGATCACTAATTTGAGATTGATAATTAGTGATTAAGGAATTTCTATCATTAATTTGAGTTCTAGTTTGATTTCAAGTATTGTATAAATTTTGAACAATTGCATTCATTCTACCATATTTATAATGATTAGTAGAATAAAAAACACCATTAGGATTGAAATAACTTTGATAAGTGTCTAAGTAAGAGACGTTTGAATCTGCTAAGGCATTATTCATAGCCGTTATACAAAGTTGGGTCCAAGTAATAGCATTTTGTTCATCGGGAGTTAGTTTTTGGGAATTTAAAGTAGCAACTTGAGTATTTAAATTAGTGATTTGATCATTTAAGTTAATGATAGTTTGGTTTCTAGTATTAATCGTGTTCCTTAAATCAGTGATTTGCTGGTCTTTATCAAATAACTCTGCTCCTAACCTTACTATTCGAGTCCTTAGGTCAGTTATCTTTTTAGATTTCTCAGTTTTTCTAAATCAAGAACTGAGGAACTTTCAGCGAATTCTCCTATAGTCATTTCGTAAATTATTTAATTCTCCTTGAATTCTATCCCTTTCAGTGGTTAAAGCAATAATTTGATTTCCTAGTTCAGTTTGTAGTTGAGTGAAGTTAATTTGTAAACTAATTAAAACTTGTTCATCCTCTCTTAATTTTCTGATTATTCTTTCTAATTCTCGACATCTACTTTCTGTTCTTTTTTTGTTTAATATTTCGTTTTCTAAATCTTGACATAATTCAGTTATTCTTTGAGTTAAGTCCTTTATTTGGGTTTCAAAAAAGATTATTGCAATATGTTTTTCTTCATTATCTTTGGCTATTATTTCTAAAAGTTTTTGGGTTTCTTGACCAAGTTCTTCTGATTTCTTTAATTTTTGTCTTAAATCAGTGATTTCGCCACTAGTAAAGTCTACTTGAATTTCTCTTTCTTGAAATAAAACAATTCCTTCGGTTTGACAAATAATACCTTTTTCACTGTCAACAGTAATACCACCTTCCTCAGGTGTTTTTTTTAGTAAATCTTTATTGATATAAGCAAAAAAAGAGCAAGTTTCTTTTTCTTTTAAACCGAATTTTTCTATTAATTTTTGAGAGATATCTAAAACAACTGTTTTGTCATCGTACTTAAAATTATAACGTTCACAAAGCGGTTTATCCAATCCTTCGGTAGAACCTCAATATTTTTTTGGTTGACCTAATTCAATAAAATTACTGGGTATTTTTATCTTTTGTTGAATAATCTGTTCTTCGGCATAAGGAGGAAGATTATTTTTATAATTTGTCATAACACTATTGAAATCTCTTTTAATAAATTTAATCCATATATAAATTATTTTATTATATTTAAATATAATGGATTTGAACCACTAACTACTCCTTACTGGATTTTAAAAGATTATTTGTTTCCTTTTAACAACTGTTTTAAACTACTAGTGTCAAAACTAACTCTACCTATTTCTTTCATGCGAGCCTTACCTTTTTTTTGTTTAGCCCACAATTTCATTTTCCTAGTTCGGTCACCACCATATAAATTACCAGTAACATGTTTTTTTAAAGCGGGTAAAGTTTCTCGAGCAATTACTTGTTTACCAATACAGGCCTGGATTGGCACCGAAAAACTCTGTTGATTAAGGGTTTCTTTCAAACGTTCGCAGACCACTTTAGCTCGTTCATAAGCAAAATCTTGATGGACTAAAAAAGTCAAATCAGGAACTAACTGACCATTAAGTAAAATGTCTATTTTAACAATATCACTGGACCTAAAACCAATCAACTGGTAACTAAAAGAAGCATATCCATGGGAAATTGACTTTATTTTATCATGAAAGTCTATAATAAACTCAGCAAAAGGCAAGTGATAATTTAGTTGATAAAGCAGTCCAGACTTTCATTCTTGAGACTGATAAATACCTCGCTTATTTTGGCACAGTTGAGAAATTGCTCCCAAATACTCTTCAGGAGTAGTAATATTCAAAGAAATATAGAGTTCTTCAATAATTTTTACTTTCTCCTTGCTAGGAAATTTTTGGGGATTATTAGTCTCTAAAATTTCACCATTTATACCAACCACTCGGTAAGTAACACTAGGGGGAGTAGTAATAATTTCACAATTATATTCTTTTTGAACCCTTTCGCAAATAATTTCCTGATGTAATAAGCCTAGAAAGCCACAGCGAAAACCAGGCCCTAACAATTGAGAGTCAATACTTTCCAAACTTAAACTACTGTCCTGAATTTGTAACTCTTCCAAAGCTTTTTTAAATTCTTTGTATTGAGAACCGTCACCAGGATATAAATTAGAATAAACATTTGGCTTTATTTCTTGATAACCTTCCAATGGTCGAGAATTATTGTTTAGATCAAATACCGTATCACCAACTTTTGTTTCTCGCATATCACGAATATTAGCAGTGAACCAACCAATTTCTCCAGCGACTAGTTTTTCCTTCAAAACTTCTTTAGGTGTTTTTACTCCTATTCTTTCTATTTGATAAATTTTTTGGTTACTATGAAATTTAACTTTTTGCCCTTTTATTAATTCACCTTCCATAATTCGCAGGTAAACAATTACTCCGTAATAGCGACTGTAAAGAAGATCAAAGATTAAAGCTTTTAATAATTTTTCAGCCATTTACTTTATTTTTTAAATTTTTCTCAGAGATTAGTTAATTCTGACTTTTAACAAGTTACTTCTATGACGAGCAAAAAAATTTTCTAGTGATTTAGCCTATTTTTTGATTTCGCATATAGATTAATAAAATGCTAAAAACTATCGATAAAATGTCGATCATGAATTAAGCCATTATCTGCAATTTGTTAAACAGGGTAAAAGTAGTTGCCAAAGTGATTTAAGGACTAATAACGGAAGATATAATCCTTATTTAGCAAGAGAACATAAGCAGTTTAGGAAAGAGATTTATGGAATGATTAAGTATTCTAAGGAATATTCAGAATGAGAGAGGAAGTGAAGAGAAATAAATAATTTCTAATTATTTTATTCCTAAATTACCTAATAATTCAAGTGCTTAACCTCAATTATTAGGGGGAGTTTTAGGAACTCCCCGCAAAGTTTTTATTTTTTGATCTTATTTTTTCTAACTTGGTAAGCAATTATTCCGAATAAAGAAACTAAGCCCATTACTCCAATAGCAGGCAAGATGATACTACTAGGTTTCGGTGAATTATCAGCCGAATTTTTTGAGTAATTATTAAGAACAATTCCTAATTTGTTTGCTTGTCCTTTCAACTGTTCTGTACTTACTAAATAATTACTTGAACTTTGTCCCATTTCTCTCTTTTTTAGTTCTGTATTTAGACGCTCAACCAAATGTCTTATTTCGCTTTCGCTCATGTTTTTCATTTGTTCGTCAGTCAATAATCAGTTAGACTTTATTTCATTCTCTAATTGATTTTTTCACTCATTCATTCCTTTTTCACTTTCCCAAATTCCTGGTCTTATTTCCCCACTTAACTTCCTTTGGACTAATTGGAGTTGATTTTCTGCAAAAACTCGTCTAGTTTCACTAATTTCTAATCACTCATTTTCGCTGAAATTATCTTTTAGTTTCATCTTCTCTGGATCAATCGCTAAACTTCCAAACTGATTGTACACTTTTTTGGCTTTCTCGTGGATAAGCATGGTTTGCTTTACTTCGTTACCATGTTTTTTTCCTCATTTTTTTTGTTTAAAATCTCAATGACAATCAAGAGAAGTAACAACATCTTCAACTCTTCAATCTTTTATGTCTTGTTTAATATTTTCAATTAAATTACGGCGAGACTGTTGGAAATTTTCGCGAAAGTCATCATCAGTGTCCATCTCCACTTCTTTATCACGACTTTCTTGTTCTTTCTGAGAAAAATGATGAAAATTCTGATAACTATCATAAACTTGACCTGCAATCCTACTAATAATTTCTTCACCTTGTTCACTATTACCACCGAATTTATTTCTAATCTCTATATCCTTATGAGTTTTGTTTTCCAAGGATCTTTTTGTTTCTTTCTCATCATACATTGGAGCCTGAATATGAATAAAAACTTTGCTCAGTTGTTCCATGTATTCAGTAGAATTAGGATCAATTTCTCTTTTTCTATTTTCTATATCTCTTTGAATTTTTTCACCGCGTCCCTCCAAAACTTCATTAACTCCAAATAAAATATGTTTTAACTTCTCAGAACTGTTATCATTATTAATTCCCGTAGCGTTAATCCATCGATAAAATTCTTTTTTTACTTCTTCACGAAGAAAAGACGGATCGTCCTCCACAGCGTCCTTAAATAAAGCCAACTGTGTTGAAAATGAATCTTCCGCTTTTTTGGGATTACCAATAATATCTTTTCTTGTAATATTGTTATTCTTAATTTGCTTTCTATTTTCCCAATCAGGATAGTAACCAGCAATTTCTATATACTTTTCTAACCATTCCATCGTCATAAAAAAGATGTCATGGGTTGTTTTGCTTTCGTAAGCAGATAATTGTTTAGTTTTTAATGCTTGTAAGTTTTTTAGTGGCATATACTGTTAAATTTTTGTTACTTCTATTATCTATTAATTATTAGGTCATTCGCTTTTATGATTAGTTATGTAAATAACTAAATCAGAAATTACTTGGTCACAGTCTTCATTTTGAAGAGCCATTCCCAAACATTTGTTAAAAGACTTGCGATTTACTGAATTATCTGTTTCTCCAGTGTGTTCAGTACATATAAAATTCCATTTTGACATGTGAAGTTCATGTCCACAATTTGAACATGAAAGACGAGCTTTGTTGGATATTCTTGCACGACCACCACATCATCGGTGATATCAATAAGAACGACTGTCATCCTTGCTTTTACAACCAACCGCTGGACATCTTATATACAAATCTGCCCATTGCGTACTCAATTTACAAGTATCACAAGGTCCATAACCTTTCCCTAATTCAGCATAAGCATTCATTTCACTTTCATAACTATCCTTAACTCGCTCATCAACTTTATAATTCTTTAAAAATTCCTCGTAGGAAGGAATTTCGTCTTTTAACTCATAAATTGTTTCCGTTTTGGGGATAAAATTTTCGTTTACCATATTTTTTCTATTTTCTTTTATTTTTTTCCAATCAAAAGCCTTTAAGCAAATATATTTAAGAAGTGATTGGTTTTTGTGTTATGCTCCTTAAATATCTTTCTCGTTTCTCCATAGACAATTATTATAGAAACTTAGTTCTATATAAAACATTTTACAAAATAAACTTTAAAAACAACAAAAAAAAATTAATACGCCAACCCTCAATCTCACCATTAAAAAATTAGAGGATCGAAACTTAAATCCTTACTATCTAATCATCAATAACAATAACCAAGATCAAGTTTTTTTCTGTTTTGAAAAAGCCGTTAAAAGTGGTTGAAATGAACTAACAAACAACTATGAAAATATTATAAGAAGTGGAGTTAGAGTTTACTGAAACACCACAAGGCTTTAAAACTTATCGCAAAGTAATTACTATCGGTGTCCTAGTTTGTCGCCAACCATCCCAAGGTAAATGCGAAAATTATATTATAGGGAATAAAATCAAGAAAGTAGATTTTGCTGAATTATTTAGGCAAAAAATCAACTTGCCTCGAAACGAATTTTCGTAATTCTTAAGAAACAATTATATTTTGAAACCTCCTTTTATTTTCAAAGTTTGGATAAATCTCCCACCTTTCGTCACACTCTTTTCAATTTTCTAATTTGTCCATGAGATGTGATCATCGGAACTGCGGTCTATTCTTTTTGTGTTGGAGGAGGAATATTATTAATTATTTTTTCTAAAAGTAAATCAACATTTTTTCCAGTTTTGGCGGAAATTAAGCAGATATCATTTTCTTGACAATTAAGTAATTCGATTAGTTGGCTTTTAGTAGTCTCTAATTGAGCCGAAGGTAAGTCAATTTTATTAATTACTGGCAAAATTTTCAAATTAAGATTTTTAGCGATTTCATAGTAAGCAAGAGTTTGAGCTTGAATGCCTTTGGTAGCATCAACTAGGAGCAGTACTCCTTCGCAAGCGGCTAAGGAGCGAGAAACTTCATACATGAAATCGACGTGACCAGGAGTGTCAATAAGATTAAAAACGTAAGGCTCGGAACTGTCTGGTGGATAATAAAGTTGCACTGCATTTAATTTAATGGTAATTCCTTTTTCCTGTTCAAGAGAAAGACTGTCTAGTATTCTTTCGAATGATTTCGTACTACCTTTTAGATTGGTTTTTTCTAGTAAGCGATCTGCCAAAGTTGATTTCCCGTGATCAATGTGAGCAATAATGGAAAAATTGCGAATTTTGGTCGGATTAATTTTCTTGGGAGTTTCGTCCAGATGGTTTGGCATATAGGGATATTTTGATTTATTTTTATCTCATTATATAAAATCTTTCTCAATTTAATTTTTCTAGTATAAGAAAACTAGAATCATTGAAAAAGTCTACTATATAAAGGAGAAAAACACTAAACAAATTTCATGAGTGGAATTTATATATAATTATGATGTGCTTTTCCCACCGCTACATAATATTGGGTGCTGTTACCCCCATTAATTCTAGACCTAATTTTAGAATTAATTGAATATCTTTTACTAGTAAAAGTTTTTGGGTGGTTAGTGCTATATTTTTGGGATCTAAAATAATATTGTTTTGGTAATAAATTTGCCACGCTCGTGCTACTTCATATAAGTAATGGACCAAATGATGGGGCTTGTTTTCTTCTAAAATGTTTTCTAGGACAAAAGGAAAGCGAATTAACAAATTGCAAATCTTTCTTTCGCTTTCTGCTTTTAATAGATCAATATTAGGACTAATTTGTTCTAGACCTTTTTCTTGAGCCTTTTGCAATATTTGGTGACAACGAGCGTGGGCATATTGAATATAGTAGAGACGGGTTTTTTCTTGATTTTCTTTTAGTAGTTCAATATTTAGAGAAAGAGGTTGATTAGGTTCTTTTTCTAATAAAAAAAATTTTAATTGATCTATTGCTAGATATTGCAAAGCTTCTTCTAGTTCAATGGTATTACCTAATCTTTTAGAAAATCTTTTAGTTTTTCCTTCTTTGGTAAGCAAACTAACAGTCTGGACCAAAACTATTTGAATATCTTCTGCTTTGTAATCTAGTAATTGGCAAGCTGCTTTTATTCTTGATATATATCCGTGATGGTCAGCACCTCAGACATTAATTATTTTGTCTGCTCGCTTTAATTTATCTCGATGATAAAGAATATCCGAAAAAAAATAGGTATATTCGCCATTCTGTTTGACAATTACGCGATCTTTCTCATCGCCAGCCAAACTACTAAGAAAAAAAATTGCCCCTTCTCGGTTATTATGAATTAATTTTTTTTCTTCTAATTCACTAAATAATTTTGAGTCATTGTTGTTTTTGTACAAATCTGTTTCAGAAGATCATTTGTCAAACTCAATTCCGCAATTTTCTAAATCTTGTCTAATTTTTGCCAAAATTAGTTCCAAAATTTCCTTTTTTAAGATATCAAACTCTTTTTTGTTTGTTATCACTTCTTCACGAATGTATTTTCGTCCTCATTTGTTTATTAGTTTTTGGGCGATTTCTTGACTGGATTTGCCTGAATATTCTTCTTTTTCTTTAAATTTATCTAATCATTGCTTAGGAGGGGGAGAACCTTTTAGTTGCTCATGGTAAGAAATGAGGACAGAAATCATTAAAGTAGCAATTTGTTCTCCACGGTCGTTAATATAATATTCGCGAACGACATTATAACCGGCAAATTGGTAAACATTGGCCAAGGTATTACCGATCACCGCATGGCGAAAGTGAGCTAAATGTAGATATCCTGTGGGGTTAGCTGAAACATATTCTATGTTTATGTTGGTGTTTTTTTTCTCGCTTTGGAGATTTTTGCCCTCTTCTTGGAAAGTTTCTCGCAGAAACTCTTGCTGATAAGTGATAGGAAAACGGAAATTAATATAACCTTGTTTGGTGATATCTATTTCTCAGTCTGAGTAGTCGTTTGATTCTATTATTTCTCTGGCTACCTCCCGAGGATTTTTTTTGGTTTTATGGGCGATGGGGAGAATTAAAGTGAGAGAAAAGTCAAAAGGGATATTTTTAGGTAAATTTCACTGAAGAAATGAACTTTTTCAGGTAATGCTATGTTTATTGGCGATATTTTTTCAATTTTCTATTAAACAAGAAAACTTGGCAAAATGTTTGCTATTGTCCTGCTTAAGACGATTGAACATCCCTTTTTCTTCATGGTATTCAGTTATTTCTTTTCTTGAGATATAATCCTCAAAAAGAGAATAATCTACTGCATTGATACTCTGAATAGTAATATTTTTCCGCTTTGATGGAATCAGATATTCAACTTGAAAACAAGAAAGGTTATTTTTTGAAAATCGTTTATGGTTATCATAGAATAATGGCTGCTCTTCTTGTTGAAAAGGTATCTTAGTAACTTCACTCATAATTAAGAATTTTTTAGGCAGGCAAATGCATTAGAGGAAAACTTTTCCCCTTTTTCTAAATTATACCAAATGTGCAAAGGAATATAAGTGGCAAGATTAAAAGTATCATAATTACATTTCAAGCCCCAAAAAATCCAACGGAAGATCAAATCCTTTTTACTAACTAAAGCAAACTGAAAGTTATTTTTTAATTTAAACTTTGGGATTACTTTTCCAATTTTCTCCCTCAAGTTAGTATACTTGGGACCTGCGGAAGAAAAAGATAAAGCAATATTTAAATTACTTTCTATGAGTAGAATTAGTTCTTCTGCGTCATCTCCATTCTTAATATAGGAGTAAATTCCTCTTTTAAGAAATTCAATCACTTCATTTTTTTTTGATTCCTCTTCTCAGCTTGTTTCCTTTATTATGTTTTCAGTCGCATAACTGCTTTCCTCACATATTTCAGTAATAAAAAATTCGTCAATGCTTGTTTGAGCAAAATGATGGCAGGATTTGTCCAACATTTCCGTTTTAATCCACCTTTCGGCAAATTCATAGCCTTCATCTCCACTAATTAACATGTATGCGAGTTTGGGTTCTATTGTGTTAGGTTGTATTCATTTTTTGCGATAATATTTTTCGATCTCACTAAAAAAACTCGGTCCACTCTCTCATTCGTCTTTTTTGTCCAAAAAGGAGAGAAAATTAGATGCTTTTATTACTTCATCTTTAGCTTTGTAATCTTTCACTAATTTCGCAATGAAATCTTCTCATCTTTCTAAATCTTTTCCCATAATTCTTTAATTTTTTTTCAAGTAGGTCAAAAGATTGTTAAAATTTAGACTATTTTCCATTAATTTATTTTATTTTCTTCGATATTTTATTCTTGTTTTATTTAAGAAAAATTACTAGGTTGATGTAAAAAGTTTATTTGTATTTTTTTCTAGTTCTAAAGAGCAAAACGCTTGCTAAAATTAATACCCCGCCCGCAATTAACCAAGGAGGATTTAAACTAAAACTATTTTTTTGTTCCTTTTCTGAATTTGAATTATTAATTTTTAATTCATTTTCTAATTGTTGCCTAGTAATGGTTTTTCCTCCAAATCTATTTAAATCTAGATGGATATTAACTCCATTATCATTATTTATTTGTATGACATTACCTTTACTGTTTTTACAAATTATACCGTTATTTTGAGAGTAAATTATTTCCTCAATATCATTCTTTTTCATTAATTGCAATAATTCATTCTTTGATTCGCAAATATTTTCATAATCTTCATTTATATTTACAGGTTTGTCTTGATGCTCTTCATTAAAGTTTCAACCATAATCAGAAAATTTGCCGAACGCTTTTTCCCAAAATTTCACTGTTTCTTTGGCAGTCATTTCTCTTCATTCACCATCACGAGAAGGCTTATTTTTTTCTTTTCATCATTCTTCTTTACTCATGTTTTTTAATTCGTTTTCTTTTTGTTTAATTTCTTCAACGACGTTTTCATTATCAGGGAATTGCTCGCTAAGTTGTGGTTTTTTACCTCAATTAGTAGATTTGAGAATAAATATCCGAAGTTCGCCAAGTTTTCTTATATAGAATTTAATCTCCTCCTTATATTTCATGGTTTTTATCGTTTCATGCCGATTTTTTCAGTAATTCAAAGTCAGATAATTTTTCCAGTAAGCATTACTTTCCAATTCCCAACGGTCGTCATCGGCAAAAAAACGAATTGTTCTATCTCTAAATTTCTCGTCAGCAATTTCGTCTTCGGGATATTCACAGCCAAAAATACCAAAAATTTCAAATTCGTATTCTTTTCTTCTTTGAGGGTCACAAAATGTATTATAAGCCTCGGTGATTTTTTCTCTTAATTCTTCAATATTTTCTATTTTTCCAGCACAATAATTAAGAGTTGGGATTTTATAGAACAAATTAATTTCAGCGAGGTCATTACGATTAAGCATCGCAAGACAATTTTGATAAGCAATTTCGAGATACTTAGAGCAATAATTTTCGCGGGTAAGTTGACTGTTGCTCATTTTATTTCGGCTAAAACCCAAGAGATCATATCAATCCATTGTTTTATAATGAAGATTATCGTTCTTTGACATAATATTATAATTAATATTTTTAATATTTTCTAATGGTGCGCTTGAGAGGAATCGAACCTCTGACCATTTGAACCGCAATCAAATATTCTATCCACTGAACTACAAGCGCCTTTATTAATTTAATTTTTTTCATAAAAAAGATGAAACTCGCAAAAAACTTTTATTTCTAAAACACCTATATATGCTTTATGACTATGAATTAATTATTATTGGAGCAGGACCAGCGGGATTAACAGCCGCTATTTATGCCCGAAGAGCTTTGGTCAAAACTTTGATTTTGGAAAAGTCTTTAACTGGCGGGAAGTTAAATAAGACTGAGGATGTTGATAATTATCCCGGATTTACCTCGATTAAAGGGCCAGAATTAGCGGAAAAAATGACTGAGCATGCTAAATATTATGAGATTGATTGACAACAACAAGAAGTAACAAAATTAGCAAAAAAAAATGAAGGATTTATCATAAAAACTAGTGATGAAAATATTTTGACCAGTAAAGCGGTTATTATTGCTTCCGGGGCGATGGAAAACAAGTTAAAAATTAAAGGCGAAAAAGAGTTAACTAATTTAGGAGTTTCTTATTGTGCCATTTGTGATGGCTTTCTTTTTCGGGAAAAAGAGGTGGTAGTAGTGGGTGGAGGTTATTCTGCTCTAGAAACAGCTTTATACATGAGTAATGTTGCTAGCCAAGTCTATTTAGTTCACCGACGAACTGACTTCCGAGCGGAGAAAGAAATAGTAGCAAAAGTTAAAAGTAATCCAAAAATAACCCTCTTTTTAAACTCAACTATAATTGAAATTAAAGGCAAAGAAAAAGTAGAAAAGGTAATTGTTAACGATCTAACAAAGAACGAGGTAAGCGAATTATTTACAGAAGCAGTTTTTCCTTGCGTGGGTCTTTCCCCACTTAGTGATTTTACTCACGAAATAGGTGTTTGTGATCAACAAAATTACATTACAATCCAAGATGACTGCTCGACCGCAGTACCCGGCTTGTTTGCTGCCGGTGATGTGGCACGAGCCAGTGCCAAAAAAATCAAGCAAATTGTTACTGCTACAGCCGAAGGAGCTATTGCAGCTCAGTCAGCAATCAATTATTTAAAAAAGTTATAAAAAACTTTCTTGTCTCCTTTTTTTAAATAATTGCTACTACCATTATAACTTGCTTTGTCTCTGAAGATAAGCATTTTGAAAGTAAGAATTTTCATCAACAAGTTCAAGAAACTGCTTTTCAAGAATCTTAATTTGATCTAGCAATTATTATATGAAGTTAAGGTTTATACTATGTTCGTTAGTAAACATATTAAATATTTTTCTTTTCCTCTACAGTAAGTATTTTAATTTCAGTATACTGCTGACGGTGACCACTTTTTACTTTAGTTCTTTTTTTTGACTTGTACTTCATGGTTGTTATTTTTTTGTTCTGGCCATGTTTAATTACTTCTCCAATTAGTTGAACATTTCTTAAATAAGGCTGTCCGAAATCCTCATTACGACTAAGAATTTTGTTAAAAGTTATCTGATCGCCACTTTTCTTATCTCCTTGATAATCAATATGGAAAGTCTGGTTTTTTCTGCTAGGAAAGTATTGGTATTGCTTTCCTTTTATTTCAAATATAATATTCATATTAATTAATTATTTTAAAGTAAAAAAGAGTTTATTATAATTTTCCGACCAATAATGATAAAATTAAAAATATTATTATATGTCAGATTGATTAGATTGAATAGACCAAAAAATAATATGACCTTTAGTTAAATTTTTGAAAACTTATTTTTATCCTTTTGCTACTCCGTTTTTTGCCATTCTTAATTATGACAAGATGAAAAAAATATTTGAGAAACTTAAGCATCCCGGTTGAGCCAAATTCTCTTTGATTTTAACCATTGTTTATGTTTTGTTCTCTTTGGGTTTTGGTATTTATTGAGTGATTAGTGGTGAAAGTGTTCCTGCTTCTTAAAGAGTAAAAATTACGAAATTTTATATTTGGCAAAAATCTTTTTTTTATCGCAATTAGGTTGTAGCAAACTTTTAATCGGTTCGTAAGTTTTCCGATGTAGGTCACAAATTCCGTAACGGAATAAAGCGGTTAGGTGAGTTTTATTAGGGTAGCCTTTATTTTCTCGCCAGTCATAAAGGGGATATTTTTGGTGCAGTTTTTGCATAAAATCATCGCGGGTTACCTTAGCTACGATCGAGGCGGCAGCAATATTAATAGATTTGCGATCACCACCAATAATGCTTATGGTCTTAATTCCAGCAGCTTCTATCTTTTCTTTACCGTCAATTAAGCCCAAGTCAGGTTTATTTCTTAAACGTAAAATAGCTTCCGCCATGGCTTCTTTGGTGGCACCCAAAGGATTTTTTGTTTCTATTTCCCGAGCATCTTTAAAAACTATGTTGTATTCTACAGCAACTTTTTTAATTATTCGAAAAACTTTCTTTCTTTGACTAGGGTTGAGAATTTTGGAATCTTGAATTAATGAATTTTGAAAGCCGGTTGGTAAGATAACAGCTGCTACCACTATTGGTCCGACTAACGCTCCTCTCCCAGCCTCATCAACGCCAACAATCACAGGATTATCATTTCAAAGACTTAGTTCCAAATCTAAACTTTTTCTCATCATTTATTAACAAAATTTAATATATTTTTTTGTTTTTTTCAAACAGGAGTCACAGTGAGCTTGTTCGCAAAAAGGCTAAAAATTAAAAAATATCCAACTGAGCGAAAACAATAAATAATGAAAGAACAAGAAAAATGCCTAATAGTGGATGGTAACAATTTGCTTTATTCTTCTTATCATGTCGCTCAAAAACTAACTTGAAAAACAAAAAACGGGGCAATTTTTTTCTTTTTACGCGTGCTGATTAGTGTTCTTAAAAAAGGTAATTATCAAAAACTATTGATCGCTTTTGATGGAGGAGGAATCAATTTTCGGGAAAAATTACTTCCTCAATATAAAGCACAACGAGTAAGCATGCCAGAAGAACTATGGAAGCAGTTAGAAGAATTAAAATTATTGCTAGGAAAAAGCAACATTACTTACCTTCAAATAATTAACTGCGAAGCTGATGATCTAATCGCTTCGTTCGTTAGCCAAAATAAAGAAATCTACCCTGACAAAGTTTTTGATATCTTTACTCGCGACAAAGATTTGCTCCAAATAATCAGCAAGAACGTCAGTATTCTAAAGTATATTGACGGAAAAGTAACTCTCTATAATTATAATCAGTTTTGTCAAGAAAATGATTTTTTACCATCAAATTACTTGGATTATTTAAGTCTCCTGGGTGACAGCGTGGATAATATTGCCGGAATAAAAGGAATTGGACCAGTAAATGCTAAAAAATTAATTCAGCAATTTCACACTGTAGAAAACGTTTATCAGCAATTAATTAGTCTGCCTGAAGCCACACGAAAATTATTAGAAGGCAACAAAGAATTGGTTCTGCTTAACAAAGAAATAATCAGTTTGGTTAAAGATATTTCTTTTCCGCAAGACCTATATCATAATTGTGATTTTAATTGAGAAAAGTGAAAAAAAAATCAAGAACTGCTAAATTTCTGCGAAAGCAATAAGTTTAACAGCATTCTTAAATTGCTAATTTAAACGTACCATTTTTTAGAATTTTGTGCATTTGCAAGTCCCATTTGTTACAAATTTTATTGTCTTTATAATGGTACCCAAAATCGGACTTGAACCGATATGAGCTGTCGCTCGAATGATCTTGAGTCATTTGCGTCTGCCATTCCGCCATTTGGGCTAATAATTACAATCACAACTTGTATTTAAAGCACGTTTCACTTTTTTTTTTATATTTTACTTTGTTTTGGTAGCGGGGGAAGGATTTGAACCTCCGATCTCCGGATCTAGTGCTAACTTAGTGCTAACTTATTATAAGAAAGAAATTAATTCTAAACTTACATTAAAGGTTGATTACAATAACTATTATTCTTATATATTAATATTTTATAATTTAATATAGACCATTAACCAAAAGTATTAAACCTTTTCTTTATTTAAAATAGAGTAAGGGGGGTTAGTGAAGTGGCCCCTCTTAAGAAACCAAAACTTCAATATGAACACTTCACAAATAAGCCCGCAAAGCACAAATAGCATTTATTTAAACGATTATCAAAATTGATTACAAGATAAAAACTTTACCAAAGAAACGATTGAGAAATATTCATACAATGTTAAGCAGTATGGAAACAAAGAAATAAATACTTTTTCGATTACTGAATTTATCAAAGAAAATTTAGAAAAATATGAGCCTAATACTTTAAGAGGACAAAAGAATGCTTTGGCTTCTTATACTAAATTTCTAAAAATGTATGACAAAGTAGAATGAGCAAAGATTAATAAGTTAATCCCTTTCGTGCAAAGAAAACCTTTTCCCACGATAGACCATAATGAGTTAGAATTATTAAAACAAACTAACACAAAAACCGATCAAAAAACTAACCAAAGAAACAAACTTATTTTGGAGTTTTTGTTTTATACTGGTTTACGAGTAAATGAACTAATAAACATTCGCCATGGTGATTACCAAGAGGGATTATTAAGAATTCATGGTAAAGGTAATAAAGTGAGATTTGTTTTACTTCCTGAATTCTTAACTAAATATTTCGATCCTTATTCTAAAAACTATCTTTTTCTCACTAGAAATGGCAAGAAATTAACCAAGGGTCAGATTAGGAGAAACATTAAACGCAAAGCTAAACAAGCTGGAATTAAGAAAAATATTAGTCCGCATAGTTTCAGAAGAAGTCTAGCTACTAACTCCTATAATTTAGAAATTAAATTAGAAACTATTCAGAAGCAGTTAGGTCATTCTAGTTTAGATACCACTATGTCTTATATTCAGAATGATTTTAATACTTTGTATAATGATTATAGCAAGTTGTGACTAACGAACAAAAAAGAATGTTAAACTTTATTTGTAAAATTAAATATTATGAAAAAGAGTATTAAACAATTAAACTTAAATCCTTTATCAGTGGCTAAGTTTTTTTATGAAAAA
>Ga0335075_10000671_pt1 | contig 58749 bp, 61 predicted proteins | sample Lox_Sample_24_FD_206723 | JGI IMG/M metagenome (GOLD analysis project Ga0335075, IMG submission 206723) | Soil microbial communities from Loxahatchee National Wildlife Refuge, Florida, United States - Lox_Sample_2.4 | ecosystem: Environmental > Terrestrial > Soil > Wetlands | place: USA...
GGATGGCAGTCGTTCGAACCGTGGTTGAGTCGAATTGAATCCTTTCCGCTAACAACTCTGTGGGCGATTGCGGGTGAGGTACCGCCTGAGTGGGTCGAGCGAGACACACTCTTCCAGTTGGTTGAGTGCATAGATGCCCGGCGAAGTCGCGTTCGGGAATTGATCGCGGCGGTTCGGCAATCCCAACGAAATCCCTTCGGCGCGTGGACTGAGGACAAGCCATGACGCCGATCTTTTCCATTACTACCAGTCGGAGCTCGATTTGTTACCGACCAAGTCCACAAACCCTGAAACCACAAACTGGAGGTGCCTCATGGCTAGTGAAGGAAACGGCTTCACGCATTACCTTGTATCGAAGGGAGTCGTTCTCGGCGAAGCCTGCATCATCGAGCAATGCAACGAGTGGATCTCGCTTGCATTCATCAAGCTCGGAATCGACAAGCCGGAAGCTGTAATCCCGCGCGCCTTCGTTGAGAACCACGTCCTCGTTCCCAAAACCGCGAACTAACCCCCTCGGACTCCCACCCACAAGCAGTAAAACCCACCAAGTAAATCCTTCCACCTCTGCACGGTAGGCGGCGTGTGCTCATGCCGCCTACCGTGCAGCCCACCCAACGCCGATTTACCCACGGAAAATAACAAAACTAACAATCCAAACGGAGGTCTGTGAGGTTCGTTAGCATGGAGATTCAAGTACTTCCAGAGCCGAATTACCCCGTCAGCCCGGAACAGTTCATAGGTAGGAAGACCTCCAGCGAGGCATTTACTCTGGCTCTGCAGCAGGGCCTTGCGGCAGGCCGAATAAGCTCTTTTGCCGTGCTTGGCGATTGGGGGATCGGCAAGAGCAGCCTACTGCTGAAATTCGCCGCCATCTGCTCTGATCCGAAATACGGCATCCTCCCTGTGCTGGTGCCGGTTTCGACAGACTATGGGGATTATCGCCGCTTTGCAGAAACCCTGCTCGACGGATTGGCAGAAGCCCTAGCCGCGACATCTTCGCTAACAACGCGCCTACGTACCGAAGTTCGGAATTGGAAGCTCAAGCGCGTCAGCATGGGTGGGTTTACTCTCGACCGCGAAGCTCAGAGATTCTTCCTAAGTTCTGGCAGCACTCTTCTCCGACACGCGCTGAGCGAAGCTTGGAAGCGCTTCTTCCTTCCCGCGCAGATTAGCGGGGCAATGTTCTTCCTTGACGACCTCGATAATTTCGCAACCCCCGTTGCCCAGGATGTTGCTCGAACCCTGAGAGATCAATTCCAGTGGCTTGGCATCAACCGCATGAACTACAGCGTGTGTTTCTCGGCTCGGTCCGACTACTTTTCTGCCATCCGAAGCTTTGCCGAGCCTGCTGTTCGTTTCTACACCAAGTTTTATCTTGAGCCTTTCTCGGCGGAAGAAACCACCGAATACGCAGAGGCAACCTTCAGGACACACGAAAATTTGCACGGTCTTTCACGTTGGCTTTACGAGAAAACTCTGGGACATCCCTATTTCCTCGCATTCATCTGTCGAGAGCTATTAGCCTGCACTCAGGGTTCTGTACCCGAAAGTCCTGAGCACCTCTGGCCCCATGTCTTTCAGCAGTTGGAAAGAAACAAATTCCGATTAGACCTGGCACAGGTTCCTGAACGAGAGCTAGAGCTTTTAAGAACGTTAGGTGGAGCCCAACAGGACGAAATCAACCCGCGCCATTTCATTCCAGCTTTCCAGTACGCGCATTTCGGGAGACTCACGGAGAAGGGGTTGCTCATTCGCACTGGTCGGGGACGATACAAGCTCTACCACCCCCTCTTTCGCGAGTTCCTGCGGCAAACAAAATGAACCCCAGCAACTGCAAACACGAGAGCCATCAGCGCCGGGACGCGGCGGCAAGCTTGCCGCCGCGTCCCGGCGGCAGTTGCTTTTCCTTTGCCTTACCACAAGGCGGAATCCATTCACTTGCCCCTTGCCCTCATCCATTCCGCCCTTTGCCCTGCACCCTTGCCCTTTCCCTTGGGCAAGCGGTTCGGGCTGGAATCGACCGTTTTGCCTCTCAGCCAAGGGATGAGTCATGGAGCGTGTAAAAGAGGAGCGAGGCCAGACTCGGCATGGCGGCGACATCACTCGCAGGCCAAACACCGTCCCTCCGACAGATCAGCGCGGCTATCGCATCGCGGAGGCGGCTGAGTACATGGGCGTGACTCCCTGGTTTGTCGAGGTGAAGATTCGCGCAGGGGAGCTGCCTGCGTTGAAGTTGTGTCGCCACTATACAATCCTGAAGCAAGATATGGACGCTTTTTTGGATAGACACCGCGCGGCGCTTCTGGATAAGCACCCCTCGGCACTGACGCAGAGCGCCAAGGACGCTGCCTGACCTCAATAAGCCATGCCCCACACCAATGTTGCGCGCGCGTTTATACATTTCCTCAGTATGGTCGAGCGGTGAAACTGAACCGCTGGGCCGCAATCGCTACATCGAATTAGAGCTGAAGAAAAGCCGAACCGCTTCTCATGCCCGTGAGGAGAAATCCACCCGAGAGACCTTGCGAAAAGATGGCTGAAGCAATGGTGATGGATGGCGCTCTGACGCGCGGTGCTTGAGCATCGTCGAGTTGCTCAAGCACCATTCGCGAAGCTATGGAAAGTATACGGCGTCGTCCATCGGGTCCGGGAGGGTCGGCTGCGGACAAACATCGGCAAAGTGGTCTCGACGGCTACATACTCCGGCCGCGCCGAAGCCTGACGGACAATAACTCAGAAAAGCCCGCACCCGAGAAGACGCTGCACGAATGGTGCATTCTAGCAGTTCGGGTCATCTCGGGAACGATTTCGCTGCACGCTGGCGGTTGATGTGACCGACAGCCTCTAGTGTCTTCTGCTCGCCGTCGCGAATCCAAATAAAGCGTTCAGGCGAGCGTATGAGGCAAACTCGACTTGCCGCTGGATCAACGTTTTTACCTAAAAACAGATTGAACATGAATCCGCAGGCAACAAAGCCAAAACCCCATCGGAACCCAACCTTGCTTGTTCGGCCAGGGAGATAGATCGTGGCCTGGCTTAATCTGTCGGTCAGCACGTAGAACGTAAGATTGGCCGTGGGCGGCAGCGCAGCTTCACCTAACAGAAAGCGCCGCAACGATTCCGCATTCGTCGGACCCAACTCGATCTTTATCGTCCGCCTCGGGTCCTCTGGATCGGGCCATCGGTGGATGGACGCTCGCCAAAACACGCTGAGTGCGAAGTAAGCCAGATGATCGCGCTTCACGTTCGGCGAACTACTGATATCCGACCATCGAGAATCTTTTAGCTTGCCGCGTGTCAAGCCACAACGAGTAAGCTCATCCAGTAACTTAAAACCTCTTCGATCCGCCGCGACCCGCAGCGCATAGTCCTCGCCATTCTTAGCAAACAATCGCTCGCAGTCTTCGCACAGAACGTTATCGCGAACCTGATCCGAACTAGAGCGTATTCCTTTCGCCGAAATGAGCAAAGGGTGAGGGTTGCTCTGCGTTGATAAAATGCGCCGGTAGAAACCAGCGGCCAACAGATGGCTTTCGAGAAGTCGAACATTCTCAGCCAGGCAGAGCTTGCATTGTCCGATCACTACATTTTTCACTGATCCTCACACTCGCCGAAGGCGCCCGTTCGACCCGCCTCACCGGACTACCCGGTCTCTTGTTGACGTCCGCTCGTAGTTTTTTCTGCCCCGAGTCCAAGGCAGCGCAGCCAATTCTTCTGTGTGGGCCCGCGCCTTATAAATCTTTCCCCTATCTGCGCCGACCGATCCGCCTCATTGCCGTCTTCAGGCCCCGCCCAAGTCTACGCTTCGCCTTTGCGTCGCCTTCCTCACGCTGGATTTCACGCCAGCGCAAGTCGGCCCCGACGGGAATGTGGTGGGAATCGCCCAGCCCGGTCCACGACGATTTTCGGCAATCAGGCTTGCAGATCTTTGTCGCGGCCCAGGCCAGTTTTCCCTCCTCGACGTAGAAACGCTGCGTGCCGCGAACGGTTCTAGGAGCGATGCCCAGCGCGATCGCAAGAATACGGACGCCGATCAGGCTTGCAACAAGTCCGTTGTTGCAGATCACGCTCGGCGCGCGCAGTTCCTTCTTTAATTGATCCTCTGCATCGTCGGGCAGGTCGATGTATCTGCCCCAGCCAGGACTCTCGCGCGCCACTGTTGCTTCCTCCTGCGTGTAGACGCCCTGGCATTCAAGGCACGCATGTCCGGGACCGGCTGCCACGACTTGCGACTTGCCGGCGACAAGGAGCTTCGATACGGCGTCGGGCACCAAGGTCGTTCCGCCATCGATGACCGGGATCAGGTGCGCGTAGGCCTCATGGTCCAGCACTTGTCGCGCGAAGGCGTCATCCGCTGCGCCGACCACAATGTCGCAGTCCAGCAGCCGTTTGAGACCTTCCGCTTCCGCAACCGACGCCCGGTACGGGAAAACGCTGAAGCGCGGCGCAGTCGCCGACTCCTTGGCGATTCGCGCGTAGACCTCCACTTTTAGCGCCCGCGAAGCCACATCCGCGCGACTCGCTCCTTGCGAGCGATTGAAGTTCGCGTCTTCGAGGCGATCATAATCGACAAGCACCAGCGTTCCGACGCCCAGACGGGCCAAATGTTCGGCCAGAATCCCGCCCACGCCACCAAGACCCGCGATGCCGATGCAAAGCTCGCCAAGAATTCTCTGGCCGCGCTCTCCCCAAAGCAAAATGCTGCTTTCCAGGGCCTTCCCGTCCACCTCAAGATCGCGCAGCTTTTTCCCGGGATTGCCGGGCAGTATCCGCAATCCCGGTCCCGCAATGCGAATTCGCTCAGCGAAAACAATTCTGGCCCCCTTTGGTCCGAACTTCACTGACAGCGCTTCCTTGCTTGTCCTGGGACGCAGAAACCCGTATTCCCGCACACTCATGGCACCCGCCGGCGTGACGATTGCTGCAGCCGCGGGTCTTCCTTCCGGCAGCGCCCGCGAAGCAAAGCACAGCTCCCTCGCGTCTGCCTCCAGGTCCTCAGGGCTTGGGCGAGGCGGATGAAGGCCACTGCGCGGCCCCGGATGCGAATGCACGTTGATAAGGCCCGCTCCATCGATGGACTGCACAACGGACAACGCCCGGCTGTAATACCGATGCGTCATCACGAGCCCCTCTTCCGGCGACCAATAAACGTCGTCTTCACCAGGCTCCACGATCTGGCCGAGTAGCAGGGTACGGCGCTCCGCGCCCGTAGCAGGGAACACTGCGGCGAGAAATCCACGCTCGGGGTCCTTGCGCCGATATGCCCGCTCGCCGAAAAGGCGGTCCAGCACATCAGCGTGCTGTTTTTCCGTCAGTGCGAATTCGAGCCTCATCCCTTTCGAATCCGCCTCTCATACCACTGCACCACGCCAATGATGTCTTCAGGAGTGCGCGGCGGCGGCGCGTTTTCCCAGGTCCAGCTGTAGTAATGCGCTCCGCCTATTCCGGCCACGGGCTTGCACATGTCGTGTCCAGCGTGGTGACCATCGCCGACCTCCCCCTCGCTCGCGCCCCTCAGGGCCTCGCGCGTGATGAGCCCGTGGGGATTCGCATGCGGAAATGCGACAGGCAGCCGCAGCCATCCCCCCGCCGACTCCAACGCATTGTTCTTGGCGAGCTTTTCCACCCAGACATACGCGAAGTTGCCGCTGACGGCGTCAACGCGCGCCCCGGCGTCTTTCTTCTCGCGAAGGCAACGGAGTGCGTCGCGAAACGGTTGTGGGAGATCCGCCTCGACGAGATCGCTCACGAGCGTCCGCCGCCGCCCGGCGTGACGCGGAAGAACTTGCGGTCCTTCGCCGACAGGTCAACTGGGTCGTTCGTGCTGAATTCGGCGACCGGGTCGCCCCCTTTGTGATCAAGCGCCTCCAGAACAAACTTGTCTGGCTCCGTAACGCCCGCTTTCTCCATGATCAGCTTGGCCGTCACTGTCGGTTCATCCCATTTTTCCTCGATGTCCCCGACAAAAATCACGAAAACGCCGTGCTTGACATCTTTGCCTGTTTCCTGCCGCTCTGTGCCTGTACCCATAACCTCTCCTTATTCAAATTGTCAAACTGCACGTACCTTCATCACTGCTACGTCGAAGCGTGACATGCTCGTCCACCGCGCCCGCACAGCAGAGATACGCCCCAGCGTGACAGGAGCATCCGGGCCGCATCGCCTGGGTTGTCACGCTCGCGCGTATCAATACGGTGTAGAATTCGCGCCAATCGTGTCCACCAACCCCGAAGCCCGGACGAGGTTCACCGACGAAACGGACGAGGATTTGCTCGCATACATGTCCATGCAGGCCGACGATCCTTCCAATGCAGAGGAAGCGTGGGAGGAGTTTTTTCACCGGCACCGGGCATATGTGCTCGGCGTTTGCCGCCGCTTTCGCAACGTCCTTGGGGACGACGGCGCAGAAGACCTCGCTCAGGAAACCCTCGTCCGCGTTTATCAGAAAGCGCACACGTTCAAACCACTAGAAAACGGCAACGCGGATCACAAGCGCGCGCGCGTTCGCGCCTGGCTCGGCCGCATTGCGAACCGCATCTGTCTCACCGCCCTGCGCCGCACACAGGCGGTCGATCCCATCGATGACGGGCTGTCAGATACGTCTGAACCGTCTCTTGTGGACGACGATGATTCGTCACCCAGCCCACTTGTTGCGCAACGGCGCACCTTGATACGCGAGGCCCTGCGCACGCTGACGGAACGTGAGCGCGATGTCTTGCTGGCCAGCTTTGCCTGGTACGAGCCCGGCGTCGGTTGCCATCGTATGCCCAGCGAAGAGCTGGCGGCCCTGACGGAACGGTTTCAGACAACGCCGGTCAACATTCGGCAGATCAGAGCGCGGGCGCTTGATAAGGTACGGCAATACTTAAACGACCAGATGAAATGACCCCGGAGGAGCGATACAATGCCGAAGTCTCAAGATAAGCGAAGCAAGCCCGACAGCCGAACGCTTGAGTCTGAGATTCTCCGCGCAATGCACGACGAGGACTGGCTGGCCCCGGAAACCGAAGACGCCGTCACCAGGGCCGAGGCGCGCCTCGCAGGAGAAAAAGTAACCATTCCAACTTCTTTTGAGCGCCCCCGCGATTTGCTACGGCACAGCGGCAAGATACGGATTATTCGACGTTCTGAGCGCAGCGAGCAAAACGAAGCGCGCGAAAACCTCGCGCGCGCGGCACGAGAGGGCGGAAAGATTTCACCGGAGATCGAGGAACGCATGAAAGCGGACCGCGACCACGCGGAAAGGAAAAAGAAACGATGAACGCAACTCCGGCCAACGTCCCGGAGTTCGACGATATTGCTTCCCTCGCCGAGGCCGTCGCGGCGGAATATTGTCCGCAGCCGCCATTTGATCCCTGCCCCGTCCTCGATGACAACGACATCACGATCAGCTATGGCTACTACTCGACCGCGTTCGACGGCATGCTGGAGCACCGGTCTCAGCGATTCCATATCTACTGCAACCTCGAACGTGCAGACGCCGCAGACAGCCCGAGGGCCAGATTCACCGTGGCGCATGAACTTGGCCATTTTTTCATCGACGACCACCGCAACGCACTCAAGTCAGGGGCCCCGCCGCACGGCTCGCGCTCGGAGTTCGAGTCCAATCTGCTGGTCGAGCGCGAAGCCGATCACTTTGCCTCGCACCTGCTCATGCCTTCCGCCCAATTCGTCAAGGTCGCACGCAAGAATCGACCGGGGATGAACGGAATACTGGGGATTGCCAAGCATTTCGGAACGTCAGTAACCGCGAGCGCCATCCGCTACGCCAAGACCGAGATCGTGCCTTGCGTCGTGATTAAATGGTCCCCGACAGATTTCCAATGGATGTGGATATCCACCGACCCGTTCCGTGCACGCTTGCGGACGGTGCAGAAGCGTCTGACCGCCCTTCCCAGTGACTGCCCCACGCGCATCGCATTGTCGCGGGCGGAGCCGCCCTCGTGCGGTTATTTTGAAGCCGGAACCACCGCTGCGTGCTGGTTCCCGTTCCTCAGCGATTTCGATTCCCGAAATATCATCTTACGTGAGCAAGCGATGCAGTTGGGCCGTTTCGGCGCCCTCACTTTCCTGTTTCCAGTGGATTCCTCGTTCGCGTGAACGATTAGCACCCCGCTCACGCCTGCCGAAGCTCCCGTTCCGCTACTCCCTCTTCCCATTGATGCGGATCACGAGCCGGCCATTCCTCGTCCGCCGTCAATTCCATGAGAAAGCGAAACCTGTGGGCGCAAGCCGCGCAGATTTTTCCGCGGTCGATGTTCGCATCGCGCCGGACGAGGTCGTCCCAGTCGAAATATTCTGCATGATGAAAACGCATAAGTTGCTGAAAACGTGAGACGCCAGAAACGCCACGACCTGCAAAATCGGCCTCAACTGGAACGTATCTGGAACGCGGCAACCCCGCGATAACCTCGGGGTTGCCGACCATCCTCCCTGAACTTCCTCCAAGCCCGTTCTTGGATAACTTCCGGTTGCCGACAATCTGGCAAAAATCATTGAAGCTCTGGTCTTTGCGTCTCACCTGATGACCAGTTAGCTCTAGAATTGGTCAGAATGACCAGCTTAGGCTCGCGCGGTAAGCAAACGCCATGCACGGAGGACGAACAGGCCAGATGATTGCACGTCCGACTGTCTTCGTATGCGGCACTTACTCCGATCTATGCGAGGAGCGGGGCGCAGTGCTAGACGCGATCCAGAGGCTTCAGCTCCAAGGGGATTCTATGGAATTCTTCGGGGCGCGCTCTGGACGACCAATTGAGACTTGCCTCCAAGAGGTGCGCTCCAGCGATATCCTGGTAGTCATCGTCGGTCGAAAATACGGGTCCCTAGTGCCCGGTGCCGAAATCTCCTATTCCGAGGCAGAATATAGGGAGGCACAACGCCTGAACCTTCCTTGTCTAGTGTACTTCCTACACGAAGGACAATCCGTCGCCTCAGCACACTCCGAGCACGATGCCGATAATCTCAGGAAGCTTGAGAAGTGGAAGGCGGATCTCAAAGAGAAATACACGGTGTACCCCTTCAAGAACAGCAGTGATCTTGCATTGCAAGTCGCGGCGGACCTTGCCAGAGAAATCGGCAAATTGCACACGTCTGCTGATGCGGCCCGACCCGGTGCAGCCGCTGCTCCCGATACTCGGGCGGATCGAGCGCGCGAACCAAAGCGCCAGCTGAAACTCCGGTTCGCCAAGCGATTTGGCGACGAAGCACGGCAGCTATTGTATGGCCTGGCGGCAGATGGGGAAGGAAATCTGATCATAGCAGGGAGTTTTGGGGGAGAGGTAAATTTCGGGGGAGCGCCACTTAAGAGTGTCGGAGACTGCAACATCTTTGTCGCGAAGTTCGACAGACATGGTAGACACCTGTGGAGCAATGGATTCGGTGACTCCGCCGAAAATGTGGCAGTAGGTGTCGATGTGGACGCCGGCGGCGCCATTTTCCTCGCAAGCGCGTTCACCGGCACTTTGGATTTCGGTGGTCCGGCTCTTGTTTCCAAGAGGCGCTACAGTGTTGGCTTGGCGAAACTTGACGCGAATGGGAATCATTTGTGGAGTCGCTCGTTCGGCGGGGGAGGATATCAGGTCCCGGAATGCTTTGCTGTGACAGCAGATGGCGGAGTTGTCGTCGCTGGGCGTTTCACGGGCTCGGTCGATTTTGGCGGTGGTAAAATCCTGTGCGAAAGTTCGCAGACTGATATTTTCTTGGCATCCCGATCCCCGGAAGGCGAGCATCTATGGGCCAAGAGATTTGGTGGGCCTTACGAGCAACAAACAAGATCGATCGCGACCGGCCGCGATGGCTCTATAGCACTTACAGGCGTATTCAAGGGTTCCATACTATTTGATGGAGAGCGGTTAGTAGAGGACCACCCCGGAGACTATTGCGGATTCCTCGCAAAGCTTAGCAAGGATGGAACTACCCACTGGTGTAAGCGGTTTGGTGAGCCACCCGTGGAACAAGGCTCGGCAGTTGCGTTCGACCACAAGAACGGCGATATTATCGCGTCCGGGTTTATCCGCAACAAATTGCCTGTTGAAGTCTCGACGAGTATGCAGTCTCTTTGTTTGTTTGCTCGATATGATCCGTCAGGAATTCTGCAGTGGTCCAAGAGCTTCGGCGCACATGCGTTCCCCGATAGCCTTTCAGTCGTTCCTGGTGGCGACATTCTCCTTGCTGGCCATTTCGAACGGACCGTGGATTTCGGTTTGGGTTCCCTGGTCAGTGCTGGCGGGAACGATATTTATGCAGGGATTTTTGCCCCTGACGGAGCTCCCCTCTGGTCTGGACGTTTCGGGGACGCGCGCCAGCAGTTCTTGGTTAGAGGTGTTCACGAAGCAAGCGGACAGGTCGCGCTCGCGGGCTCCTTCCATGGCACCATCGATTTCGGAAATGGTCCCATGACTGCATCGGGCTATGACGGCACGAGCGAGGGGAATGAAGATACCTTCCTAGCGGTTTTTGAAACTCAAAACGTGCGGCTCTGACCGATTGCACGAAGATTGGGATCCGCTTGCGGTCGAGTGAAGCGCTAACCGGAAACTATTTCGGGCCAGAGGTCCGCTTCAACACGCCAAGGATGCTGCGTGACCTCAATAAGTCCCGGCCTTATCGATGTTGGCCTGCATTTCCGAGCCAATGTGCTTGGTGTCGGACAGATAAAGTTCAGTGGTTTCCAAGCTCTTGTGGCCAAGCCAAGTCTTGATGTCCATCAGGTTCACACCGTTCCGCAGCCAGCGGGTCGCACAGGTCTTTCGCAAGCGGTGGAGATGGTGTTTCTCGCAGACCGGGCTTGTGGCACATGTAACCTCCGTGGGCTTCCGCAGATGATATTTCCCCTGCTTGATCGTCGTTTTGCAGTTTCCGCAGTTCAGGCCGGCACGCTTAGCGATGGCCTTGAACTTGCGAAGGAAGTGACCCTCCGCGTCTCCATCCTTATTCACAAAAACCCAGCGGCGATGGGGAGGATTCTTTTTCCGCTCCTTGAGCAATTCAACCAGTTCGGTGGTCAGCGGAATCCAGCGTTCCTCGTGATGCTTCGGGACAAAGTTGACATCTTCTTTGCCGTCACCTGTCACATGGTATTTGCGATGTTTCCAGTCGATGTCGTCCCACGTGGCGTACTGCACTTCTTGTTCGCGGCAGGCGGTGTGCAAAAAGAATAGGTAACGCACGCGTTCCTCGGCGGTCATGACGCCAAACAGTTTCGGAATCTCGTCGTCGGCGTAGGCTTTGGGCCGCGTGTGCAACGGTTCTGGCAGGCTGACGAGTTGCGCCGCATACTCCACACCAGTTTCCTTCTTGTTGTCCTTAAGCATCGAGAAGATGACGCCCATCCGGGTCTCGATGGTTTTGGCGGCGTACTCTTCGGTCTGTAGCGTTTGCACGTAGGTGTCGAGCGCATCGGAGGCCGCCAGGTCCTTGATGAACCGCACGCCACGCGGAAGATTGGCAAGTAGGTGCGTTAGCGCGAGATTGTATTGCTTAACCGTCTTTGGCCGATCATTGCGGTGGAGCTTGAGGAATCTTTCTACCGCGACTTTAATCGGTGTGCGGCCTGCGTTTGTCTGGTCCTGGTATTCAGCGACGGTGAGCCCTTGGGCAGCGGCTTGGGTAGCCAGGGACACGCCATCAGCGTTTTCCTGGGCTTGCTGCGGAGTATCGAAGGGTTGACTCCAGCACCGCTTGCCTTGTGCGTCTGTAAAGCGAATATGGAACTTCGCGCCCTTCGGCGGGCGGCCTTTTCCAACCCTTTGATACTCCCATCCCTGGGGGCCTTTGAACCTTGCGTAGACGCTGGCCATGCTGGACACCATCCCAAATAAATGATGAAAAACGGTAGCACGCAGGTAGCAAGGAGTCAAGAATGCAGTAATATGCGGTGAAGAATAGGTATGGCGGAGAGGGTGGGATTCGAACCCACGGTAGAGTTTCCCCTACACACGCTTTCCAAGCGTGCTCCTTAAACCGCTCGGACACCTCTCCGTTGCGTGTGGCTCCAGAAGACTAGCAAATTCGCGCAGGTGCGGCAAACCGCGCGCCACGTGATCGCCCAAGTTCATTTGCAAGTGGAACAAAACGAAGCGATGTCTGCTACACTTTTCGGGCTACTCCGGGGTAGTGCAATTGGTAGCACAGCGGCCTTTGGAGCCGTTTATCCTGGTTCGAGTCCAGGCCCCGGAGCCACTTCGCTTCGACTGCTTGCGCGGCCTCATCTGTGCATGACCTCGGATGGACCGCCATTCGCAACGCGTGCCCCGCCGCCACCAAGTCACTCAGAAGGAAGGCCAGCGGCAGCGCATTCCTCGCTCCGACATTCTTGCTTCTCTCAAATTACTATGACTCGGTGTGCCGCCGGCTCGCATCCAACGCAACCGGGCGTGGTCTGTCCCAGTCAGGTACACGCGCAGTTTTTATACGCCGGGCCGAAAGTAGGATGTCATCATGAAGATTGTAGTAATCGGCGGTACTGGACTCATCGGTTCAAAGCTCATTCCCAGGTTGCGCGACCAAGGGCACGAAGCAGTAGCGGCATCGCCTAAATCCGGTGTCAACTCCATCACTGGCGAGGGATTGGCCGAAGCCTTGAAGGGCACTTCAGTGGTCATCGATGTAACGAACTCTCCTTCGTGGGAAGACTCAGCGGTGATGAAGTTCTTCGAAACATCTACCCGTAACCTCCTCTCATCTGAAGCGGCCGCGGGAGTGGGTCATCACGTTGCGTTGTCGGTCGTGGGAACCGACCGGCTATCCGAAAGCGGTTACTTCCGCGCCAAGATCGTTCAGGAGAAACTGATTGCAGAATCTTCAGTTCCGTGTTCCATCGTGCGCGCCACGCAGTTCTTCGAGTTTCTCAAGGGGCTGGCCGACATTTCCACGGCCGGCGGCAAGGTTCATTTGCCGCCTGTGCTTTTCCAGCCGATGGCCGCCGACGACGTAGCGGCTGGCGTGGGCGGGATCGCAGCGCGACCGCCGGCAAACGGCATCGTCGAAATCGGAGGGCCAGAGCGATTTCGCATCGACGAACTTGTCCGGCGGCGCCTGGCCACCCTAAAAGATCCCCGCGAAATCATTGCCGATCCGCATGCCCGTTACTCGGGGGCGATTCTCAGCGAGCGAACGCTGATTCCGGGCGATAACGCGCAGCTCGGCAAGACGACCTTCGAAAGCTGGCTTACACAACCCGCACAACAAATTCCGAGTGCGTCTCCTCAAGCCAAACGGGCCGCCATCTGACCCGGTCACCACACTTGGGTGGAATACTCCGACACCCTTCGCGATGCGCGAGAGACCGCTGACTGGAGACTTGTCTTTAGCAAAAGCGGAAGGGCGCAGACAATCGGTTATGAATGTCCGCTATACGGCCGAGGCGTCGCGTTTGTGCCCGCAGTGCGGCTTTGCAATAAGCCGCAGTCTGCCCAGACGCTGAACTTTTTCGGCGCGCTGTAGCATGCGTTCAAATTCTGCCGTAGAGAGGACTCGTTCGGCGGTAAATGCCGGGCGTGAACTGCGCATACGCGCTCCCACTGACCCTGAAGAGGGAAGTCTCAAAAGCCGTTCCGCGAGGGTATTCCCGATGAATTAGCGTGTCAAGTATTTTACTGATCGCTTTGGGCGTTGCCCCGGATGCCAGGTTCGGGCAGCATCCCATCGTGATAGTCCGTCTGCCCCGCAACGTCGATTTGCGCTTTCCGCACCGATCCTCCCGATTTGCCGCGCATTTCTCCGCGAATTCGTGTATTTTACGGCTTGGGTGCATCCTCCGCACCCATTCCGCTGCGCCAGCGGCACCCCTCTCGAAACGAGGGGAACACGCGAAGTGACGTCCGATTGTTTCCCAAGACGCCGCTTCGAAATTTCACCCATAGCGAATTGAAATCTCTTTCGCCGGGTGCCTTTGCGGGCGCCAACGCGCGTCCGCCCCAGGATCCAGGAGGATCGAATGAAGCATTTGATTGCTGTTTGCGCGGCGTTGGTCTGCGCGACGCTAGCCGTACCAGTAGTGCATGCCCAAGCGCGCCAGGTTATCCCAGGCACGGAAGTGCGCTTGAGCCTGATCGACGGATTGAGCAGCCGCGTGGCGCGGATGGGCGATCCATTCACGGCAGTTGTCACCGAGCCCGTCTTTTCCGGACCCGATCTGGTCTTGCCCGCCGGGGCCATCGTCCATGGGAGAATCACCAGCGTTCAGCATCCCCGCTGGTTTTCCGCGTTCCGCGGGGGCGCATCCATGAACATCGAGTTCACTTCCGTGGAAGTGGATAGCCGCATTTTCCCGGTGCGCATGAGCATCATCAATATTTACAGCACGGGCGCGGACATCAGTCAGCGCAAGGACATAACCACCATCGAAGGCGAAGTCGTCCAGGAGCATCAGAGCGTTAAAGGTGACGTCATGGACGCGGCCATGGGCACAGCCGGTGGCGCCACGCTCGGCCTTGTATTCAGCCGCGTGATGCGCGGAACCATTCTTGGCTTGGCGGGAAGCGGCGCCTATATCGCCGCGCGAAAAGGCAAAGACGTCGAGCTTCCGGCCAAGACCGGCATGATCGTTCGCATGGATTCCAGTTTGTCACTTCCGGCGATGCTGTTGAGGAATTCATCCTATGCGTCTGGTCAATAGCGGCCGCCACCGTCCGGTTCCCCGAACTCCGCGAGCGCCGTCAACTGGGCGCAGCGGCACTACGAAGAGGGTGACGCGCGGCTCGCTCGGCCGAGCCTCGCGCCCCTGAGGGTGGACATCTGAGGAGATCAGGCGTCGCGCGGTTCGCCAGCAGTTGCGTCTGGCGAGTCTTCGGGTGAGTTTTCGTCCGCGGGCTCAACCGGAAATCCGACCGTCCAAAGCCGAACCGGCTGCAGTTTCGTGCCTGCAACCATCCAACCGGCATGGGTGTGTCGAACCCATACCACGCGGAACAGCACCGGCGGATCATCCATCATCATTCCGTTGCGTCGTCGAATCACACGCACTGAAATGGCACTATGTTTTTCGATCTCGACGCGCAGCTCGAACCGGCATCCCGAATCGCTTACGTCGAGAGTTTTAGTGCGCTCAGTGAAAAACCGCGCGCGCACATCGAATCCAGAAATTTCCACCGGCACGCTGCGCGTCTCCCGATATTCGCGCCGGCGTTCCGGCCGCGCAACGGTCACAATCTCTAGCCTGCATGTTTTCGAGGAGTCCATTTGACGCAATGGGGAATTGCATTCTGGTGGCCAGCCCCAAGTTCTGCAAACTACTCACCACGCGCAGGATGCGCGAGGGCAGACACAAAAGCGGTGCCGCGCGATGAAACGCTGTGCCCAAATGAAACGCGCAACCCTGCGCTCTCCAGCGCCCGACGCCGGTACATCGAATCCGCATGGGCGGTGCCAATGGATTCTTTTCATACATTCGGCGGCTCGTCCGAGAACGCGGTTACGCGACGCCGCTCCGTGCCGCTGCGGCCCTCTTGTTCGTCCGTTTAAGGAAGCGGTAAAGGCTGGTGCGCCCGATACCCAGCATCTGCGCCGCTCGCACGCGATTGCCTTTGCACATTTCCAGCACCCGCTGGATGTGGATTCCGCGCACTTCGTCGAGTGGCAACGGACGCCACGCCTCTCCTGCTGGCATGGTCCCGCGGCGCCCGGATTTCTGCAGGCTCTCCGGCAAGTCGGTCACGTCGATAAAATCCGTGCTGGCCGTGATCGCCGCGCTGGAGATCACGTTTGCCAACTCGCGCACGTTGCCCGGCCAATCGTGCTGCAGCATGGCGATTTGCGCCCGCCGCGTGAGCCCCTGAAACGGCTTCCCATACGCATCGCTGTATTTTTTCAGAAAATATTGCACCAGCAGCGGAATGTCTTCCCGCCGTTCCGCTAATCCGGGGACGCGAATCTCGATAGTGCTCAAGCGGTAAAAAAGATCCTCGCGAAACTTCCCGCTGAGCACTTCCGCGCGAAGGTCGCGGTTCGTAGCGGCGATTAGCCGCACATTGATGCTCCGTACTTCCGGCGAGCCTACGCGTTGAATCTCCCGGTTCTCGATTACCCGCAGCAGTTTCGATTGCATCGCCAGTGACGTTTCGCCAATCTCGTCCAGAAATGCCGCGCCGCCATTGGCGAATTCGAATAGTCCCGGCCGCGTGTCCGTTGCGCCCGTGAACGAGCCGCGCACGTGTCCAAAAAGTTGGCTTTCCAGCAGCGTATCCACGAGCGCCGAGCAATTGCAGACCGCAAACCGCTCTTTCGCCACAGGGCTCAATTGGTGCAGCGCGCGCGCAACCAGCTCTTTCCCGGCGCCCGTGGGACCGGTGAGCAGCACGTTGGAATAGTGCCGCGAAACTTTCTTCACCAGGTCGAGCATGTCCAGCATCGCTGGGCTTTTGCCGACGATGCCCTGAAATTGATGGTTCTCGAAAAGCTTGTGCTCCAGGTCGCGAATTTCCGATCGCCTTGACAGCAGATCGGCGATATCGTCCAGCGTTTTTTCCAGGCGCCGGAAATCCAGCGGCTTGCTCAAATAGTCGTGCGCGCCCCTCTTGATCGCCTCAATCGCGGAATCCACGGAATAAAACCCGGTGATCAATACCACGTAGACGCCGGGATCGTGCTGCAGCGTCTTTTCCAGGAATTTCATCCCATCCATGGAGGGCATCTTCAGGTCAGCCAGCACCACGCGGCAGGCGCCTAGCCTCACGTTCTGCAGCGCTTCCTCCGGACTGGTGGTTCCCGCGGCAGGAAAGCCGGCTTTCTCGAGCCGCGTAGTTACCAGCTCGACTTGGTTAGCGTCGTCGTCCAGCACGCAGATGGACAGATTCTTTCGCGCGGTTCCGCTTGTGGCACGTTCCATTAGAGCTTCCATGTGCATCGTAAAGGCACGAACGATGCCAGAGTGGACGGTCTCTCCTCGCACGCGCTGCCTCCCGCGCGCGTGCCCTGTAAGGCGCGGTCGCCAAAACGTAAGCGTAGAGAATTGAGGGATTTATTCAGCGCTACCTGTGGAGAAAGAACTACCGCGGAAATTCACGCCGGCTTCAGATCGAGCTCGCCGCACCTCGGGCGAGTCCCAAATCGGCACGGCAGTCTCAGTCCGAAACTGCGTTGCCCGCTCGCCACCATCTCCGCCAGCGGGAACACCCTGCACACATCCTGCGAAGCGCAGCCGCTCAAGCTACCCTGATCGCCGAATAATTTAACTCGCGCGCCGTATCCTTGAAGAACGCTCGCGGTCGCAGTTGCGTCAGTTGAATGGCGGAAAGGCCGCCCGCGCCTTGCTCTTGGACCTTCACGGCCTGGCAGGCAATCGGATAATTGTCCGAGCTTGCCACTGGCTGCAGCAGACGTACGAATATCACGCTGCCTTCGCGCAGCGCGCGCCGCAAATGGATCTCTTTCATTCCGTCCGCGCCCCAGCGCAAATCCGTCTTCTCCACAAAAAAAGCCTCAAGCGCGTCCCATCCGGATATTTCCACAGCGTAAATGTTCTGTTGGTGGTTGCCGTCGAATTCCATCGCTTTGCCTCCGCAACGCGATAATTGCACCTGCAATGCCAGAGGCAAACGCGATGGCGGCGCTCAATTGAAAGCAGTTGCGCTTCAGGAACACGCCCTCGGTTAAACGACGCGTGTTCCCTCCGCGCAACAGTGCGCGCCTTTGAACCACTCGCAAAAACGGGAAATGAGCCGCGAATGCGGCCTCAAAATGCTCCGGGGTACAGCACCGATAAGCTGAAACGAAAAATGTAGTTGAATACCTGGTCGTACAGCACCCACGCAAGCAGCAGTCCCGCGAATCCCAAGCCCATGTTCCGCGACCACGCCAGAAACCGCCGCGCCGCATCTTCGCTCATCAGCGCCGTGATCCCCGCGTGCCCGTCGAGCGGCGGCACGGGCAGCAGGTTGAACGTGCCCAGCAGCACGTTCAGCACGAACAGGATGCTCAAAAATGTCGCCGCGAACTCCGGCGTGCCGGCAGACGTCGCCGCCGTCACGTGCGCGAAGCTGGCCTCATCCGGCACGCGGAAATATCGCAAAGCGATCCCGACGCGAATCCCCACCGCCGCGATTGCCGCCAGAGTGAAATTTGCTGCCGGCCCCGCCAGCGCCATCCACGCCGCGCGATGCGGATGCCGCTCTTCCCACGCCGGATCGTACGGCGCGCTGGCCCATCCCAGCATGAAGTGCGGCGGCAAAATGTACGTTAGCCACGGCACCACCACCGTGCCAAACGGTTCGCGCATAATGTGCGGCAGCGGGCTCAAGCTCACCTGCCCGCCCTGCATCGCCGTCGGATCACCGCCCCAACGCGCCACCAGCGCGTGCGCGCCTTCATGGCACGTAGTCGAAAGCAGAAACACGATGTACCAAATGACGCCGAGCACCACGAATTGCGGATTCATGTCGGCCGACAGAGTAATTGGCGCGCGGTCGTTACGCAAGCCGTCAACGGACTGGAACTGATGTCGCGAATGGATGTGAACGCGAAAGACCCTTGGGCGCTCATCGCAGCGAGCGAAAGCAGCGGGCCTCCGCGAAAGGACTCGGCGAAATTGCCGGTTCCTAGTGTGACCGCGAGCAGCGACAAGACGGGAGTGGGCTGCGAGGAATGCGATGCGAACGTCCCGATCTAGGCTCACTCGCCGAGCGATGGTCCAATGCGGGGCGAAGGTACGCAACGGCGTTTTGATTTTCCTGGCCGCCGGTTCGACCGTGAAGATCGCCGCGCGGATTTGAAAGCGAGAATGTTTTCCGGCAACGACGCTATCGGCTACGCGAACGCCGTGATTTGGTTCGAAAAATGAATCGTCAGCGACAAACACTGGCACGCGGGCGTCTTCGTGGCGCAGATCAAAGACGACGAACTTGTTGACGGTTCTCCGAAGAAAAACGTCCCCAAACTTCGGGAAGTTAGCTATGCGACTGTTGCCGACGCCACAGCACCGTTTTCGCGAATACCGGATTTCCGTAGTGACGGCAAGACTCCGAGTAGCAGTGCCGCGCCGGGAATCACAATGCAAGTCAAGATCGTACTGGTTAAACTCGAGCAGAACGGAAAAAATACGTGCGGTGATGGCAGCACGTCCATTGCTAGAAAGTTCAGCGACGTGCGGTATTGTTCGGCGGCGTGTTGATTCACGAAGATCGCGGAGAATAGAAGTAGCGGGGAAAGTGCACTCGCAATTTGTGCGATCGGGCCACTCCCTGCACGACGCGACCAGTGCACGCCTGCGGCGGCCAGGAATGGCAGCGTGTACAGCCAGCCAAGATAAATCAATAGCGCCACGGCCCTATGCCTAATGATGTTCGCTATCAGGGTGGGGAAATTCCCAGAGGGTTCGGCCTTAGCGTATGCATCGTAGGCCCACAAGCCGCCGAATTTAAACGCGACGAGCAAGGCCGCGCTGGTTAAGAGCATCCCGAGGACCGGCAGCCACAAGTGCTTGGTACGGTCGTTGAGACCCATGTTGCACTCCCTGCGGGCGCGGAAGAGATTTGCGCCCAGGTTTTTGTCCTCCGAAAGCTCCGCTATGGCCTTTCGCGCGGCTGCGCGATCATGCTGTCTGTCGCTGGACGCGTCATTACATAAATCTTCCAGGTAATCGCCGAGTTCACGGGACATCTCCGTGCGCTCTTCTGCAGAGAATTTTGACTTTTCGAGCTTCCGCGAAACTCGTTTGTGCCAGTCAGGCATAAGGAGCCTCTGCGAGCCGTCCAAGAGCACGAAATAGCTCCGTCCATTCCTTCCGCAATGGAGCGAGCTTCCTTTGGCCCGCCGCCGTTAGCCGGTAACACCGCCGGGCCCGCCCCGCACCCGTTTCGCTCCACGACGCGCGCAGCCATCCGCACGACTCCATGCGGTAGAGCAGCGGATAGAGAGAGGCCAGTGTGAAGCGCAGAGCGCCTTGCGTCTGCCGCTCGATGGATTGGGCGATTTCATAACCATGCATGGGGCCCTGCGCCAGCACGGATAAGATGGCCAGCTCGGCGCTGCCGCGTTTAATGTTTGAGCTAATCATCGGGGCCACTATACAGGAATCCTATATACAGGCGCAATTGCGAGCGGCCGCCACAATAGATCTAGTCGTCACTGGGTGAGCCTGAGCCGGCGTCGGAAGCTAACTCGGGACCAAACATCTATTTGGAGCTCCAATCAAATTAGCCGAATACTCCTGCGTTTCCACATTTCAGCGCGCCATCGGCTTTCGTGCTAGAACTCGCTGTGCTAGACTCCCGCTAGCGGTTGTGCCGCAGAAAAATCTTTCGGCAGAAACTGCCGATCGGTGGAACTTCGGGCTCTGTGCAACGATTCCCCGTGAACCCCGCCAGGCCCGGAAGGGAGCAACGGTAGCGGGTCAGCTTCGTGTGCCGCGGAATGCCCGAAGTTCCTCTTATCGCCGCGCACCGCCGGCCGAAAACTCGGCGCACCGCAGCCCAGTCAAACCATTCGCATGAGCTATAAAGTAATCGCGCGCAAATATCGTCCGCAAACTTTTTCCGAAATCGTCGGGCAGCAGCACGTCACGCGCACGCTCGCCAACGCTATCCAGTCCAATCGCGTCGCTCATGCCTACATTTTTTCCGGCGTGCGCGGAGTAGGGAAGACCACCGCCGCGCGCATCCTCGCGAAAGCGCTGAATTGCGCCCAAGGTCCCACGGCCGAGCCCGACAACACCTGCGACTCCTGCAAAGAAATTTCCGCCGGCACTTCGCTCGACGTTCTCGAAATCGACGCCGCCTCCAACCGCGGCATCGATCAGATTCGCGAGCTGCGCGAAATGGTCCGCTACGCGCCGGCCGCCAGCCGCTACAAAGTCGTCATTCTCGATGAAGCGCACCAGCTCACCGACGAAGCCTCCAACGCGCTGCTGAAAACTCTCGAAGAGCCGCCTGAACGCGTCATTTTCATTCTGGCCACCACCCGCGCCGAAGATTTGGTTGAGACCATCAAGTCGCGCGCCCAGCTTTTCCAGTTCCGCTCGCTCACCTTCCAGGAAATTGCCGGCCAGATCGAACACATCGCCAAAGCCGAAAATCTCGCCATCGACACGGGCGCGATCGCCGTGTTGGCGCGCGCCGCCGAAGGCAGCCTGCGCGACGGCCTCTCGCTCCTCGAACAAGCCATGGCCTACGGCGGCGACACGATCACCGACGCGCAAGTGCGCGAGCTTCTCGGCGTCGTCGCCGAAAGCGTGCTCGACGATCTCGTCCAAGCCATCGCCTCGCAATCCTCCGAACGCGCGCTCTCGCTGGTTCATCGGCTGATCGCCGACGGCCAAAATCTCCAGCATTTTTGTCGCGAGGGCATTCGCCACTTCCGCAATCTGCTCGTTGCGCGCGTTTGCGGAGCGGATTCAGAGTTGATCGCCGCGCCTGCTGACGAGCGCCCGCGCCTCGCCGCGCAGTCCGCGCAATTCAGCGAAGAGGATCTCACGCGCTTTTTCAACGTGCTTGTCGCCACCGAAGACGATCTGCGACGCAAGCCCGATCAGCGCCTCCATCTCGAGCTCGGCTTGCTGAAGCTCATCAACGCGCAGCGCTTGGCCCCGCTCGAAGAAGCCATCGCCGAACTTCGCGGCGACAATTCCAGTACGCCCCGCGCCGCCAGTCCAGTTCGGCACTCCGGCGCGTCCGCGTCTGCAGCAGCCGCGCCAGCGCCTTCCGCGTCGCCCGCGCCCGCGTCGCATAGCGAAACACCGCTGGCACCCGCGCGTTCCGCGCAGCCCACGCAATCTGCATCTGCTTCTTCGGGCGCCGCCGTCCGTATGGCGCCGGCCGTGGAATCATCCGCAGCAACGGAATCGACCTCCGCCAGCGCGACTTCGTCTCCATGGACTCGTGACACGCCGAGCGACACAGCAGCATCGCCATCCGCGCCGATTTCAGCGCCACCAACTTCGCAGCAGAATTCTTCGCCGGTTGCCCCCGCGACCACCGAACGCGCCGAGCGCAACGTACCTGCGGAACGCGCCGAGCGTCTTGAAACCGCGCAACACCCTATTCCCGCGTTGCCGCCGCGCGTCGTCGCCCGCGCCGCGGAAGATTCGATTTCTGCGGCAGGCGGCGGCCTCGCCTCCGCGCAAGTCGATGCCATTAAATCCGCGCTGCAGAGCCAGCGATTTTTGTGGTCCATGGTCGAGCACGCCACGCGCTGGGAAATCGATGGCAACGAGCTAAATCTCTTTTTTCCGACGGAAAGCCGCGCCCTCGCCGAAATGTTGCAGGCCCGCGACCCGATGGAACGTTTGCGCACAGTCCTGAACCAAGTGATAGGCCAGCCGCTTCGCGTCTGTGTTAGACTCGAATCTGGCCGGGTAGGGAACACTCGCAGCGCCAATCTTCGCGCTCGCTTCGAAGAAGATCCGATCGTTCGGGCGATGCTCGAAAAATTCGGTGGCCGCATTTCGAACGTTAAGCGCCCCGGCGAGGAATAACGCATGGAAGTCAAAGCTCTGCAGCAGATGCTCTCACAGTTCCGCCAGGCGCAGGAGAAACTCGAAAAGCGCATCGGCGAAATCTCCGCGGAAGCTTCCGCCGGCGGCGGCATGGTCACCGTGCGCATGAACGGCCAAAAGCATCTGGTCGAAGTGCGCATCGATCCGGAAGTCTTCAAGAGCAAAGATCAGGAAATGCTGCAGGAGTTGATGATCGCCGCGGTCAACGAAGCTGCCCGCCGCGTCGACGAAGAGCTCTCCAAGCAAGTCACCGAACTCGCCGGAGGCATGCCCGGCATGGCCGGAATGAAAATCCCCGGCCTATTTTGATCTCTCGCATTGAAAATTGAGTAGCTGTTATCCCGAGCGAGTCCCGGTGCGCGCGGCGCGTTTATCGGGACCACGCAGAATCCGCTTTTTCTCCGCCTTTCCGAGTGCCGCACTCTTCGCCTTGTAAACGAAAGGTGCCGGTTTTGTCTCGGCGCGCAGCATTGCCGCACGCACAGTCGGCGGCGACTTCCTGCACGCAATCTTCAAGCGTTGTCATTCTGAAGCGATCCGATGAGGATCGCTGAAGAATCCCTCCGAAAAGTTTTGCATCAACGTATCAACGTATCTCCACCGCAATTCGACGAACTCGCTCAACATCTCCCGCCAAAAACAAAAATCCCCCTCCGCCCATCGCGAGCGGAGAGGGATTCGTAATTCCGCGCCGTCAACTCTAGTGCTGTGGCGGCGGCCCACCCATTGGCCCGCCCATCGACGTCCGATGGAACATCTCAACCATCACCGTGCCGCCTAGGACGTGCCCATCCATGGCCTTCATGATGTCGTCGCGGCTCGCACCCTTCTGCAGATCGAGCATCGTGTCCAGCGCATAGAGTTCAAACGTGTAGTGGTGCGCCGGTCCCGGCGGCGCGCACGGCCCGAAAAACGCCGGCTGCCGCGCGATGTTCGATCCCTGCACGCCCACGCTCGCCGGCGCATCCGCCTTCACGCCCTCCGGCAGCCCGGTCGAATCGGCCGGGATGTTGAAGATGATCCAGTGCGTGATGTCGTCCAGCGCCTTCCCCGCGTGCGCGTCGGGATCGTGCAGCAGCAGCACGAAGCTCTTGGTGCCCGCCGGCGGGTTCACCCAAGATAGCGGCGGCGAAGTCATGTGCGCCGGGTCCATCGTTCCGTTGGGCGCGCACGAATATTTTTCCGGATACGTGCCCAGATCCTGGAACGCCGGCGAACTCAGTTGCAGCGGCGGTCCCATCATCATTCCGCCGCGTCGTCCCGGCGGTGGTCCTTGTGCCAGCACGGGAACCGCGCTCGCGGCTGCCAAAAACGCTACAGCCCCAATCCATCGAACTGCTTTCGTTCGCATGCGTTCTCTCCCCCTTTTGATTTTCTCAAGTCGCATCGGTTTCGTGGAACTCTGACTCTGACCCTCGAGCCGACAAGCGAAAAAGCTCGAGTCTTGTCATTCTGAGGGCTGTCTTCGCCCGAAGAATCTCTCTGGTAACATCTCAACTCGCGATTCGCATAGAATCGCATTAGCCCTGTGTGCCTTCACAAAGTTGCCACAGCCCGCACGCAACGCCGCTGCATTCTAACCCCGGCTCATGCCGCACGCAACGAACCTGTCCCCTTGGACGCCCCGCCGCCCCACCGCGTTTCAAATGCTTGTCCGGACCCTCAATCTACTTATTCTTAATCGTCGGGCCAGCCTGCGTGCCCGGAATCAAATCCGTCTTGATGGTAATCTTTTGATTGGGACGCAAATTCACTTCGGTCGTGAAATCCTGGTATCCCGCCAGCGCGATGCGAATCTGATGCTTGCCAGGAGCGATCACCATCGCGCGGCCAACTCCCCCAAAGTCGTGCGGCGTTCCCACGTATCCTCCGTCGACAAACACCGCCGCGCGGTCTGGCGTCACTTGCAGCTTTATTTGCGCCGTCGCTCCGTGCGGGAATTGCGCCCGCGGATCGCGCAGCATATGAATCTGAATCGTGGTTTTCTTTCCTGGTTGGACGTTCACTTCTTGCGTCACCGCGATGTAGCCGGCTTGCCGCACCTCGATCTTGTGTTCGCCCGGCAGCAGCAGCAGCTTCTTGTCGCCTTTCAATTCCTTCACGAATCCCACGTACTGCCCATCCACCCAAACCCCCGAACTCTTATCGACGTTCGTCTTGCCCTGAATTTCCACCTGCCCCAGCACTCGGTTCGTCTGCCCCGCGATTGGCGCCGGACTGAAAAGCGCAAAGAAAATTACCAGCACTGGTCCGATCCACAGTCCTCTATGTCGCTTCACATCATCCCCCTTGAGCGGAATTCGCCTTCGCAATTCCATTGCTGGCTGGGCTGGCCATCGGGCCGTGCAGGCTGGGACAAATCAATGAGCCGCGTGAAATGCCACCTTATATTGTACGCTCCGCGCCGCGCGTTAGCCCTGGGACTCTCGATCTAGCTGTGGCGAGCATCGTCGGAAATTACTTCTGTTTCCCAGCCGTCGTAGTCACCATGACATTCTTTCGCTAGTCGATAAAGTTCGATCACCGCGTCGTCAACTTCGGCTGGTTGAATCGATTGGAATCGTACGATGCAGATACCCAGCGGGTAATCGCGCCCGCCAAGTTCCGATTCGGACCGCACGCGATATTGCAGTTTCCGCACTGCATTTCGAAAGTTCGCGCGATCCTCTGCCGCTCGAAAATAGACCCAGTGAGAAATGTCCCGGGGCAGCTTCAGCGCATCGCCCCGTTTCTGAAGCGCATCAAGAACTTTTCGATTCTCGATCTTCTGTTGGTTCTCTTCGCTGGGGTAGAGAACGTCTAGATATTGCCGCCAATCCTTGTCCAGTTGATGCCCGCTATCGTGCCTGTAACCGGGAAAGCGCTCCATCGTGGCACTCACAGTCTCGTCGAAGCAGTCGGAGTGCACCCCGTAATAATAAAATTCCCGCCGTCCATCCGTCGTTATGCGTCCTGATAGAACAGTGTCGAACCGTTCACCAAGCTTTGCTGTTAATGCCTCCTCGACCGCCACCAGTTCCTCAAATTCCGAGGAATCTGACAATCCATCGTGTCGCGGCCACCGTAGGTAGACCCAGACCCACAGTAGGTGACGTCTTGCGCCGTCAGGTACAAACTCCATTAGTCCTAGATCGAGCGCAATCGAAGCCAGCTTGCCGTTGACCTTGCGAAAATAGAAATTCCAGTCTTGTGGCACGCGCGTAATATCGCACGATTGGCCGCGATTCTCCATCCGCTGGCGTCGAGTTCCACCCTTGTCCGGTCGGCTGTCACATAGAGCCCTCGCTATCTCCGTCTCCAGTCTCGTTCGCCGTTTCTCTGTGCCTCCGAGTCTCTGTGGCCAATGCCCGCGCATTTCTGCGATAATCCTTAAGCAGCAACCGCACACGAAACGAGATGACTCTTCATGCCTGATTTTGCTCCGTCGGTTTCCCGGCTCATCGACGAACTTCGCCGCTTGCCCGGCATCGGCCAAAAGACCGCCCAGCGTCTGGCCTTTTTCCTGCTGCGCGTCGACCGCGAACAGGCTTTCGCGCTTTCCGACGCCATTCGCGAAGCCAAGGAAAAAGTCCGCGAGTGCTCCGTCTGCAACAACATCACCGACGCCGACCCGTGCCACTTCTGCACCAGCGCCACCCGCAGTCGCTCCATGATCTGCGTGCTCGAGGAAGCCACCAACATCCAGTCGGTCGAAAAGACGCGCCAGTTCAACGGCCTCTATCACGTCCTCGGCGGCTCGCTCTCGCCCCTGCAGGGCATCGGCCCCGACCAGCTCAAAATCAAGAGCCTCATCGAGCGCCTCAAGGGCGGCTCCGTCGAGGAAATCATCATCGCCACCAATCCCACCGCTGAAGGCGAGGCCACCGCCGTCTATCTCTCCAAGCTCATCAAGCCCCTCGGCGTCCGCGTCACCCGCATCGCCATGGGCATCCCCGTCGGCTCCGACCTCGAATATGCCGACGAAGTCACCATGCTAAAAGCCATGGAAGGCCGCCGCGATCTGTAGATTTTCGGAAACTCGCCCGATTCGCGTTGCGTGTTCGCAACGGATTTGTTAGCCTTTTAACGGCTTAAGCAATATACGCTTGCGTATTTAGGCGTCGTCGCCGCTGCGTCGACCGTCGGCAGCTACGTTTGCGACCGCCTGGAAGTTGGGAGGGGTATGAGCTTTCAAAGCCAACAAGCTTTCCAGAAAGAAACCGACCTCATTAAGAAGTTCGGCGAGAGCAACGCATACCTAATCTGGGCGGCCTCAATGTACCTGGATTACGGAGATCTAGACGATCTGGCTGCTCAGGCACTCACGGACCAGCCCAATGACAAGAAGATCGATTTCATATTTCTCGATAATGACGAAAAGAGGCTTGTTTTCGCGCAAGGGTACTTCAGCAAAAAAGCTGGCGAGCAGGCTCCAGCAAACAAGGCATCAGACCTTAATACGGCTGCCGCGTGGCTGATTTCCGGAGATATTAAACAGGTGCCAGAGGGCCTCGCAGACGCCATTCGCGAGGCCCGGAGCGCGATCGAGACCGGCGACATCGACTCAATTGAGCTGCTCTACATACACAACCTGCCAGAGTCGAAGAACGTAGCGACGGAACTCGGAACGGCGGCCACGCACTTGGCCAAAGGGCTGGCGAAATCTAACGTGAGTGTGTTGCCCCTCGAACTGGGAACCGAACAATTGGAAAAGATTTATGTAGCTAAGGAGAGCCAAATCGTAGTGCGCGAATCGGTGCCCTGCCCGGCAACGCTGCACTTTCAGGAGAAGGGGCCGAAATGGGAGGCCGGGGTTACATCGGTCCCCGGAGATTGGCTTCGTTCCCTGTTTTCGAAATACGGGGATGCCCTTTTTTCCGCAAATTACCGCGGCTTCTTGGGCGTCTCAAAAAGGAAGCGGATCAACTCCGGAATCAAGCAAAGCGCCGAGAACGAGCCTCAGAACTTCTGGGTTTTTAACAACGGCGTAAGCATTCTCACCCTAGGCTACGAGCCGAAGGGTGAAAACACGATTTTGAACGGCTTATCGATCATAAATGGCGCTCAGACGACCGGGTCGTTGGCTTCGGCGAAAGAATCTCAGACCAAAGTAATGGTGCGCATTATCCACTGCACAGACCCAGAAACCGTGAAGAACATCGTCAGATTCAACAACACCCAGAACGAGATCACTACTTGGGACCAGTACAGTAACACGGAGGAGCAAAAGAAAATTCAGCAAGAGATGCAGCAGCTCGGACATAGTTACTCCCTAAAAAGAGGGTTTGCCGAATCGCTCACTGGTATGGGTATCGAAGTGGTAGCCCAGCCTCTCCTCGCATTCCACGGGGACTTCCTCACTGCAAATCGAGGCAAAAACGGCATCTTTGAGAGAGCGACCACGTACAACAAAGCCTTCCAGTTTAAGTCGGCCCGGCACATCCTCTTCGTTTACACCCTCGCCAAAGCAATCAATTTTCTCAACTGGGAGCTTAAGCAGAAGCGATCAGAGAACACGATTATCAACATCGAAGGACAGCAGTTGGAGCTATTCCGAAATCTGAAGTTTAAGTATTTCCTGATCGCGCTTATTGCTCAGACTCTCGATTCCTTCGTCGGCAAGGCGTGCAATATCGATCAAGCCTCTTTCACGACCGACGCCTCAATGGCCAAGAACCGAACGTTAGAAGAACTCGCGGAACTTTGGCTGCCCGTCGTTCGGGCAGCGTCGGCCCTCCTTCCAGCCCAACTGAAGGGTAAAGACCAATCGCAAGTGTTCGCAAGCGAGGAAGACCTAGGCTCGATTGCTGAAACCATGAAAGGAATCGTCTACCTTACGCGAAATAACCTGTCACTTAAAGAATTTCCAGACCTCGTCGTCGCACACTAGTCGCGGATTCCCAAAACCGGAATCGGCGCCGCGCCAAAAACCCCTAAATTTCGCAAGTAACACTTCAACGTTCCCCACTCGCAAGTCCAGCTACTCGTGTTAATTACAAAGGGCGGAACAGGTGTATCGATTTGCATCGCATGCTAGCGTAGAAGTGAGGCTTTGGAGGAGCCGCGTGATATGGGGTCGTCGCGAAAACTTGGCGTTTACACGCGCTGGCGCAAAAAAGATTTGAAAGTAGCGCTGGCTCCTTCCGCGATCTTTGCGGCCCGGTATCTTGACGTCGGGCAGCCTCGCCACGCCCCGCTTGGCTCGTGTCTTCCTCTCTTCCTGCACCCTAGCTGGGCAACGAAGCCGCCCCGCCGGGAACGCTTTGCTCTTCTTCGCTCGCGACTCACCGCTTACCACTCGCTCCTTAAAGGGCGGGACGGTCAATCGGCCTTGCACGCATGTAAATCGTTGAAAACACACGACCGAGCACATGCAAGGGCGGAACATCCCGTCACATGCTCAAATGCCAGAATTTCGTGGGTAATCTGTTCAGCGGTCGGACAACCGCAAGTGCCGCGGCAAGTCGCCAATCGCTTCCAGCAGCAGGTCGGGCTCCGCCGCCCGAATGCGCTCAGCAGTAGGGAACGGCCCAAGCACTCCGATCGGACGCACTCCCGCTCGCCGCGCCATCTCGATATCTTCCGCCGCGTCACCTACATAGACGCATTCCTCGGCGCGAGCGCGCATCCGTTTCAGCGCCAGATGCAATGCCGCCGGATGCGGCTTCTTGCGCGTGCAATCCTCGCTGAATACGCACGCCGCGAAAAGCTCCTCAAATCCAAATCCCGCAATCTGCTGCCGGACGCGATCGCGGCTCCCGCTGGTTACCAATCCCAGCCGGAACTTTCGCGCCAGCGCTCGCACCACCGTTCGCGCTCCGGGCAGCAGCTTCGGACGCTCCGCACCATACGCCGCGCGCCAAAGCTTGTCAGCCTGCCGCCATTTCGTTCGCGGCACGCGCGCCGCCCGGTAAACGTCATACCAGTTTGGACAGTAGTGCTGCTTGAGTTCCGCCTCGCCCCAATCGATCTTCAGCGCGCGAAACATCGCCAAATACGCCCGCGAGTCCGCCGCATAGGAGTCGAGCAGCGTGCCGTCCCAATCCAACAGCACCACACGCGCGCAAAATCTCGGACTTCCTTTTGCGGTATCGCCCAGCGAACGAACAGGGGAGTAAGTCACAGCGAAAGAATCGTAGCAGAAATGAACAAACGGCGAGGGCTAAGAGACTCACCTCGTGTGGAGTCCGGCGGTTTCCCGCCGCTGTTTTCCGGCCGTGTGAGGCTGTGCCCTAAGCTTCCGCGCCCGATTTCCGAGAGCGATTTCTATCGGGCGCTTTGTACACCGCTATCGGGAAGTAAATCGAATCGGGATCACATCGTCGCGGCGCAGCGCAAAGTCGTCAAAGCTCGCCGCGTAGCCGTGCCAGCCCGGCATGTCGCACTCCTCCGCGCGGACCACGTGCGCGGCGGTGCACATCTGGACCGTGCCGAATCCCAGCGGACGCTCCACCAGCGCCACTTCCAGCTCGATGGCCGTGCCCGGCTCGATCTCGCGAGGCGCCAGGAAGTACACGCCGCTAGAACTGATGTTGCGCGTCACCAGCGTCACCGGTATCGGCTCGGGCTTGTTGCCGATGCGCGTCAGCCGCAGCGGCAACGCCAGCACAGCGCGCGGATTCCGCCGGCGCTCGTCGGGCATGCCCACGGCGTGAGTCGGCACGCGCGTGAATCGACGCGGACCTGGTTTTACAGAATGTGCTGTTACGGTTTCCGTTCGGCGTTCTACTTCGTGTTCATGCAGCGGCGAAAATGCGGCTTGCCGCCCAATCCACTCCGGAGCAGCTCCCATGGCACATCCCCCAAGCCCTGTTCGACAGTGACCCCCACGCGAACAGGTTTCCCGAATATGCTCGTCCCGGTTTCGATGGTCAAGGGACAAGCTCCATGGGTGTTCTATAATGCAACACCCCCTCAAGTTACGGAATTGTGACAACTTGCGCGGAATACCGAGCAGGCCCTTTGTTTCAGCATCCGTATACTTTGACCGCGAGATTCGGATAGCAGTGTCCATAGGGATTTCGATAGATTGGTCGTGCTGGAGAATGCAGGGCGAAATTCACAGCCGATGACAAAGCGAAACAAGTCCCGAACCGAAAATTGGCGCCGCTTTGACCGCCGCTCGCTGTGGCAAGCCGTCAAATCGCGCAACCCCGAAGCCGATGGAGCCTTCGTTTTCGCCGTCAGTTCCACCGGCGTTTACTGCAAGCCGTCGTGCCCCGCCCGCAGGCCCCAGGCCGCCAACGTCCGGTATTTCCGTTTGCCGCAAGCTGCCGAGCGAGAAGGTTTTCGCCCCTGCAGGCGCTGCAAACCTTCCGGCATTCCGTTTCGTGCCCCGAGATTGGACGCGGTCGCGCGAGTGTGCCGTCTCATCGACTCCCGCATCGCAAACGACTCGGCAGAATCCGCCGAAGGCGCGCGGCTCACACTTCCGGCCCTCAGCGCCATTGCGGGTATGAGCCCGTATCAGCTCGAACGCGCGTTTCGGAAGGCCATGGGCATTACGCCGCGCCAGTACGCCGACGCGCAGCGAATGCGCCGCCTGAAATCGCACTTGAAAAAGGGGGATGACGTGACTACTGCACTTTATGACGCCGGTTTCGGCTCTTCGAGCCGTCTATATGAACGCGCACCTTCTCAACTTGGCATGACTCCGGCCGAATATGGACGCGGCGGCTTGGGCATGAAGATCCAGTACACAATCGCCGATTCGCCGCTCGGGCGCTTGCTCGTCGGGGCGACGGACCGGGGCGTAAGCGCGTTGTACCTCAGCGATTCTGACGCGGAGATTATCGAGGCGCTTCGAAAAGAGTATCCGCGCGCCGAGCTGCTGCCAGATAGCGCTGGCCGCAACGGCTCCGCGCAGCTCCCCCGTCACCTTCGAAGATGGGTCAAAGACATCCTAAAGCATTTACGCGGCCGCGAACCGCACCTGGACCTGCCCACCGACGTGCGCGCGACAGCTTTCCAGCGTCGCGTTTGGGAAGAGCTTCGCAAGATTCCCTATGGGGCCACGCGAAGCTACAGTGAAGTGGCCCGCTCGATCGGCCGGCCCTCCGCGGTTCGCGCGGTGGCTCGAGCCTGCGCCACGAACCCAGTAGCAGTGGTCGTCCCGTGCCATCGCGTGGTAAGCAAAGATGGCAAACTCACTGGCTACCGGTGGGGAACTGATCGCAAAAGGGAACTACTAAAAAAAGAATCGGAAGTTGCCGGGAAGGAGGCTCCCAAATAGCCGCGAACGGTTAGAAGCGCGGTCGGCGTCGGCCTCAATCTTGCAGTTTCACTTTCTGCGTGCCCTTGGGCCAACTTTGGCGGAACGTAGACTCGGGGATGTCACCATTTCTGACCACGTTGGAATAGCGGACAATCGAATAATCGCCTGAGCCGGCCTCGTAGAACTCCTGCTGCACCGGCAACCACGTCGATTCGCTGAGCCAGATCTGAATCTTTGAAATTTGATGGAGGACGCCCGGCGATTTGGGAGTCAGATCGATGAGCACTACCTGCTGGTCTGCCATCCGTTCCTCGCGGCGGAGCTTGACGTCGTAGCCCTTTTCCAACTCGGAGCCGCGGGTGCCAAATCCCAGCAGCAAAAATTGATCGACCAGCGCGCGATTTTTTCCGAGATTGTATTCTTCCACGCGCTTCAGGCCGGGATTGTAGATGTAGAGATTGTCGCCCAGCCGCAGGATACTGCGCGGATCAGGCTCTTCAATTTGCAAAAGCATTTTGTCGCCGCGGACGTAAATGTCGCCGCTTTCAGTGGAGTGGTCGTTTACAACCACCGTGACTTTCGTGCGCTCCATTTTTGCCGACAGGCTGTGGAAATTTTTGGCTTCGCGATCGAGATTTTCGCGAACGGCGCTCCAACTCAGCGCTTCGTGGCTTTGCCTGCGCATGCCCGCAAAAATCACCGGCGCGGTGCAAATCACCAGCCACAATGCGAGCACCGTTCTCGCGTGTTTCCACCTCAAAGAATTCTCTCCGTGAGAAAAATCTCCCGCCCAGGAAGGCAGTTCGATGATAGCACAGCGAAGTTGACGCAAAAAATGTCGGGCCGGACTGTGCGCGACTGGACGAATGCTGTCACTAGCGGCGGGGCGAGAAGACTTGGCGAATACCGCACACGCTCATCCATTTTATTTGCCATCGATTGGCGATGGTACTAGTATTTGCCCGCGGGGAGTTTCACAGAAAGGGCTTGACACGAAATGGCACCCTGTGGAGAATAGCTCGCGCGCCAGTTCCTGCCTTCCCTAGATAGTGACGTTCCTCCCCTTCGCATCGCCGGGAATAGTCTGCGAGGAGACCGGTGGCGGAAAAAGATGGAATAGCTACGAGCATGGAACTCGACCGAGAAGTTATACGCTGTCAAGTATGCGGGTTGGTGCAGTATCGCACGCGCACAGGCAACTGTCGTCGTTGTCTGCGCTTGCTGCCACCAAATGTGACGTTTGTGATTCCTACACCGTCACCTCAGGACCTGCCGGGAGACGACCGCCAACTGTTTGAGAACTGGCCGAACCGCGAAACTGTGGAAAACATCGGCCAGCGGATCAGGCAGCTGCGGGAATCGCGCGGAATGACGCAAAGCCAATTGCAGGCTCGTTCTCGCGTCTCGCGCTCCTACTTGTCCAGAATTGAAAGCGGACAAATGACGCCAAGCCTCGGCACTCTGGAAAAGATCGCTGAGGCGCTGGGAGTTGGGCTGAACCGGTTCTTCGTTCCGGAATCGAACGGGGAGACGGTTCTCGAGGATCCTTTCATTCAAGGGCTTCGGCCGTTTTTGCGGCAGCTTGACTGGAGTCAGTGGCAGGGAATTCTGAAGCGTTTGCAAGCCATCAGCGAACATGTGAGCAGCAGTCAGCACATGCGCCCGCTGGTTACCGCGCACACGCCCGAAAGAATTCCGGCGCATTTGCCGCGACGGCAGCAACACCAGACCGGGCATTCCGCCGCGGCCCTTCACCGCTAGGGCATTCGGCGCAAAATTTTGAACGGGACGCGGGCTGGCGCAAGCCGGCCCGCGGCGCGCTCCGCGCTACTGCACGGACGAAGTTGCGCGTTTGCCCCCCACCGATCTCGCGAACGGGCTTTCGAGTGGCGCGAGTCGATTCCGCGCGCGTCCGCTGGCAAGAACTTCAAACTTCCTAAATCTTTAAATTCCTAATAGAACCGGATCTTCACGTCCTGGTTTTCCACGTGGACGGAGTCGATGAAGCGGACCTGCTGTTCGTCCAGGCTCATAACCAGCGACTGGGTCCTGACTCCGCCGCCGAAGAAGCGCACACCTCGAAGCAAACTACCGTCCGTCACTCCCGTCGCAGCGAAAATCAGTCTTTTACCCGGAGCGAGATCAGCCGTGTCGTAAATTTTCTTTCCATCTTTAATGCCCATTTGGGCGATGCGTTCCTCGTGCTCGGGCTTTGAGATCACGAGCCGGGCGAGAATCTGGCCGTTGAGGCATCGCAGCGCCGCCGCCGCAAGCACGCCCTCCGGGGCGCCACCAACTCCCATCACCGCGTGAACGGCAGTGCCAAGCAGGGCGGTACTGATGCCAGCGGAGAGATCGCCGTCCGAGATCAGCCGGATGCGCGCGCCCGCCTTGCGAATTTGGGCAATCAGATCTTCGTGGCGGGGCCGGTCGAGCACGATGACCACTAGGTCTTCCACTTTTCGGTCCAAGCTGCGCGCGATAGCTCGGAGATTGACGGCCACTGGCGCATCCAGATCCACAAAGCCTCGCGAGCTTGGACCGACCATGATTTTCTGCATATACAGGTCGGGGGCGTGGAGAAGGCCGCCGTGATCGCTGGCCGCCAGCACGGTAATCGAACCGGGCGCGCCGGTGGCGCACAGATTGGTGCCCTCCAGCGGGTCGACGGCGATATCGACGGCAGGATAGGAGTGTCCTTGATCACGTACCGCCGCTCCGACTTTCTCACCGATAAAAAGCATGGGCGCTTCATCGCGCTCGCCTTCGCCGATGACGATGGTGCCGTCCATGCCCACGGAGTCCATTTCCGACCGCATCGTTTCCACGGCTGCCTGATCGGCTTTGTGGCCATCTCCGAACCCCATCGTGCGGGCTGACGCGATCGCGGCGCGTTCCACGACACGCAAGAATTCCAAACTAAGTGCTCGCTCCATTGAAAACTCCCGGAATGTGAAGTTGAACCGGCAGGCAGGGACTTCGCCCGGCCCGCTATAGTAATCCATTCAATGGTGCTACGACGCGAAAATTGAGCCGAGGGTCGCACACAAGCAAAAATCGGCATGCTTGGCGGCTATTCCGGGCAGCAAACATGAGCGGAGCTGACGAATGGCGCCTATCCACGTTGAAAAATTCGGTTCATCCGCGGGTCGAGGGGCCGCCAGTACTCGCCACGATTCAAAGTGTGGTATTCTTGGCGCGCTTTCATACACGCTCACACAGGAAAGCGCACGCCCGAAAGCAATCTGAGGCTTCAACGCACACCGGCGCTGGCCGTGGGTCCCACCGCGCGCTGTGCGCCACGGGCCGGCGGGCCGCTGCCTCCATGAGGATGGCCACGAAAATGTCTACAGCAGTAGCTTCGACGGAAACGACACCGATAAGCTTGGCGCATTCGCCGGACAGCGACGATGCTTTCATGTTTTACGCACTGGCTACCGGGAAGGTGCGGCTTCCGGGAGTGAAGTTTACTCACGTGCTATCTGACATCGAGTCGCTCAACAACGCGGCGCACAAAGAAACTTACGACGTGACCGCGCTGAGCTTCTATGGCTATACGTTTGTGGCGGACAAATACGTGCTTCTAGATTGCGGCGCGAGTTTTGGCGAGAATTATGGCCCCATTGTGGTGGCGTCCAAGGCGATCAAAAAGAGCGAACTCGCCGGCCGCAGGATCGCAGTAGCGGGAACGCGAACCACTTCCTATCTGGCGTTGAAGCTATTTGAGCCCAACGTGGAAACCGTGACCATGCCGTTCGACAAGATATTAGACGCGGTACAGTCCAAGGAAGTGGAGGCAGGGCTTTTGATTCACGAAGGTCAGTTGCTCTTTTCGCAAGTCGGACTGCAAAAGGTGGTGGACCTGGGACAGTGGTGGCATGAGTCGACTGGTCTGCCGCTGCCGCTGGGCGCGAACGGAATTCGGCGCAGCTTAGCTCCCAAGCTGGGACAGCAGGTGGCGCGCGTGATTCGCGAAAGCGTGAGTTTCGCGATGGAGCATCGCGAGGCGGCGCTCGAATATGCGCTACAGTTTGCGCGCGATATGGACCCGGCTCTGGCCGACAAATTTATCGGGATGTACGTGAACAAATGGACTCTCGGCTACGGAGATGTCGGGCGGCGCGCGGTGAAGGAACTGCTGGGCCGCGGCGCTGTGGCGGGTCTCGTGCCTTCTTCTTTCCAAGTTGAATTCCTGCCCGAAGCGGCGTGATTTGACGATTCCGCATAATGCAGCCGCAAGGGACGATTTCGCGTGGAAGCGCCTGCTATTGACGCGGAGTCGTTTTCCATCGACCATAAATCCTTTGAGGGAATCAGCGCGAGGATAGGATGCAACGGATTCTGTCGACGTATCGCTGGGTAGGGCACCCGCTTACGCCGGCGCTTCTGGGCGAAATTGCCAAAGCGAATATTCCAGCGGTCGAGATTTTTTGCGCGACGGGCCACTTTCAATACCGCTCGGACGACGCGGTGCGGGACCTGGGAAGCGCCCTTTCCGAGCACGGGCTGCAGTTGCACGCACTGCATTCACCCACCGAGCGCGATTCCACGTCCGGGCACCAAAGCGGAGTGCAAATTTCGATCTCAGATACCGAGCGTATCCGGCGCATCGATGCCGTGGACGAAGTGAAGCGCGCCCTGGAAGTGGCCGAGCGGATTCCGTTCCGCTACTTAATTCAGCACATGGGCAGCGGGCGCCAATCGGCCGATCCGCGCAAACTGGATGCCGCGTTCGAGTCGCTCGAGAACCTTACGAACTTCGCCAAGCATCGCGGGGTCACCATTGCGCTCGAGAACAAAGCCGACGAACTGGGCTGCCCCGCGACGCTTCATCGATTCGTCCAGGAAACGCACCTGCAAGTGAAATTCTGCTTTGATACCGGCCACGCGCACATCGAAGGCGGTGTCAGCCCGGGCTTCGAGTTGATGCGCGAACGCGTGGTCAGCGTTCACGTCCATGATAACCACGGCGAAAAAGACGAGCACCTGCCGCCGAGCGAGGGCACGATCGATTGGGACGAGGCGTTCGCGGCATTTGGAAGCGCGCCGGAAATGCCGGCTTTGGTGCTGGAGCTGAAAGAAAAGACGCCGAGCGCACCCAAGATGGATGAAATTCGCGCGGCCTTCGACCGACTGGAAGAACTCTCGGAAAAGTAAGCCGCGCGCTTACACAGAGCAAGTCATCGCAAGGAATATCGATGAGCCAGGAAGCACAAACGAAAGCCCCGGTCGTCACGATCGAGCAGGCCGGAGCGCACGCGGGTCAGGTGGTCACGATTCGCGGCTGGCTTTACAACCTGCGTGAGTCCGGCAAACTGCTATTTCCGATTTTTCGCGACGGCACCGGCGTTATGCAGGGCGTTGTGTCATTGAAAGAGCAGCCGGAGGCCTTCGGCTCTCTCAAGGGACTGACGCAGGAATCGAGCGTGATCGTCACCGGCAAAATTCAGGCCGAACCACGCGCGCCCGGAGGCTGCGAGATTCATATCCATGCAATTGAAGTGGTGCAGCGCGTGCCGGAATCGACTCCGTATCCGATCCAGCTGAAGGAGCATGGCGTCGATTTTCTGCTCGACCAGCGGCATTTGTGGATTCGCACTCCGCGGCAGGCCGCCATTTTGCGGATTCGCGCCGAAGCCATTCGCGCGGCTCGCAACTTCATGGACGATCAAGGCTACACGCTAACCGACGCGCCGATCTTCACTCCTGCGGCGTGCGAAGGTACGACCACCCTATTTGAAGTGAATTATATCGATGACCAGAAGGCGTACCTGACGCAGTCGGGGCAGCTGTACGTGGAAGCGACCGCTGCTGCCCTGGGCAAGGTTTACACGTTTGGGCCTACGTTCCGCGCTGAGAAGTCGAAAACGCGGCGGCATCTCACCGAGTTCTGGATGTTGGAGCCGGAAGCGGCGTTCGCGCACCTGGCGGACATGATGGACCTTGGCGAAGGGCTGGTGAGCGCCGTCGTTCAATCGGTAGTGAAAAACCGCGCGCGCGAGCTGGCTACGCTGGGCCGCGACATCTCGAAACTGGAAAAAATAGCCACGCCGTTTCCGCGCATCTCCTACGATGACGCGATCCAAGTGCTGCAGAAAGCGGGCAATCCCACAAAATGGGGCGACGACTTCGGCGGCGACGAAGAGACGCTTCTTTCTAAGGAATTCGACAAGCCGGTAATCATCCATCGCTACCCGTCGGCAATGAAAGCGTTCTACATGGCCACCGATGCGGAGCGGCCGGAGCTTTCGCTGAGCTTCGACATGATCGCGCCCGAAGGATTTGGCGAAATTATTGGCGGAGGCGAACGCCAGTCGGATTACGACACGCTAGTGCGCCGGATTCGCGAAAGCAACCTGCCAGAGGAATCGTTCCAGTGGTATCTCGATTTGCGGCGCTACGGCAGCGTCCCACATGCCGGATTCGGCCTGGGCCTGGAACGCACCGTGGCTTGGATTTGCGGAACCGAGCACATTCGCGAAGTGATCCCCTTCCCACGCATGCTCTATCGCGTCTATCCTTAAGAGTCCCTCCGAAGTATTCGGGGTCGCGAAAGCAGCACCTGCATGGCTGAAAAAATCCGCATCATCGGTGTGCCGATGGACTTGGGCGCCAGCCGCCGCGGCGTGGATATGGGTCCGTCCGCATTGCGCGTGGCCGGACTGCAGGCGCGGCTGAAGCAGCTTGGGCGGCAGGTGGAAGATATCGGCAATATCTCCGTCAAGCAGCCGGAAGAGCAGCATTACGGAGTGAAAAACGCGAAGTATCTTGAGGAGATCGCCGAAACGTGCAAAGGCTTGGCGGAAATTGTGCGCAAGACTCTGGAAGCCGATCTGCTGCCGCTGGTGCTGGGCGGCGACCATTCCGTAGCCGTTGGGACCGTGGCTGGCGTCGCTTCCTATTTTCACAACCAATCTAAACGCGTCGGTCTGATTTGGCTCGACGCGCATGGAGATATGAACACGCCGGAAAGTTCGCCGTCCGGTAACGTGCACGGGATGCCGCTTGCGTCGATTATGGGTTACGGGCCGGCGGAATTGACGGAACTGGCCGGTATCAAGCCGATGGTGGAGCCGCGCAATGTGGTGCTGGTAGGCGTGCGCGATCTGGACTCGAAAGAGCGCCGGCTGATGAAAGACTCGGGTGTACATGCATTCACCATGCGAGACATCGACGAGCGCGGAATGCGCGACGTGATGGCCGAGGCGCTGCGATTCGCGGGCGATGACACAGCGGGGGTAGCCGTCAGCCTGGACATGGATTTTGTTGATCCCACGGATGCGCCGGGAGTGGGGACGCCGGTGCGCGGCGGCGTCACGTATCGCGAGGCGCACTTGGCGCTGGAGATGATTGCCGATAGCCGGTCAATGGTTTCGTTCGAGCTGGTGGAGATCAATCCGGTCATCGACTTGCACAACACGACTGCGACGTTGGGGGTCGAGTTGGTTCTTTCCGGTCTGGGCAAGAAGATATTGTGAGCTTTTCGACTCGGAACAAAGCGGCGGAGAAAAGGGCAGGGGAAGGATGAATTCTCAAAAGCGATTGCGCGTGGGTGTGATTTATGGAGGGCGCTCCGGCGAACATGAAGTGTCGCTGGCTTCGGCTACGTCGGTGATTCGGGCGCTCGATCCCGAAAAATACGACGTGGTGCCAATCGGAATTACCAAGGATGGCCGCTGGTTGGTGGGCAACGGCGCGCAAAAGATGTTGCCCGAGGTACTGAAATCGGGCCAGCGAGTATCGTTGCCTCCCGATCCCACTGCCGCAGCGCTGGTGCCGATGTCGCCAGACGCCTCGCGCCGAAGCGTGGGCGTGGACGTCATGTTTCCCGTGCTGCATGGGACGTTCGGCGAGGACGGCACGGTGCAAGGTCTGCTAGAACTGGCGGGATTGCCGTACGTGGGCGCGGGAGTGCTTGGGTCGGCGGTCGGCCTCGATAAAGATGTGCAGAAGCGGCTTTTCGAGCAGGCCGGGCTGCCGGTGGTTCCGTTCTTGTCCGTGCATCGCTGGGAATGGGAAAAGCAGCGCAACAAAGTGCTGCAGACGATCAAGAAGAAATTTCGATTTCCAGTGTTCGTGAAGCCGGCTACGGGGGGATCTTCTGTCGGAATGTCGCGTGTGAAGACCGCACAGGAATTGCCTTCGGCCATGGACCTGGCGGGCGAATTTGGGCTTAAGATTATCGTCGAGCGCGCGGTGAACGCGCGGGAGATTGAAGTATCGGTACTGGGTAACGAGGAAATAAAAGCGTCGATACCGGGCGAAGTATTGCCCCACCGCGAATATTATGATTACAAGGCGAAATACCTGGAACAGGGAACGCAGCTGACGATTCCCGCACAGCTGACCAAGAAGGAAGTCTCCACGGTTCAGGATTACGCCGTGCGCGCGTTTCGCGCCATCGACGGAACGGGAATGGCCCGGTGCGATTTTTTCCTGGAGCGCCGCACCGGCAAGCTATACATAAACGAAGTCAACACCATCCCTGGCTTCACCTCGATCAGCATGTATCCCAAAATGTGGGAAGCGTCGGGCTTGCCGTATCCCAAGCTGATTGACCGCCTCATCGAGCTGGCTCTGGAAATGCATGCGGCCAAGAGCCGCACAAAATATTCCATCGAGCTGCCTGCGGGAGCGGGTGGCGCCCTCGAAGGTTAAGCGAAAGAAAATCGGCGAGTCGCCTGGCACTTGACAGGCTGCCGCGCCATCATTAAACTAACCGGTTAGTTAAATAATTCAGGCTGTTCCCGGAGGGTCGTTATGCAATATCGCCGCCTTGGCAGGAGTTCGCTCGTCGTCTCGGCCATGGGTCTTGGATGCATGGGCATGTCCCAATCATACGGGCCTGCCGACGAGCAGGAGTCGCTCGCAACTATCAACTTGGCCATCGACAGCGGCATCACGCTGCTGGACACGGCGGACATGTACGGCGGCGGCGCGAACGAAGAGCTGCTCTCAAAAGTGCTGGCGAAGCGGCGCAACGAAGTGGTGCTGGCCACGAAATTCGGCAATATGCGGAATGCGGACGGGCGCTTTCTGGGCGTGAATGGAAAACCGGAATACGTGCAGGAAGCGTGCGAGGCCAGCCTGAAGCGGTTGAAGATTTCGATCATCGACCTCTTTTATTTGCATCGCGTCGATACGGGCGTGCCGATCGAAGAAACGGTTGGCGCGATGGCGCGGCTGATCGAGCAGGGCAAGGTACGTTACCTGGGCCTCTCGGAAGCTGGCGCAAACACGATCCGCCGCTCGCACGCGACGTTTCCCATTACCGCGCTTCAAAGCGAGTATTCGATTTGGACTCGCGATCCCGAGGGCGAAATCCTGAATGCCTGCCGCGAGCTCGGAATCGGGCTGGTGCCGTATAGCCCGCTGGGGCGCGGTATTTTGACCGGAAAGGTGAAGAGCACGGAGGGGTTGGGGGCGAAGGATTTTCGGCGCGTTTCACCGCGATTCCAGGGCGAAAACTTCGAGAAAAATTTGCAGCTGGTCGAGCGCGTGGAGCGGATCGCTGCGGAGAAAAATTGCACTCCCGCGCAGCTTGCATTGGCTTGGGTGCTGGCGCAGGGCCCGGACGTGGTTCCGATTCCCGGCACGAAGCGGCGCTCGAATTTAGAGCAAAACCTCAAAGCGCTAGACGTGGCGCTGACGCCGGCGGATTTGAAGCGCATCGACGAGGCGGTGCCTCGCGGAGCGGCGGCGGGCGCGCGCTACCCCGATGAATACATGAATCGCCTCGGAGTCTGAAACGAGCCATGCGTCGAGGGCGTAAAAAAGCGGAGGATCCAGCAACGGCGCGGCGAATACTGGCGGCGGCTGAGCAGCACTTCGCCGCGCGAGGCCTGGCGGGCGCGCGGACGGAAGAAATTGCCGCGGCCGCGCACGCCAACAAGGCGATGCTTTACTACTATTTTGGCGACAAGCGCCGCCTGCACCGGGCCGTGCTCGAGAATCTTTTTCGTCAACTGCGAATGCGGGTGCTGACGCCCCCTGCAAGGAATTCACCTGCTAGCGAACAATTTTTTCGCTACGTGACCGGCTATTTCGATTTTCTGGCCACGCACCCGAATTATCCGCGACTGGTGCAGCGAGAGGCTATGGAAGAGAGCGCGAAGTTCGACTGGATGGTGCGCGAGCATTTCCGCCCGCTGCACCGGAGACTTGCCGGCGCCATTGGAAAGGCCATCGACAGCGGGGAATTTCGCGAGGTTGACGCGGACCAAACCGCGTTCATCACTCTGGGCATGGTGACTTCGTATTTCGCCGGTGCGCCAATTATGGGCAGGGTGATGGGGAAAGATCTGCTGTCCCGGGAAGCCGTGGAACGGCGCAAGCGGGCGTTGCTGGACTTTTTGAATCATGGGTTGATGCGGGACCGGTCGGCGCGAGAAAGGAGCACGGCGCGATGAGCGGGCGCAAATTTCTGATCCTATTCGGCGTGATTTTTCTGATAGCTGCGGGAATCTACTGGTATTCCACGCCATCGGGAAACGCAATTCCGCTTACCGGAATTGTCGACGGCAACGAAGTGATCGTCAGTCCGCAAATTACCGGCCAACTGGTAATGCTCAAGGTTGACGAAGGTACGCGAGTGAAACAGGGCGAGTTGATTGCGGAGCTCGATCCAAAAGAATTACAGGCCAGTCTGGCGTCGGCCAGAGCTAATGTGGACAGTCTGGAAGCGCAAGTTCAGGAAGCCAATCACAATTATGCTTGGACCAAGGATCAAACAAGCGCTTCCGTAGAGCAGGCTCAGGCGACGCTGACTTCCACGCGCGCGCAACTAGCGCAAGCGCAGGCGAACCTGTGGCGCGATCAGACCGATTACAACCGCATGCAGGAGCTGTTCAAGAGCGGAATCGAGTCAGCACAAGACCGCGACCATGCCGAAGCCACGCTGCGAGTTTCCAAGGCCAACGTGAAGTCGCTGCAGGAGTCCGTTGGCGCCCAACAGGCGGCTTTGGATGTGGCGATCGCGAATGAAAAGCAGGTAGGCGTGCGCCAGAGCGAGATCGCCACGACAATCGCGCAGCTAGAGCAGGCGCGCGCAGCCGAAGTTGAAACCGCAACGCAGCTTGGCTACACAAAAATTTACGCTCCAATTGGCGGCATCGTGTCCGTGCGCGTGGCGAAGCAGGGCGAGGTTGTCTCGCAGGGATCGCCCATCGTGGTAATCGTGGACGTGGACCACTTGTGGGCGCGCGCCGACGTGGAAGAAAGCTACATCGACGACGTGGGATTCGGGCAGACGCTGCGGGTGAAACTTCCGTCCGGCGACATCCTGAAGGGACAGGTGTTTTTCAAAGGCGTGGAAAACGATTTCGCCACGCAGCGCGACGTGAGCCGCACCAAACGCGATATCAAGACCTTCGCGATCAAAGTATCGCTGCCGCCAGACGACGGACGGCTGTTCACTGGAATGACGGCTACGGTATTGCTGCCGAAGCCGCACAAGACAAACTGGTTCGCCAAACTGTGAGCCGCAACACATCGCAGGTCGTCTAAGGACAAGCATGAACGCGATCGAAGTGGATCATCTGGTCAAAAAATTCGGCAATCTGGTCGCGGTGAACGACATCAGCTTCACGGTGGCCGCGCGCGAGATTTTCGGCCTTCTTGGGCCCAACGGGGCGGGGAAGACGACATTGATTCGCATGATGACCACGCTAACGCCGCCGACGTCCGGCACGGCGCGCGTCGACGGGCATGATATTCGCACCGACGCCGACGGCGTGCGGCACGCGCTGGGAGTGATTCCGCAGGCATTCACGTCCGATCCGGAGCTAACCGCGATGGAAAACATGCTGATCCACGCCAAGCTCTACGGCGTGCCTGCTGATACGCGCGGCGAACTCATCATCCGCCTGCTCGAGTCCGTCGATCTGCTGAAATTCAAGGACGCGTTGGTGGGCACGTTTTCGGGCGGAATGCGCAGGCGCCTGGAAATCGCGCGAGGGTTGGTCCATTCGCCCCGAATTTTGTTTCTCGACGAGCCGACCACGGGCCTTGATCCCGTATCGCGTTCGAACGTGTGGGAAATGATTCGCAATCTGCGCGACAAATCCGAGATGACCATTCTGCTGACCACTCATTATATGGATGAAGCAGACAAACTGTGCGATCGCATCGCGATCGTGGACCACGGCAAACTCGCCGCGCTCGATACACCGACGCGCCTGAAGGACAGCATTCCGGGGACGGATGTGGTGGAGGCGGAGTTTGAAAACGCGCCGACAAACTGGATAGAACAGCTCAACGCGCTGGCAGCGGTGAAAGCGGTTAGCAAGCACGACAACGTGACGCACCTCGCCTCGCTGGATGGTTCTGCAACTGTTGCGGCGTTAATGGATGCCGCGAGAGCGGAACACGTCACGGTCCGAAAAGTTTCGGTGCAGAGCACCACGCTTGACGACGTTTTCTTGCATTACACGGGTAGCGATTTGAGGGATGCGACGCATACGGCAACGTACGACGTCAGCCGGTTTTACAAATAGCGGGCCGACGAGCCGCCCGGTTGGCGAAGGAGCAGCTCTCCAGTGATGAATTTCGAACGTGTATCGGCCTTGATCGAGCGCGACATGCGCAAATTTTTTCGCTCGCCTGCGCTGATGATCAGCTCATTGCTGTTTCCGCTGGTGCAATTGATCGTGCTTGGCTATGCATTCGGCGGAAAAATTAAGGGCGCAAAGGTCGCTTTTGTGGATCAGGACCATTCGGTGCTGTCGCGCCAGGTGCGAGAAATGTTCGACGGCGTCGCAGCCGGGCCGGACACATTTCGCGTCGTCGATTATCCAAATCAACAATCTGCGATTGACGATCTGCACGCCGGGTTCATCCGCGGCATTATCGAGCTTCCGCAGCATTTCTCGCAGAAGTTTTACGACCACGACCGCCCCCAGATCGCCTTCAGCGAGGACAACACCGACCAGGTGATGGCCAGCTCATTGGAGGGCGAGCTCCAGGACATCGTGACGGCGTTGAATGCGCCAGCGACCCAGTCTCGGTTAGATGGGCAAGTGCAGCTTGATATCGTGGAAGTATATCCTTACGTCGAATACGCGAAGTATCTGCTCGCGGGCTCCACGGCGATGGCTATTTTCATCGTGGCGATGATCGGCGGGGGCATCACCTTTATCGACGACAAGTCTCGTGGGCTGCACGAAGGCTACCTCTTAACGCCGATCAAAAAGTCGGAACTGGTGGCCGGCTTGATTGGCGCGGGAGCGCTGAAGGGACTTATGGCGGGAATGTCCATCGTAATCATCGGCGGGATGATCGTGGGCATACCCGACTTGTGGGACCCAGTGCGGTTGTTGTACTTGTGTATGGTCACGCTGGTCGCATCGGTGGCTATGATCAGCTTAATGTTCGTGGCCATGGTGCGGGTGAGCGATCCATTGGTGCCGCGCGCGGTCTTCGGCGTGCTCAATATGCTGCTGTTTTTTCCGTCCGGCGCGATCTCGCCGATTGAAGGATTCCCGAAGTGGCTTCGCTGGATGTCCGTTGTCGATCCTTTTACCTACACGGTTCACGCTCTGCGCAATCTCACGGTGAAGAATACCGGGATTGAAGGCATTTATTCGGACGTGCTATTGTTGACTGGATTCTCGGCAGTGATGATTGGCATCAGTATTGCGCTCTTCAAGCGCCAAATTTAGAACGAAGGAGTATCGCGGTTGCTTTTCGACGTCCCCCAGCAAGAACAGCGCGCATCCAAGATTCGGCGTTACGTAATCATGGTAGTTGTTTTTATTGCGCTGATCGCCGGCGCCACTTGGTATTTGCTTCGCTATTATCAGGAAAAAGATACCGTTCGCCATTTCCTGAACGAAGTTGCCGCCGGCAACATGCAGGAAGCGTATAAAGTCTGGAAGCCTTCGCCTTCGTATTCATTCAACGATTTTCTGCAAGATTGGGGTCCGAACGGCTACTACGGTCCGGTTCGCAGCTATCACATCGAGCGGACCACGCGGCGCAGCGATTCGAACGGGGTCGACGTAATCGTGGAAGTGAGCTCTGACAAGACGTTTCCATCCAGCGGCGATGCGGCCGGCCAGAACGAGGTGAAGGAAGTCGACCTCGGCGTTCGGCTCAGCGATCAATCGATAAGTTTCCCTCCGCCCGCGCTCTAAGGCGAGGCGCGGTTCTACTCCGCGTCGACGCGCGCTTCCTCGATCAGCATCACAGGAATGTCGCCCCGGATCGGGTAGACCCGCCGGCAAGTCTCGCACTTTAACCCGTCGCCATCAGCGGTCAACTTCACCGAAGTCTTGCACAGCGGGCAGACCAATATGTCCAGCAACTCCTTCGACACAGCCATTTCGATCTCTCCGATTCGCCGCGGCGACGGTCCAGCCCGCAGCTTGCAAATTGCTTCCGGCGATTTCGCCCGATTCTATCAGTCGACCTGCGTGACGTTAAAACCCAGACGTCCGTGCCACTCGCCCGTCTCCGGCAATTCAGCCGGCCAGACCGCGATCACTTGTGAACCTTGATAGACGCGCTCGAATCCGTCTTCCGACTCGGATACAGTGTCGATCGGCGATACCCAGAATTCGCGAGCGCCCGGTGCTTTTAACTCCACGGCAGCTTTCTGCCATTCGTCGACGACTCGCAGCTCCGTGTGCGGAACGGCTGCAGCCCAGCGCAGAGGGAAGCGTCGCCCGTCGGATTCGAAGTAGCGATCGGGCGTAGAAGGCGCCAGAAAATTCACCACCACTTCGACGCCGATGTTCACCGAGGCCGCTCCCGGCGCAAGGCGCCGCACGCCGATGTCGCACGTAATCGCGAAGCCGCCGGCAACGGGCTCGAATGAAAAAGATTTCTCCGCGGACCAAGTTCCGCATTCTGGCGAAGTGAGTGCCACGCGCTTGGGCGAGGCTTGCGTCACGCTGTACGATCCTCCGGCGAGCGCGGCATCTTCATCCAGGCGAATCGCCACGCAATCCTCAAACGTCTTCTCGCGGCCAAACAGCAGAAGCCGGAAAGCGGTTCGCGGCCAGCGGTCGTAATTGAGCCACCGTTCGAGGCCGGGCTCTTTAGTGCGCATCTGTTCGTGAATCGATTGCACGCCCTGCGATTGGCTCTCTGGTGGATGCCGCAGCTTCTCGTGATAAGCTTCGATCCTTCGTTGCAGAGAGTTGATCAGCGTCACGTTGCGCGGCCGGAAGTCGATGGCGCTGATGGTGCCGCCGTCCTCCGGACAGACTAGCGCCGCGTATTGATCCGACGTCAGGTAGACCTTGTCCCTTCCGTCGCCGTCGAAATCAAGCGTAACCGCGTCCGCGAATTGGCGAGCCCGGTGTGACAAGCGGTCGGCTGTCGTCTCCGCCGCGGAAAGCGCCTGCCACGCGGCCGTTCGCAAATGCGGGGAGTAGAGGCCTCCGAACACTCCGTGCCAATAGGAATCGTTGCATTGCCCCCGGAGGAGGGATGTTTCGGCAGCGTCGCGCTCGGATTGCTTGCGAGTCGGCGAAAGGCCGGCAATCTTTTGCGAGACGTGCAGCATTTTTTTGTGCAGAAGATTTGACTCGCGATATTTGCTGAAAAATGCGCGCCAAATGCCGCCGCGAACGAACGACAAAACGTCTTCGCGCGAAGCGAACTCCCGCAAAAGTTCATGGTAACGAACGCGCGCCGGAGTCGGCAGCGACCACTCGCTCATTTCGTTGTAAGACGCGGCGGGAAGATCGGCGCGGCCAAGCGCAGCGTGCGACGAAATCGCCTCGCCGGGCGGACTGAGCTCCAGCCAGTCCGCATTTTTTTCCAGAGCGGTAAAGAAGCGCTCCAGCCACCCGTCGCGATAGCAAAGGTCGTACGTGCCGGGCCAGATGCCGAACTTTTCCATGTCGTCGCCCATGGTAGCGAAACCGCCCGGATGCAATGTTGAGGCGTGGCGCAAATGCTCGATCGTTTCATCGGCCTCGCGAAAGGGAATCAGGTAGCGCAAAGATTTCTGCCCGGGTAGCAGCCGGACGATGTGGCCAAGGTCCTCCGCGATGTAGTGGCCGTAAAGCGCATCGGCTTCGAATCCCGCGCCGATGAAGTGATTGTCGTCGACCAGCGTGTATTCCACGCCCGCGGCGCTCAGAGTCGAAGGAAGCTGCGGCTCCCAGACGCGTTCAGCCAGCCAGGCACCGCGCGGGCGAGCGCCAAAATGTTTTTCAGCGTAATCGGCGAGCCGGGTGATTTGCGTCTGCCGGTCTCTTGGAGGAATGGCGATCAGGATGGGCTCGTAAAATCCGCCGCCGACTACTTCAATTTGCCCACGCGTGCGGAGTTCGCGCAGCTTTTCGAAGTACTCGGGATGGTGTTCTTCTATCCATTCGAGCAGCGGCCCCGAATAGTGGACGCCAATGCGAATTTGCGGATGCCTCGCAACAAGCTCGATGAACGGCAGGTAGGATTGGGAGTAGGCGCGTTCGAAAACGTCACTGAAATTCCCGACCGGCTGGTGGGCGTGGATCAGGAGAACGAGTTCAAATTTCCGCACAGTCGGGCCTCAGTGCCACTAAACAGAATAACCGGATTCCGACCCGCGCGAAAGGGGCACATCGATCTGCCAATAAATGCGTCCCAGATCAAGGTGTTACACTTTTTCGTCGGCATTTCTATGCGCTCCGGGTGGGTCCGAAATTAGCGGGGAAAGACCGGAGCGAATCGCGCCAGCGTTCGCAAAGCGGGTAAGTCGTTCGGTAAGCACGGATCGTGCGTGCTGGACCGAGGCTTCCGATTCCGTCCCCGGTGCATAAATTACACCCAGCAGATCGCACGTCGACTCAGTGACCATCGTGCGCGTTGAGTCGCTAATCGGACTGCCAAATGGTCCAACTGCGTCGGCGAGCACCGGGCGTCCTTCCAGGTGCCACAACCGTTTGCCGATGCCTTCGTACATTTCGCTCTTGGCGCCGTGTCGCAGGACTACCGGAGGACTGATTTTGGATCGATCGTAGAGCCCGAATGGCCAGCCGGTTTCGATAGAGCCCAAATTCCCGATATCGACCACGTTCGAGACCCTATAGAGGCCCTTCCCCTGAACGACGCGGCGCTGGAGCGCCTCCGACGACGGCCGGTATTTCGAAGGATCGACCCCCCACGCACGAAACATGACGCGCACGGCGCGGCTCGCCTGCGATTCAGCCAGAGTTTCGAGCGTGAACTTGCGGCGGGTTGATTCGGACACTTCGTGTATGAGTTCAGCGAGTTCCGCCGCGGCAGATTCCACGCGTACCCCATCCGCTTCGATCACGCCCAACGTGGCGTCAGGCAATTCCACCTTGAGCTTAACCATTAGTCGAGTGCTCATCGCCTGATATGATCTCGCAGCGCCCGTGAACAACGACGGCGCAAACCGCAATTCTATCGGGACTGGGTTTCGATCGCGATGCACGTGACGCACGGAGACAAATTCCAACAGGGCATCGAGCTATTCAACTCGCGCGAATTTTTCCTGGCGCACGAAGTGTGGGAAGAAATTTGGATGTGCGAAAGCGAACCCGAGAAGACATTCTTGCAAGGCTTGATTCAGTTGGCCGCCGCGTTTCATCACTACGTACGCGGCAATCCGGACGGGGCGCAGTCTCTGCTCGCTTCCGCTGCTGTTAAGCTGCAGCGGTTCGCGCCCAATCATCGGCGCATCGCCGTGGCCGAACTGCGCAAGCAAGCGATCACATGGGCGCGAATGTTGGGGGAAGGAAGAGATCCCGGAAAAGACACTCTTCCGCGAATAGACCCAGTCTGACGGGAAAATGACGTCCCTGACATAGAAGCGCACGAGTTCGCCCAACTACCCGGCCCGGCGTGGCTGCTGGCGCAGCTACTTCTTGAAATAGTCGGTGTTGATCTGGGCGTAGCTGGCCCATTTTTCGGGGAGGTCTTCCATCGCGAAGATCGCCGTCACCGGGCAAACCGGAACGCAGGCGCCGCAGTCGATGCATTCATCGGGATTGATAAAAAGCTGCTTAGCGCCCTCAAAGTCCGCTTCGTCCTTGCGCGGGTGGATGCAATCCACTGGGCAGACATCGACGCACGCAGTATCCTTGGTACCGATGCAAGGCTCGGCAATCACGTAAGCCATTCACTATCTCCTGGAAGATAACGCGGCAATTTGCACCGCCTGGAACGGAAGCAGTGCCGTAAAGAACTTTTTATATCATCATTCCACCGCAGGTACAAGCGCGCCGCGGCGCGGATTCGATCGCAGCCGGCTGAATCACGTGCTAGCGGCGGGTGCCGAGGCGCTCGAATTCGGTCATCGAGCGTTCCATTTCCTCTCGGGCAGCGTCGGCGGACGAACGGATGCCCTGGATGCGCAGGCGGAAATCGTCCGGATTGGAGGCGCGCATTAGAGCTTCCTCGATGGTGATGAGGTTGCGCGAGTAGAGATCGAAGAGCGATTGATCGAAGGTCTGCATGCCGTACTGGCTGGTTCCGGCGGCGATGGCATCTCGAATCATGCGCGTTTTGTCCGGGTTCATGATGCAATCGCGAATATATCCGGTGGATACCATCACTTCCACGGCCGGCACGCGGCCCTGGCCATCGCTTTTGCGCACCAGGCGCTGGCTGACCACCGCCTTCAGCGTGGACGCCAACTGCAACCGAATCTGCTTTTGTTCTGGCGGAGGAAACACGGCGATGATGCGTTGAATCGTTTCGGTGGCGTCGAGGGTGTGCAATGTCGAAAGCACCAGGTGGCCGGTTTCGGCGGCCAGCAGGGCGGTGGAGATGGTTTCCAGGTCGCGCATTTCGCCCACCAGAACCACGTCGGGATCCTGCCGCAGCGCGGCGCGAAGCGCCGTCGAAAACGAGGCCGTGTCCACTTCTACTTCGCGCTGATTGATGAAGCCTTTTTTGTCGCGATGCAGGTATTCGATTGGATCTTCGATGGTGATAATGTGTTCGGGACGCAGCGAGTTCATACGGTCAATCATCGCCGCCAAAGTCGTGGACTTGCCGGAACCGGTGGTGCCCGTGCAGAGGATCAGCCCGCGCTGCTCTTCGCAGACCTGCGCGACCACGCGCGGAAGTTCCAATTCCTCGATCGTTCGGATTTTGGTCGGAATCACGCGCAGAACCATGCCCACGTTGCCGCGCTGCTGAAATACGTTGACGCGGAACCGTCCCAATCCAGCCACGCCGTAGGCCATATCCAGCTCGGCCGTTTCTTTGAACTTCTGCTTCTGCCGGTTGGTCATCATGCTGAACGCCATCGAAAGCATCTCTTCGGGAGTGATGCGCGGCACGTCGGCAATCGGCGAAAGAACGCCGTCAACGCGAATGTACGGGTGGTTGCCCACTTTCAGGTGCAGGTCGGAGGATCGATTTTCAACGGCGCGGCGCAGTAGATCGTCGATAACGATGGCCATGTAAAGGAGCCCTCAGCTCGAATCGGTGGATTCAAGCCAAGCTAACACGCGTACACGAACGCGACAAGAACTCCAGCCATCGCGATTTCTAGGGGCGCAACGGGCAAAGCGCTAGCTCGCGTGGCCAGCCGAAACGGGCGTTTCGGCCCTGCTCGAGCCTGCCGAACTGCTGGTACTTCCGGGCGGCTGATTGCGGAGAAACAGGCGTTCGTAGACGACAGCGGCGAGAATGGCTCCCAGCAGCGGCCCCACCCAATAAACACCGTGGTTTTCCCAATGATGCGTCGCAATCGCGGGACCAAAATTCCGCGCAGGGTTCAGCGAGCCGCCGGTGAACGGATCAGCGACCAGCACTCCTGCACCGAGCGCCAAGCCGGAAGCAAACCCCGAGAATTTCTGCAAGCCTCGCCTGGCATCAACGGCTGTGGCGAAAATGACGAACACGAACAGAAATGTGACAACTGCTTCGATCGCCATGCCTTGGCCCCGCGTGATATCGGGAGACAAATCCGGAGTGATCGACCCCAGCGCTCGGGCGCGCCAACCTGCGTCGGGCATCAATGACGACAGAAGATACGCCGCGACGATGCTGCCAACCAGCTGCGCAATGCAGAAGCTGACAGCTTGCACCGTGCCCACGCGGCGCGTTACCCAGTATCCAACGGTGACGGCAGGATTGAATTGCCCGCCGGAGATTTGTCCCAGAGCTGAAACCATCACGGCGTAGGCCAATCCGTAAGCCAGCGCAATTCCCGGGACACCGAGCCGTCCCTGGCTCGATGCCGCGAGGTACTGATCCGCGCAAATTGCGCCAGCCGCGATGAACACCACTCCGAACGTACCAATCAATTCAGCGGCGAATTTCTGAAGAAAACTAGGCACGCGTTTCCATGTTGGCTGAGGTTAGCGCAACAGAGCGCTCAATGAACGCGCGAATTTTACTGGAATCGTTCCGGTGAGTCAAAAAACGCGCTGGCATGGCGCAAATGGTGCGTTTACCCGCGCAAAAGGCGGGCGCGGAGCGGCTTTGTTGCAACCAGTTTAGCGGACGGCCGCGCCGCTCGGAACGCCGACCGGCGAAAGCCAGCCGTGCCGGTCTGGACGCTTCCCGGTGATGATCGCGAAGAATTCTTCCTGGATGCGAGTCGTGATTGGGCCGCGCGTTCCCGAGCCGATCTTGATTCGGTCCACGGAACGCAAAGGAGTGATCTCCGCGGCCGTGCCGCAGAAGAAAACCTCGTCGGCGATATACAGCATTTCGCGCGGAATCACTTGCTCGGCCACTGCAATGCCAAGGTCCTTGCAGAGAGTCATGATCGTATTGCGCGTGATTCCGGGAAGCGCTGAATTCGCCAGCGGCGGAGTAGTAAGTGCGCCGTTGATCACCACGAAAATATTTTCGCCCGAGCCCTCGCTCACGTGACCGTTCACGTCCAGTGCGATGCCTTCGGCATAGCCGTTGATTTTCGCTTCCATTTTGATGAGCTGCGAATTCATGTAGTTCGCGGCGGCCTTGGCCATTTGCGGCAAGGTATTGGGCGCCGGACGATTCCAGGAGCTGACGCAAACATCAACGCCGTCGCGCAGAGCCTCCGCACCCAAATATTTGCCCCAGTCCCAGCAGGCGAGGTAGACGTCCACCGGGCACGTGCGCGGATCAACCCCCACGTCTTCATAGCCGCGGAGCACGATCGGCCGGATGTAGCAGGCGTTCAGCTTATTCACTCGAACCAGATCGAGCACCGCCTGGCTAAGCGCATCCACACCAAAGGGCACGTCCATGCGGTAGATGTGCGCGGAGTTTACCAGCCGCTGCATATGCTCGGTCAGCCGGAACACCGCTGGGCCGTTAACGGTCTCGTAGCAACGCACGCCCTCGAAAACCGCGGAGCCGTAGCTCACCACGTGGGAAAGCACGTGAATCTTCGCGTCATCCCACGGGATAAACTTGCCGTTACACCAGATCTTTTCGGTTTTCGGAAGGCTCATCGGGTTATCTCCAGAGCGTATAAGCGCGCCTTATGCTCGATGCAACGAAAATTATAGCATAGCGTTTTCACGGCCGGTTCGTACGCGTGCTGGAAATACACGTCCCATTCGGCCAATTTGGACCGCATCTCAAAACGCTAATCGGAGTGGTCGTCTACCTCGGTGGCGCTGGTCACCGCGAAACCTGAAATTCGGCCCCAGGCGCTGGTGCGCCAATTGTCGGTGACCTCCTTGGCCACAATCCAAGGAGGCACTTCCATAAAGAGGTAGCGCGATAAAACCGAAAGGTACGGCTCGTACATCTTGCGGAGTTCGGAAAGCTTCCTCTCCGCGGCCTGCGGTTCGCGGATGCGAAATCCCGTTGTTTCGAGCTGCGCGAGCAACCTGTCGAATTCCGTGGTTGGCAAGCGATCGACCGCGATGTTGTGCGGCGGTGTGCGGAAAAGCTGCGCCAGATCCACCACCGTGTGGCGGCACATCGCAAACGTAAGCCGAGCCTGCCGCAAATCCGCGTCCACGGTGGACGAGAGCAGGAGGGCGGTCACGTCTAGCATGGCGGAAAGCGCGCTGAGCCAGGACTCGTTATTGTGCTGCGACCGAAAATAGGCCACCGCCGGGTAGGAGATGTGGCTCTCAAGAATTTCGGCCGAGGAGCGCTCCCAATCCCGTAACAACTGCATAAGAGACTCGATGCCGCTCGGGCCAACGTGCCGGCGCAGAAGCTCCGCGGCAGTCGGGGGCGAACCGGCACGCGCGTCGAGTAGCACGATATTTACTTCGCGACGCGAAAACGCCTGATAGACCACCGGCAAATAACTCAGCACCAATGCCAGAAACCCGAACCCGAGCCCGCTTTCCGTTACCACTAAAAAACGTCCTACCGCTGCGTGAGGCACCACATCACCGATGCCAAGAGTGAACAACGTCGTCCCGCTCAGATATAACGCCGTGGTGAATTTGGCGGTAGCCACATCGACTCGTGCTTCGCTGAAGTAAAGCAGCCCGAATCCGAAAATCAGCCCGGCCGCCCAGAAAACGAATAGAAAAAGCAGCGAAAGCGGTCCATAGAAGCTGAGCAACGTTTCGCGTCGTGAGATCTTGCCAATCCGCCGAGCTACGAACTTCCAAATCCCCCAAGTAGACCGGTAGAAAACAACCGTCAGACGAAATCGGCGAGTAACGCGCCGGGGCAAGACGACCGTCTCGAACGCCTCCCAGAGTACCGTCAGAATAATCAGTGCGCCGATCACAATCGCCCAAATCATGCCGGTTGCTCCAGGTCTGTCTTATTACGATCGAGTCTGCATCAAGAATTCAAGAGAGAATGGACGTGTGCTACGGCACCGTTCTTTGTTGCCAGTGCGAGCGTGACGCGCAACAGCTGCACAGATCGTTGCACGCTGTCCCGTGCCTTGGCAATACTTTACGGAGTTAGTTAGCCGCGCTTCAGGGAATCAGAACGATCTTGCCGTATGCGCCAGGCTCCATCACCGCCGCGTGTGCGCGCGCCGCGTCGGCCAGCGGAATTTCCTGGCCGATGACGGGGCGGAGAGTCTGGTTTTCCAGCCCAGCGACCAGTGCCGAATGAATGCTGAAAAGATCGTCAGGCGTGGCGTTCCACAGGCTCATCGCGAGAATCGAGCCGTCGCGCATCATCGCGTCGCGCGGATTGATTTCGATCGTCCCTCGATTGCCGATCACCACGACGCGGCCTTTCGGAGCCAGAATGGTGAGATCGCGAGCGAGGTTGACGTTCGCCAGCAGTTCGATGATCACGTCGAATCCGCGTCCGCCGGTGAGCGCCAGCGCCTGATCGAAGTGGCTCGCCGACTTATGGTCGATCACGTCCTGCGCGCCCTCCGCCAAAACTAGCTTCTTCCCGCGATCGGTGCCGGCCGTGCCAATCACTCGGAGGCCAGCTGCGCGCGCCAGTTGCACGGCAGCGATTCCCACTCCTCCGCTAGCTCCGTGTACCAGAACGACCTCTCCAGGCCTCGCCTTTGCACGATGAAACAACCCGCGGTAGGCGGTTGCATACGGGACGTGCATGGCCGCGCCTTGACCGAATGATGCGTTCGCTGGGAGCGGAAACACGCTGTCCTGATCGCAGAGCGCTTGTTCGGCGTACGTGCCGGTCAGGCTGCCTGCGGTGTAGACGCGGTCGCCAGTTTTAAAACGCTCTACGCCTTCGCCCACGGCTTCGACCATGCCGGCGCCATCGGTGCCCGGTGTGTACGGTAGCGCTGGCTTTCTGGGGTAGGTGCCTGCTCGCATGTACGCATCCACGGGATTCACTCCGGCAGCGCGTATTCGCACGACCACTTGACCGGGACCTGCTTTGAGGTCCACGACTTCCCGGAGGCAGAGATTTTCCGGGCCGCCGAATTCCTCCACGCGAATCGCTTTCATCGAGATCCTCCGGTTTGAGCCGTTAGACTATCGCATCGCAACATGATCACGGTTGCGGTGCGCATCCGCTTCGATGTTAGCAGCTTGAGGTTGGATTCAACTGGGGCAAAACGGGTGGACCCCGGACGTTTTCACTTCTGTTTCGGAAGGAATCCCGCCATTTGGCTACTCAGGGCGTGATAGTTCTGATTGATCTCTTTAAGGCGAGTGCCGGTAACGTTTTCCCACACGCCGAAGATGATGAAGGGCACCAGCGCGGCCACAGCCAAAAGCTTGGCGCGCCGAGGCGCTTTGGCTTCCGGCTCCCAGCGGAAGAGTTGCCGCGACACCTCGAAAGCCAGCCACAGGCCGAGCGTCAGCGCGACAACGTCGGTAACGATTTCGCGCAGCCCAGCTTGATTGGTCGCGGCGAACTCAAGGCCGGTCGCCAGATAAGTGGCGGGAATGAACAAAGCGAAGCGCTGCAGCCACCCCGGAAAAATTGCCAGCGGAATGGTGGCGCCGGAAAGAAACAGGAAGCCCATCCAGATCAGGTTATTGATCATCTGCGTTTCTTGCATGGTGTTGGTCACGCTCGCAACGATCAGCCCAAAGGCCGCAAATGCAGCCGAACCCAGCGTCACCAGTACAAACATCGCCCACAAGTTACCCCACGAGCGCAGATGAAACGCGTAGCGGCACACCACCACCTGAACGACCAGGATCGGCAGAATCAAAAAATAATTTGAAATGATGGTTGATGCGAGCATGTCGCTCGCCTTCACCGGCGCCAACCGGAAACGACGTAAGATTCCTTGCTCCCGAAACGTGACCAGCTGAACACTTAGACCCCAAAAGCTGCCCATCACCGTCAGCGTAAGGATCGCGCCAAGCACGTAGGCTACCCAGTTGCTTGAACCTTTGGTGAAAAAAGTGACGGCGCCAAAAAGAAATAGAAAAGGCATTACGAAGCTGAAGAAGAAGAAGGCTCGGTTGCGCAGTGCAAGGCGGATGCGCATTTCCGTGAGTGTCCAGGTATTGCTCAAATTATTCTCCCTCTCCAGACATTGTCGCTCTTCCGCTTTCGCCCGCCCTATTCACGAAGCCGTCGGCCGGTCAGCTCGATGAATACATCCTCAAGCGATGGCGAAAACATCTCCAAGCTCTGTAGCTCGTTGTTTTCCGCCTGCAGCTCTTTCACCAGCGCCACGATCGTCTGCGGCGGCTGGGCCGAGTGCAGTACGTACGTGCCGTCGAACTCGCGGCTATCCGCCACACCCTCCAGGCGCCCGAGCACGCCGTCGATCACCGGCCGCGCCAGGCGCACTTCAATGCGCGTAGTGCCAGCCGCCCCGTGTTTCAATTCCCGAGGTGTGCCAGTCGCGATCACCAAACCGTGATCGACGATGGCCACGCGATCGCAAAGTCGTTCGGCTTCTTCGATGTAGTGCGTAGTCAGCAGAACCGTCTTTTTGTCACGGCGTAGCTGCTCGATAATGTCGTAAATTTCGCGGCGCACCTGTGGATCAAGCCCAGCCGTTGGTTCGTCGAGAAAAACCACTTGCGGATCGTTGACCAGCGCCATGGCCAGCGCGAGGCGCTGCTTTTGCCCGCCGGAAAGGTGGCTGTAGTACGCGGAACTCTTTTCCTCAAGTTGGAACTGCTTCAGCAGCTTGTTCGTGTCCGCGCGGCGTTTGTAAAAGTTAGCGAAAAGCTCGATGGCTTCCTTGACCTTCAGCTTGTCCGGAAGGGAAGTGGATTGCAAAACGGCGCCGACGTTCTGCTTGAAATCGTCGCCGCTCTGCGCCGGATCGAGCCCGCAGACACGTACTACGCCGCTGTCCGCGGTGCGAAGCCCCTCCAAAATTTCGACCGTTGAGGTTTTTCCCGCCCCGTTCGGGCCGAGCAGCCCGAATACTTCGCCGGCATCCACCGAGAAGCTTACGCCTCGAACCGCCTGAACTGTGCCGTAGCTTTTATGCAGATTTTGAACATCTATGATTGACTGACCCACTGAATCAATTCCTTCGTTAGGCGAACTGCTATCTATATCACAATCCTGGCGGGAGTGCGAATCAACGTTGCCGCCGAATTGTTCGCTTCGTTCCCGTTTTGCGCTTCGCGGTTGCCGTCCATCCATAGCGCTGCATGTCGATTCGCGTGTGATCCACTTGCACGCCTTCCGTTTCAAGCAAACGCCTCTGCAGCGAGCCGTGGGGCTCCGGAATCAGCAGCCGCCCGCCGGCTCCCACCACGCGGTGCCAGGGAATCCCTTTGCCGCTTGGGCACGCCGCCATGGCGTAACCCACGGCGCGAGCTCCACCTCGCAGGCGAAGTTTGCGCGCCAGATCGCCGTACGTGGTCACGCGCCCGCGCGGAATTTTCTTGATTAAGCGATACACCGGATCCCACGACATGGCTGCTCTCCTCGCGCCGGTCTTTGCGGCCCTCGGCGCGTCCAATTTACTTTGCAGAAACTTGATGCGCCGGAGTTCCCAGGCATCCGCGCAAATCGGTTGATTGAATCCATGGCATCGAAAAATCAGATCGGCGCCGCGGCGGCGCCCAGGCATCGCGCGGAACCGAGCACGCATCACAATTACACCACCGAAAATAGGGTGTTGCTGCGCGTTTTTTCATGGCCACTCAAAAAAACGCGCGACCTACAGTTCACTTCCAGTCCGGCCACGTTCCGCGCAAGTAATAACCGATACGAAGCAACGCTGATGCTTTCCAGGCATCTAACTATTGACCGTGTAGTGGAACGGTCTTACACTACGGGTGGTTGTCTTGGATACCGCCCGGTGAAGGAGGCGGTGGTGGCTTTCGTTCGGCGCAAGGGGAAGTCCTATTATCTCGTGCACAACGTCCGCCGCGACGGCAAGGTGCAGCAGTTGCACCTCGCTCGGCTCGGCGAACGGCCCCGCATCACGGATGATGTGGTGCGTAAGGTCTCGCGGAATCATCCATTCCTCGATGTCGACTGGTCTGAACTGCGGGAGCAGGTCAACAGTCGCGTCGAGTTGTTCGATATCCAGTCGCCGTACGTGCAGAACTTGATGCATTCACTGCGGAGTCTGAATTTAGATCTGGCCGACCTTTCCCCGCCGCTGCTGACGGTGACGGATCGAGCCAATTCAAGCCGGGAACTTGTTACCCAGCTTCGATTGCTGCGTTCCACGCTCGATGTGAAACTCGATCAATTCGAGCGTTCGGCGCCGCGTACCGCTGCTGGCGAACGAAGATACCGGTAGGGGGAGCACGACCATGGGCGCGCAAGCATTGCAACTGGATCCGACGCTGCGAAGCGTGGAGTCGCGGGATTTCGAGGGGGGATTGCGGCGGAAGATCGTGGGGCAGGACGAGGCGGTGCAAGCCGTCGT
>Ga0335075_10000672_pt1 | contig 58727 bp, 43 predicted proteins | sample Lox_Sample_24_FD_206723 | JGI IMG/M metagenome (GOLD analysis project Ga0335075, IMG submission 206723) | Soil microbial communities from Loxahatchee National Wildlife Refuge, Florida, United States - Lox_Sample_2.4 | ecosystem: Environmental > Terrestrial > Soil > Wetlands | place: USA...
CACAATGTCCCAATCTTGAGTGATGAGTTCGTCGCGCATAGCGCCATAATAATTTATCTTTATTCATATGTCCATTATTAAGTTAGCGCCTATGCCTTGCGGGAGAGGGCTGGGGTGAGGGAGAGTCTTCCGAACGAGAATGTTGCGTTTCATGGAAAGGGATATAGAAAATGTGAAACGGGAATTTGGGTCGCCCATTAGTTTGGGCGGCACGGGAGCGTCGCCCTGCTTTAGCGTGCTTCCGGGAACGTTGGCGCCTCGACGGCGAACCCGGACACCCTAAAGGGTGGACACCAAACTACTTCGCCACCGCCAGCGCGTGTTTTACGGCGGCGATGACTTGTCGTTGCACGGCTAATGGTTTGCCGGGGATTCGCGCTCCGGCGGCTGCCAGGTGGCCGCCTCCGCCGAATTGGGCCGCAATTTCATTCACGTTCACCTTCGGACTTTTCGATCGCAAACTGATGCGCGTCAACTCGGGCTCGATTTCCTCGAACACACACGCCACCACCACCGGCTTGATCGCGCGGATATGGTCGATCAGTCCTTCGGTGTCGTTGCTTTCAGCGCCTGTCCGCGTGAAATCCTTTTTCTTGAGCCACAGGTAGGCGATCCGGTCGTTGTCCGTGAGTTTGAATTTGTTGTAAAGGTGGCGCAGCAGCCGGGCGCGCGACAGGGGATAGGATTGGTACACTTCATCGCACACTTTGGCAAGGTCCGCGCCGCGTGTCACCAGTTCCGCGCCTGTGTGAAATGTCCCGGGCCGCGTCGTGGGATATTGAAACGAACCGGTGTCCGTGGAAACCGCGGCAAAAAGATTGTCCGCAATCGGTTTGGTGATGGGCCAGCGCGCCGCCTTTAACAGCCGGAAAATCAATTCACCGCACGACGGCTCGCGCGCGGAAACCCAGTTGATATCCCCGTAGCGCGGATTGCTTTCATGATGGTCAATGTTGACCAGAATTTTGCGGTCGAGCGAATATTTGCCCGCGGTTCCGAGCCTCGGAAAACTGGCGCAATCGGTCGCGATCACGCAATCGAATGTCTTTCCCGGTTTGGGCCTTTGAAACAGCCCATCCGGGTCCAGAAACTTGTATTTGGCCGGAATGGGGTCCTCGTTCCAGCAGGTGACGTGCTTGCCTTCATTGTGCAGCGCGATGGCCAGCGCCAGTTGGGAACCCACGCAATCGCCGTCCGGACGCACGTGGCCGACGATGCAAAAGGTCTTGTGTTCCCGGATCGTTTCAAGGATACGGTCGATAATCTTGGGATAGGAATTCATTATGGCTCGCCCTGGTCTTTCCCCGGCGTCTTTTCCAATTCCTCGATGATTTGCAGCACGCGGTTTCCCCGCACAATTGAATCGTCAAAAACAAACTTCAGGGTGGGCGTGTATTTCAGGACCACAGACCGGGCCACAAGCCCCTGGATGCGCACCCGGTTATCCGTGAGCAGTTGCAGGCCCCGCTTCTGCTGCGCTGCATTTCCAAAAATGCTGATGAAGACCACCGCCGATTTCAAATCGCCGGCCACGTCCACGTCATTGACGGAGATCAGCCCCGCTTCGTTGACGTGAAATTCGCGGCGAATGGCTTCGCCAATTTCCCGCTTTAATAATTCGCGGACGCGTTCATGTCGGAGGGTAGGCATAGGCAACTGGGATTCGAGGTTTACTGGACGAATGGATCATCGGATTTCCTGGCCACGGAACCGATCTTTGACAGCCGCGCGCCCAATCGTCCAACAAACCGTTTTTCATAACTTCGCGGCGACTTTCTCAATGGTGTAACATTCAATCGCGTCCCCAACCTCGAACTCCCCAAAACCTTCGATGCGGATACCACACTCCATGCCGGCGCGGACTTCGTTGACTTCGTCCTGAAACCGCCGGAGCGATTGCGTGACGCCCTCATAAATGACGTCCTTGCGGCGCCGCACCCGGACTTTGCCCCGGACGATGCGGCCGGTCGAAACCATGCAGCCGGCCACCGGCGCTCCCTTTGACAATTCAAAGATTTTTCGAACTTCGGCCGAGCCGATGACTGTTTCCTTTGTGTCGGGTTCCAGAAGCCCCGCCATCGCCTCTTTGACCTGGTCAATTAATTCGTAAATAATCGCGTACAGCTTGATTTGCACTCCTTCGCGCTTGGCCTTCTCGGCAGCGGTGCTGTCCACCCGTGTATGGAAACCGAGAATGACGCCGGCGGACGCGGATGCCAGCGCGACGTCGTTTTCCGTGATCGCGCCGACGTCGCTGTGAATGATTTCCAGCGAGACTTTTTCCGATTCAATCTTCTTGAGCGCATCGACAATCGCCTCGACCGACCCCTGGGCATCAGCCTTGACCACGACTTTAAGGACTTTGCTTTGGGCGGCCTGAAGCGTGGCGAAGAGATTCTCCAGCGTGACCTTGCGGTCTTCCTGGCTTTCCACCCTGGCTTCAAATTCGCGCTGGGACGCCAGTTCCCGCGCGGCTTTTTCGTCTTCCACAACGGAAAATTCGAGGCCCGCATCCGGCACGCCGTTCAGTCCGAGCACCTTTACCGCGACGGACGGACCGGCTTCCTTGAGGCGCTGGTTTTCCTCGTTGATCAGCGCCCGAACGCGTCCGTAAAACTCGCCGCAGAGGATGATGTCCCCGACGTGGAGCGTGCCTTTGCGCACCAGGACTGTGGCCGTCGGGCCGCCCGGTTCGACGCCCGATTCAATGACGTTGCCTTTGGCGCGGCGATTTGGATTCGCCTTGAGTTCAAGCAGATCGGCCTGGAGCAGAATCATTTCCAACAGCTTGTCAATGCCCTGTTTGGTCAGGGCCGAAACATCCACAAAAATCGTGTCGCCGCCCCAATCATCCGGAACCAGGCCCTTGTCCTGCAATTGCTGGCGCACTTTCAGGGGGGTGGCGTTGGGATGGTCTATCTTATTCACGGCCACGAGAATAGGCACTTTCGCCGCCTTCGCATGGTTCAATGCCTCCAGCGTTTGGGGCATCACGCCGTCGTTCGCGGCCACAACCAGCACGACAACGTCCGTGACGTTCGCGCCGCGGGCGCGCATGGAACTGAACGCCGCGTGACCGGGCGTATCCAAAAAGGTGATTTGTGCCAGCTCGTTTTTCCGCTCGGGATGCGGCACGGAAATGGTATAGGCGCCAATGTGCTGGGTGATGCCGCCGGCTTCGCCCGCGGCCACGTTTGTTCTGCGGATAACATCCAGCAGCGTGGTTTTGCCGTGGTCAACGTGGCCCATGATCGTGACCACCGGAGCGCGCGGTTTGAGCTCTTCCGGCTTGTCCTCGAAATCCAATTCCACCTTTTTCTCGGGCGCGTGAACCACGCCGGCGCCGCGCTCGCGCTTTTCAACTTCAAAACGGAAGCCATATTTGGCGCAAATTTGCCGCGCGATTTTTTCCTCAATCGCCTGGTTCACCGTCGCGAAAACGCCCAGTTTCATCAGGTCGCCAATGATGATAAATGGCTTTTGCTTCAACGCATTGGCCAGGTCGCGGACGACAATGGGCGGTTTGATCGTGATGATCTCGCCGGTTTCAGGGGCGACAAACTTGGGAGCCGCCGGGGCTGCGGGTTTGGCGGCTTCGCGGGGGGGCTGGGCCCGGCCATCGCGCTGGCCACCGTCTCTGGGCCGTTCTTCCCGCCGCGGAGGGGGCGCGCCGGGCCGATGTGGAGGCATTTTTCCCGTTCCCGTTCCGCCGCGATCACCGCCACGGGGCGGTTGTTGGGGACGGGCAGGCAATTGGATAAATCCGACTTTTTCCCCTACTTTCGGCCCGGCCTTCGGCGGAGGAGGAGGCGGCGCCGCCGGTTTTGGCTTCTCAACCGAAACAGGAGGCGGTTGCGCAGGCGGAACGGCCGGTTCAGCTTTGCCTTCCGGCGCAACCGGGGCGGGTGCAGCGGGCGGCGGCGGCGGAGCTGTGGGCGCTGGCGGAGGCGGCGGCGGGGCGCTGATGATTTTGATTTCTTCGTCCGCGGGGGCCGGTTTGGGTTTTTCCGGGGCCGGCGGATGCGCAAATTTGGCGGCGATGTCCGGATAATCCTTAAGGAGTTCGCCTTCGAGCCATTCGGCGGAGATTTTATCGAGGGAACTGGACGGAACTTTGGCGGCGGCAATGCCCAGGGACTTGGCCTTCTCGAGAATTTGTTTGTTCTCGAGGCCGTACTTCTTGGCAATGTCGTAAATACGAACGGGCATAAAATTTTTTCTTTGCCGCCAGCCGGAATGTGCAATTGGCCTGCATAGGCTAAATCGCAGAAACAGGTTTTGTTCCAGCGGACATCATAAAATTATCCAACCGCGGCAGCGGCCGAATTGTCGCCGCCCAGGTCTATTTTCCGGCGCTGCGCCTCGGCGCGCGCCATCTTCAAAACTTCCGCCGCTTTGTCGCCAATCGCATCAATGGTGCTCAAATCGCTCTCGTCGGCAGACAATAAATCTTCCAGGCGCGTCAAACCGGCGTGCACCAGGGCATCGGCTTGCTCCCGGGTCAGCCCCGGGATGGATGCCAGCGCCTGGATGGCTTCAGCCACCTTTTCTTCAAAGCCTTTGGTCACCACTTCCTCAGCGTCAATGTCCACTTCCCACCCGGTGAGCTTGGAGGTCAGCCGCGCGTTTTGCCCGCGCTTGCCGATGGCCAGCGATAGTTGATCTTCGGCCACCAAAATGCTCAGCCTCTTCTTCTTTTCGTCCACGTCTATGCTCTTCAATTTGGCCGGCTCGAGGGCCTTAGTCACAAACGCGCGAATGTCCGAGGACCAGGGGATGACGTCCACTTTTTCGTTGTTCAACTCGCGCACGATATTTTTGACGCGCTGGCCGCGCATCCCCACGCACGCTCCCACGGGATCCACCTTGGGATCGCGTGAATATACCGCCATTTTGGTCCGGAAGCCCGGTTCCCGCGCGATGCCTTTGATTTCAATCGTCCCGTCGTTGATCTCGGAAACTTCCACCTGGAAAAGCTTTATGATAAACCGCGGGTCGGCCCGGGACAAAATAATCTCGGGACCATGGGCCCCTTCCTCCACGGCTTTGACGTAGCAGCGGATGCGTTCGCCAACCTGGTATTCCTCGGTGGGCACGCGCTCGCGGTTGGGCAGCAGGGCCTCATATTTGCCCAGGTCCAAAATCACGTCCGACCGGTCAAAACGCCGGACGCTGCCGCTGACGATGTCGCCGACACGGTCTTTGAACTCGCTGAAAATCAATGATTTTTCGGCCTGCCGGATCTTTTGCATCAGCGCCTGCTTGGCGTACTGCGAGGCGATACGGCCGAAACCGGTTGGCGTGACTTCCTTTTCAACTTCATCGCCGATGTTCGCTTCGGCTTTGATGCGGCGGGCGTCGAAGACGGAGATCTGGTCGTGCTTGGAAATTGGTTTTTCCGTGACGATGAGTTTCGCAAACGCCTTGATGTCGCCGTTTTTGGGGTCGATGGCCACACGCAGTTCACGGGCCGGTCCTACGGCCTTTTTGGCGGCGGACAACAAAGCATCCTGGACAGCGCTGACCAGGACATCACGGCTGATGCCTTTCTCGCGCTCCCAAAATTCCAATACCGCTAAAAAATCTGCGTTCATATTTGATCGGACGTCCGCCGCTTCAGCACACGAAGAATAAAAAAGCCGGAAGATGGGGGTATCTCCGACTTTCGCGCGCTGGCCAAACCAGCAGACTTTACCGTTCTTGTTAATAAGAATAATTTTTTATCCACATTCCGTCAAGCGGCAAAAACCGGGGAATTTTGGGGGCGAAAACGGGTTCGGAAAGGCAGCGTTTTTGCAATGGCTTGGGAATAAAGGGCTTATTTGTCCGCCCACCCCGGGAGTCTCCGGACGATTCGATTTTCATGGCATGCTGCGGGATTCGGTTCTGGAAATATAGGTTTTTAAAGGCGACGCAATTTTGAGGGGAAAAAATAATTGTCCGCGTCGAGGGGACAATTCGCCCAATGAGGCGAATAGATATAGAAGCGGGGGCTGCTTTTTGGGCTGAGGTTGTCTGCTGTCCGGTTCAGGGACGAACGGAAATCGAGGGACAAAAAGGGGTCGGGGCTTCTGAAAGCGACGTGCGATATGCGACATGCGACGAGTCAAACCCGGCAGGGTGCCGCTCCTGCGGCGCCATCTTTCAAGGACGCCTGATGAGTGACGAGCCACTGCGGGCAGCCCCTCCCGCCGGGCGCCGGGCCTGGTGCGCTCTGAACGCGTCGCGATCAGGAAGAGGCAGAATGCTAAAAGCATTAGTATTATCATCGTAACAGCTTCTCATATTGCCGGGGAGAGGCACAAGCACAACATTTGGAACACCAACAAAAAATGGCAGGGGGGTTAAGAAAGAACGTGGCCGAGTGTCATCACCGTCAAACATTACAATTTTTTAATTTTGAAGTTTCTCGAAATTCTTACCAGAATCACAGGAAGAGACATTACCCTGTATAAACATTAATTTGTCCTCAACCTAATGCGACAACGAGGAACAACCAAACCCTTCATCCGGCCTCGCCTGAGGATTGTTGCGGGTAAGAACATCGCGTTCGGGCCGGGCAAAGCGGAATTGCTGGAGGCGCTCGATAAAACCGGGTCCATCACCAAAGCGGCGCATACGCTCGGGATGTCTTACATGCGCGCCTGGACGCTGATTCGGACGATGAACCGCTGTTTTGCAGAGCCGCTGGTGAGCGCCCTGCGCGGCGGAACACAGGGCGGCGGCGGCGCCCAACTGACTTCTACCGGCCGGCAGGTCCTCGAATTGTATCGTGAGATGGATGATAAATGCCTGGACGCAATTCAGCCCCAGTGGCGGAAACTTCAAAGGTTGCTCCACGCGTAGCGGCGCGGCCCGGAGCTAAAGTCCAGTTGCATTGGGCCATGAGCCGAAGGCGGTGGATGACGGCGCGCTGCGCCGTCCCCGCCCGCGTAGAGCGGGCGGAACATACGTGGTACAGCGGTTGATCACACCCCTTGCGCCGCTGCACGCGGCGCTACACGGCGCAGCGCGCCGTGTTCCACCACACCACGGTTCATGGAGATCCCTCTTTCTTTTCAAGAATGCATTGGGACCATGAACTGATTGGCATACGGAGCGCGGCTGTGTGCGGGGCAAAGGGGCACCAGCCGCAGCAGCCGTGAACGTTGCGACGCGCTGCGGCTGGTCTTCGACACAGCCGCGCTCCGAAAGCGGTTCATGGACAGTTTCAGCGTCTTTCATACATTTTTTTCCATGCGGAAATGGCGTTGATACTGTCTTTCTAATGCTATGGCGAAACCATTGGTTCGGTCAGGTCATGGAATTTTGGAAAGCCTGTTGATTTTGTTCTTTATGTTTACGGCAAATGCGATGAACAGCCCTGAAACGGGGGCGAACGGGATTGATTTGCTTGCGCGATATCCGACGCAATTGGTCAGTGGAGACGCGACACCGAAACATGCGCGGATGTGGGGTTTTTCGCAGACGGACATTTTCCGGCTGTCGCACTTTAACTTCAAGACCGGCCAGGACCTGAAAATCGAGGTTGGGGTGTCTGACGTTGGAATCGGTCATTGCACGGATGGCGCGGTTTGGGCTGTGGTGATTCCGCGCGAGCGCGGTAAGTTGACGAGCATTGCCACGGATCGGCAGGAAGATATTTCAAGCATCTGGCTGCGGTTCCATCCGGCTGAAATAAGCCGCATTTTCCCTCAGGAAACCGTTTTTGCAGATGGCGCAACCGATCTCCTTTTGGATATGCGCCGCATTGCCAACCACAAGATTCGATCCAGTTGGCAGTCGGGGGGCCGGGCCATGATTCCCGACACGAATCAGATGACGGTGGACGTGGATACTAAAGAAGGTCCGCGGCGTTTTTTTGTCGTGGATAGCCAGGCGCAGACGGTGGATTACGTGCGCGCTTTTGAGAATCAGGCCGTTAAGCCGCTGCCGCCGATAACGCCCGACGCAGCCCGGGCGGCTTTTGATCAATTGTGGGAAGCGTTTGATTCCACGTACGCCATGTTTGTGCTGCGCACGAACGTGGATTGGGCAAAATCGCGCGAGGAATACCAGCCACGAGCGCTCGCCAGCAAGTCCACTCTGGAATTTGCCGCCACTTGTGCCGAAATGCTGAGACCACTCCGTGATTTGCACGTTTGGCTGACAGTGGCCGGAGACCCGGTTCCGATTTATAACCGACCACGAGCGGCCAATGCCAATCCATCGGCCGATGGAGCGATCCTGGGCGGCATTAGTTTCGCCGGTGATTCGGTGGCATGGACCGTTACCCAGGATAAAATTGGATATATTGTCATTTATGCATGGGATGGTCCGCAAGTTCCGGATTCCTGCCAGAAAGTGTTGGAACAGATGCGCGATACGCGGGGTTTGATCGTGGATGTCCGGTTAAATGGCGGCGGCAGTGAAGATCAGGTCAGGAAGTTCGCCAGCCGTTTTGTGAGCGGCAAATTCGTTTACGCGTATAGTCAATTTCGAAACGGGCCTAGCCATACGAATTTGACGGAAAAGTACCCGCGCGAAATTGAGCCCGGCGGCCCATGGCGATATGACCGCCCGGTGATTGTGCTGATTGGACAAAAATGCATGAGCAGCAACGAGTCGTTCATTGGCATGATGACGGGGAACACGAACGCCCTCACGATGGGCGACCATACCTGTGGCTCCAGCGGAAATCCTAAAATCGTTGATTTGCCGCTGGAGATGACCGTGAGTGTGCCGCAATGGATTGATTATCTGCCTGATGGGAAAACGCCTGTCGATGAGCATGGGTTCCTGCCACAGATTCCATTTAAGGCGTCTCCAGGCGCTTTTGAGGGAAAGCGTGATGATTTACTCGTCGCGGCGCTGGAGCGACTGCGGCAGGCGCCATTGCCGGACAAAGCGATTGCCGGCCCGGCATTCGTTTCGGACAAATAGTAAAGGACCGCAAAAGTTTTCGGTCACAGCGGCTTTGGAAGTTTTCAGTAAACCGGTTTCACAATTTCAGTTGCGCCGGACGGGCATTCTTGTTATCGCGGGTGCCCATGAAGCAACTTGCCACAGTTACCGTAATCGGACGCGACAAAACTGGCGTCATTGCGCGCGTGACCAATTTCCTGTTTGAGAAAGGTGGAAACATCGAAGCGCTTGAAGAACAAGTCACGCGCGGCCAATTCAGTATGACGCTCCAGGCTTCATGGAAAAAAGGCGCTCTCGATACCCCGTCTCTGCGGTCCGGCCTGGCAAAACTCGCGGAGCAACTGGGCATGGAAATCAAAGTCCGTTTCACCGAGTACAATCGCCGCCAGCGTTTCGCCATGATGGTCACAAAGGAAACGCATTGTTTTGAAGCCCTCATGGCCGCCAGGTTGAAAGCGGAGCCGGCGCTGGTCATCGGCAATCATCCGTCCTTTGAGCCTCAAGCGAAAAAATTCAAATTGCCATTCTTTCCGGTTTCGTGGAACGACCGCGCCACGGCCGAAACCCGGGCGCTCGAGCTTCTCGAAAAGCATGAAATTGATTTCGTGGTCCTGGCGCGTTTCATGAAAATCCTCTCGCCGAACTTCGTATGGCGGTACAAAAACAAGATCATCAATATTCATCCGTCCCTCCTGCCAAGTTTCCCCGGGCCGCAGGCGTATCGCCAGGCCTACGAACAGGGCGTCAAGATTGCCGGTGTCACGGCGCATTTCGTTTCGATGCGGCTGGATGAAGGCCCCATTATCGCGCAAGGCAGCTTCCAAATCCGCCCGCGAATGACGCTCAAAGATATCGTCGCCAGCGGCCAAAAACTCGAGGCCTCCGTGCTCGTCCGCGCCGTAAAACTTTACCTGGGCAAACGGCTGGATGTCTATTGGGGCGTGGTTAAAGAGATTTAGAGCATTTCACATTTGTGCCTATAGGTAGGTAAACGGGTATGATCTTCTCCAGCATGTAAGGGTGGAACACATCGCTTTTTTGGATTGCCGGGCCAATTTGTCACCTTACAATCCAAATAAATGTATTCAGAAGCAAATGCCGGGCTGAAAGCCCGAAATGTGATAGCCCGGCCTGAAGGGCCGGGAACACGGTGCCCAGAAAACTCCCGAGCCCTGTAAGGGCGACCCAAACATGTCCCAATCTCCTGCCATCAGCTACACCTGCTTCCGGAAGGTCTCGCAAGCTTCCACCAGACGGCTTAATTTCTCCCGTGTGATCTTCAAGGGCACATGACCGAAACCGCATTCGCTCGTCAGGATCAATCGTTCAGGCGGAAAGAATTCCAGCGCCGGTTTCACACGGTTCCTGATGGTATCGACCGATTCCAATTCGTCACTGCGTTGATCGATAACGCCAAGCGCAAGATCACCCTGGAAGGGCCAAAGCTTCCACAGGTCCATGAGATTGTAGCTCAACGTGCAATGCTCCAATGAAACTTCATGAATTTTTGCGCGGCGAAACGCAGGCGCGAGGTCCGTATATTTAGTGAAGTAAACCCGTTTGCGCCGGGGATTGCCCCCGCAAACATGCAGGCCAATGCGCACCTTGGGCCCGAGTTCGTCGATCATCTCATTCAGGATGCCCGCGGCCCATTCGCTGTGCTCGGGCGATTCCGTCCACATCGGCTCGTCAAATTGAATAAAATCGCAACCTGCGGCGACGACCTGTTTCAATTCAACCATTAACATCTTCGCCCACGCGCGGCATACCGCCTGCGCATCAGGATATAAATCAGGACGCTCATTGACCGTGAAACGCGTCAGGACGTGCGGACCGGTAACAGTCTGTTTGACGCGGGCCGACGCCGGCGCGGCTTCACGGGCCAGCTTCCAGTTATGCGCGAGGTTGAACCGCGGATTCTTCAACTCGCCAACGAGGCGCGGACACTCGATGCCAAAGCCGGTATCGCCAAAATTCTGCTTCACCGTGGGCTCGAACGACACGCCGTCGATGCGCTTTTGATAAAAATAAAACATGTTTTCACGATAGCCCTCGCCATCGGTGATCACTTCCAAACCCAGGCTGGCCTGGTCTTTGGCAGCCCATCGGATATACTCGTCCACTTCGTTTTGGGTCCAACTGGGCCGCTTCATCGTATCGGCGACCTGCTCCGGGCGGGGATAACTTCCTACAACGGTATTGCGAAACGGTTTTGTCATAAATGGATTTTCGAGCCTCAGCTATTTTCCTGGCAAATCAAAATCGGCTTTAACACGGCCTGCTTTTCCGCATCCGCAAACGCCGTTAAGCCTTCTTTTAATGGATAAGTACGGACCAATTCAGCTATCGGAATGTCCCCGCGATGCAACATTTCAATGGCCCGCTGATAATTGGGAATATCGGATACGTAACTGGTCTTCAGATTGATCTGGTTGCGAACCAGTTTGGTCAGGTTTAACGGCACATCGTCCGCATAGAGTCCCACGACCGTGATCGTGCCCAAAGGACGAACGGCATCCGTAGCGCTGATCAGGGCTGCCGGAGCCCCCGAAGCTTCTATCTGGTGATCGGCAAGCCGTCCAAAGCGTTCCTTCAATTGTTCGGCGAGAGCGGGTTTGTCCTGTCCCACAACGACAGTCTCAAAGCCAATTTTGCGGGCCACCGGAAGGCGCAGTTGTTCATCGCTTTCCGTGCCCGCCAGGACGACCCGCGCGCCGCTCAACCGTGCCACCAGGGCGCAAAGTATTCCAATAATTCCGGGTCCGGAAACCACCACCAATTCTCCCTTCCCGGTCTTTGCGCAATCAGTCACGCAATGATCGGCTACTGAAAGCGGTTCCGCCAAAGCGGCTGCCATCATGTCCATTCCTTGCGGGAGTGGAATGAGATATTTTTGGTTTACGACCGAATACTCGGCCATGCCGCCATCCAAATGGATGCCGATAATTTTTCGGCTCCGGCACAGTTGCGAGAATCCAATGCTGCAATAAGGACAACTCTTTTCGAGACAACCTTGCACCGAGATGACCACCGCGCGGTCTCCAGCCTTCCACTTGCTCACTCCGGACCCCGTGTTTTCGACAACGCCCGAGAATTCATGGCCGAACGTAAATCGTTCCGGAAATCCTTCGTAGCCGCGGTGATTGAGAAAAGCATGAAGGTCCGAACCGCAGACTCCGCAATGGCTCACATTCAACAAAACTTCATCCGGCCCGGGAGAAGGAATGGGAACATCTTGAATTTCGGCAGCGCGGGCGGCCCGGCGCAATCTTCGGAGAGCTTTCACGGTCGTAGAATACCGAATGCCTGCGCGCCGTGTCAAAACGGAAGTCCAGATCGCCAACGATTCGTAGTTCGTCCCGACAGGGACGATTGGAAATAGCCCACCGTTTTAACGGTGGGTTTTCGATTCCGGAAAAATCTCAAGTCCCGAAGGGACGGCTGGGTCGTGCTACGAGTAGTTTACAGACTGTGTTCATCCGTGGCTTGAAAACATTCCGCAATCCGCTTACCTCAAAATCAAACCGTCTAATTTCCACGGCAATCTGCGCTTTCACGCTCATCAGTATTTTCGACTAGCGGCGCCAGCATTTTCCCGGGAATTTCGTCCGGTGTGCCGGAGTCCGGGTCGGATCGCACATCGATCACGGCGAATTGGCTTTGCGATTCCGTTTTGTCCACACCGACATAACTGACCCGGTCAATGTAGTCGAGGAGATCCTGCTTCGTTCTCATGATTAAGAAAATCATGTCTGAACGAAATTTGTGCAATACAATTACAGGACATCCCGGTTCACTTTTGGGCAACTGCGGGCTTTACCATTTCCAGCATCATTTTCCTCGTTTCTTCAACCATGCACCCAAAAATGTGCGAGCGCGTTGGCCATTCGATACTCGGCATTCGACGTTCGGCGTTCGGCGTTCAGCGTTCGATGTTTCCGATTCAGCGATCAAAACTCTTCCACATACGGCTTGCCTTCGTACCAGGCAATCATATTCAAAACCAGGTAGTTCCAGTCCTGAAATCCCGGGTTCATGACCGGTTCGCCGTTCTCCGGCAGATAGTATTCGTGCAATATCCCGGATTTTTCGTAATCCATCCCGATCAACTTGATCGTTTTTTCCGTCAACTCACGCGCCTGTTCATTGTAGCCGTATTTGACCAGTCCACGGAACACCATGTAGTTGGCATTGAGCCAAATCGGGCCTAGCCAATTCGAAGGATTGCTTGTGGCGCGCACGTCATACATTTTTTCCAATTTGGAAAGGGAGCGAACGCCATAAGGAGCGTCAAAGGTATTCGTATCCTCGAAATTCTCTTCCACCATTCGCCGCGCCTGCTCCGAAGTGGCAACTCCCGACCACATGGCCAAAAAACCCGACCAGACGTCAATCCGTTGAATCAGGCAATCCCAGTTCCTCGGCTGGTTCATGTGAAATTCCCATACAGTGGTTTGCTTGGGAACCGGACGCAGGTTTAGGTCCACGCTGTAATAGAAACCGTTCCTCGGGTCCCAGCAATTTTCACGGATGGCCTGCAATAGATTGTCCGCCATTTTTTGATAACTGTCCGCAATTTCCGGCATGTTCAAACGGTCGGCCAGATAGACCATGGCCAGCAATTCCTTGTACATGAAACAATTCAACAATATCGAACCCGAGCTGCCGTACGGACGGAAAAACGTGCAGGGATCATTGTCCACGCCGATGCATTCATCCGTCTGCCAGTAATACAAACCCGTGGCCTTGTCGCGATAATGATTGTAATAGCAATCCACAAAAGCCTGCATTTTGGGAAACCCGTCGCGGAGCCATTCGGCGTCGCCGCCGTTTAATTTGACTAAAAAGGCCGCGTGCTGGGCCAGGCAGGGCTTGTGCATGTTATGGAGCAGCGGGACAAAGTTCGTGCCGTTGTCCATGATGTCCTTATTGTGCGGACCGATGACGACCGGAATCCGCCCATTCTGCTCGTAGTCGAGAAAGTTCAAAATACAACCCTGTTCATATTGAATCGCCTCCTGCTTGTCTTGCGGCGAGCCCTGCTCAAGGAGAATTTGCCGCAGCGCGATATCGGTCAGCCACGAGTCCCAATCCCAGAGTTGATCCTGGTACGAGCTGCAGCCCGGAGTAATAAAGGGATGTTTCAAAAAGCCTTTGGGAGGCTTGAACATGCCTTTGTACTCGCTGAAGATGTGCTGTTGAATCACATCGATGTAATGTTGTGTTTCGGTGTCTGTGTCAGCGCCTTTGGCCGCAAAGCCCAGGCACAGCAATAGAAGGACGTACTTTTTCATTAATTTCCGGACTTGCTTACAAGCCAATGCGCTCTGGAATCAAGCCCAAACTCAACCCTCATTCGGGTGATACGTGAATTAAAAAGGAAAAAGGCAAAAGGAAAAAGGATAATCAAAGCGTGGCGCAGGCATCGATTTGAGAGCCCCTTGTAGGCCGGGTGTCCTCACCCGGCGCTTCGGGCATTCGATGTTCGGCGTTCTCACGCTCTCGCGTTATCCCAGAGTCCCCGCCTTTTTCCTTTTTAATTCTTACTTACGCTCTGACCTTCTCCCCATAATTAATCGCCATCGCCCCGCCAACGAGATTGATAATCCGAACATTCGCGAGCCCGAGTTCCCGCATTTTTTCCGCGACGCCCCATTGCGCTGGGTAATGTTTCAGAGATTCGAAGATGTAGGCGTAGGCATCAGCCCGGCCGCAGAAGAGCAGGCCGACCACGGGCACGGAGCATCTCAGATGCGCAAAGTAAAGACTGCGCCAAAGGGCGTTGGCGGGTTTGCCGAAATCCAGCGCGACAATCCGGCCGGCGGGTTTGACGACGCGCGCCATTTCACGCAGGCCTGTCTCCAAATTGGACAAATTGCGCAAGCCGTATCCCACGGTCACCGCGTCGAACGAGTTATCGCCAAAGGGCAGGGATTGGGCGTCGCCCTGTATGAATTTCAGGCGTTTGGAATGGCTATTGGACTTTTCGAGACGGTGCGCGGCCACTTCGAGCATTTTTTCGCTGAAATCGAGCCCGGTAACCTCTGCGCCGTGTTCTGCCAGGGCAAAGGCGATGTCCCCGGTGCCGCAGCACAGGTCCAGGGCGCGGTCCCCCGCTTTGACCGCTGCCAGGGCCGTGACGCGGCGTTTCCAGAGCCGGTGCAGGCCAAAACTCTGCAAATCATTGAGTAAATCGTAACGGCGCGCGATGGTGGCGAACAGGTCTTCCACCCTCCGGGCGCGGGTTTCGCCCGGCGCATAGAATACATTACTCACGGTGGCAGTTTAGACCGCGCAAGGCCTGGAATCAAAGCCGATAAATTAAAATGCCATAAAAGGCCGATTTTGGTACGGATTTAGCTTAATCAGGGCCTAAACGGGTCAAAATACACATGATTACGAACTCAGGAAACGCCGCCTCGCCGCCAAAAAAGATTTTGGTGGTGGATGACAACGACGTGATCGTCAAAACCATCTCGCTGAAATTGAAAACGGCTGGATTTGAGGTGCTTACGGCGCTCGATGGCACCGACGGCGTGGCGGCGGTGCGCAAGCACAAACCGGATTTGATCGTGCTGGATATCAGTTTTCCTCCTGACATCGGGGGCGTGCCCTGGGACGGATTTCGCATTATCGAGTGGCTGCGGCGTGTGGATGACTCCACCAAGATTCCCATCATCGTTATTACCGGCGGGGCCGGAGACAAAGACAAGGAACGCGCCATGGCCATGGGCGCTATAGGATTTTTACAAAAGCCCCTCGACCACGACGAGTTGCTCAAGCTCGTTCGCGCCACGCTGGGCGCGCCGGTCAACGCCGGTGCCCGTTAAAGAGACAATCGGATTTCTTGGTTTAACCGCAAAGAACGCAAAGAGCACAAAGAGAGAAGAAAGCCTGTTTGGTCTCTGCGCTCTTTGCGCTCTTTGCGGTTAAATCAGCTTCTTTCCTGATTTCCTGTTTTCCTCATTGTCTTAATCCGCGGGAAATTCTTTAATTCCGCATGGATTCACGCGAAGCGCTCGTGGCGCTGAACATGATTGACCATGTCGGTCCGGCTGGCTGGTTTTGAAGTGACCGGTGACAGTTCTGGCCCCTGGTTTCAACCTTGAATTCTATCGAGAAACAGCCAAACGCTCCAAACACGCCTCGGCATCCAACTCCTCATCCATCGCATCGATGACGGCATCCTCGATGGCCTCGTCTGAAATCTTGATACGTGAATCTTTGCGGATGGCTGAAATCAAAGCTGGCTCGTCGCCAATGCCAAAATCCCCGTCAAGCCAGGCTCGAACGGCGTCAATCGGCGAAAGGGCGCTCAATTTTTCGAATCGCTTCGTGTCTTGTGGCTGCATGGCAATCAGGTCTTGATCCGGCGGCTCGCTCTTGCTTCCAATCTGGACTCTCAGATTTCATCGCTCAATCCAAAATTTCAAGGGGCAGTGGGTGTTGGTTCCGGCATGGTATTAAGCTGCTCTGCCTGTCGCTTTCTCTAACAAAATTTGTTCGAGCGTGCGTGCGAATACGGCGTAAGCAGTATCATCCTCACGAGTATAAAGAACTATTCGCACCTCATCGAGGCCATGCGATGCGTGCTCCAGATACTCGATGATGGTCTTGAGTGCAATCGGTGCAGCCAGCCGAAGCGGATAAACGAACGCACCCGTAGAAATTGACGGAAATGAAATGCTCCGCAAACCGTGCTGGGTAGCAACCTCCAAACTGCGCCGATACGCACTCCCCAACAACTCTGGCTCGTGCTCGTCGCCGCCTTGCCAGACCGGGCCAACAGCATGGATGACGTGTCGTGCCTTGAGGTTGCCTCCGGTGGTGACAACCGCATCGCCGATAGGACAACCGCCGATGCGCCGACACTCCTCGTAAATCCGTGGGCCACCTTTGGTGTGAATAGTACCATCAGTGCCCATGCCCTTATTGAGCCGCCAGTGTGCGGCAGTAACGACAGCATCGGTATCTTGGTCGGCGATGTCGCCAGTAACAAGGCGCAGCGTAGTCCTTCCGATTTTGGTTTGCATAGGCAACAGCCGTTGCGTTTATTGCTTCAACCCTGCTCCCCAACCACCCCAAAATCAAGGAACAAAATTTACGGCCTGGCCACCCTGAAAAATACTTGCGGTCATTTATGCCGTGAGTCAGCATTGCTCATCAGTGCGCTCGTTCATCGTCATTTGCATAATTACGGTAGCGATTGCAGGATGTTCTAAGCGGCCACAGGCGAGGATGTCGACAATTACCTCCGAACGTTATCAAGTCGCCGAGGCGGCTCTTCGTCACGTAATGGATGAATACTCAGCCTCCAGCGCAGAGCGTGCGGCCTATTCGGCCTACGCCCTTGACGGTGGAGAGTTCACTTTGCAGTTGGTGATAGCATTTTCTGGATACAAGCCGAAGGTCGAGGCGAATATTCAAATTCAGTTTGCCCCCAATGGAGTGCCGACCAACAAAGCAGATGGCAAATCAGTCGAATTGTGGACAGTAGAAAATATAAAAATTCACGACGACCATGCTACAGCGAATGTTCAGGTTTATCAGAGTAGCGAGGGTATGGAATATTATACCGTGCGTCTTCGGCATTTAAACGGGAAATGGGTTTTTGAATCTAAAACACTGGATATAGTTTCCTAACAGTGTCATCTGCTACTGCCCTTGCGGGCGCTCGCCCAAAATCTCAGGATTAAACTTCGACAACGGCGCTGAGGTCTTTTGCAATGTAAAGAAAACAACGGGATCATCATCAATGTCTTCACCCGTGCCAATCTGCATCTCATGACCCAAGGTGCATGTGCCACTAAAACGGGTGGAGTATGACCTGAAAGTCTCCCCATAAAGTGACCTATCATCTTCGTAAAAGGATGACGTCACTCCAAGGTCGAGGTCATCGTCCGCCCGTCCTGAAAAACAAGCTGTCGTGTTTGATACAGAGACTGTGAGACACGCCATTACGCCATCGAAATAGTGCTCGACCTTCCCTGTGTCAGGGCTATTGAAGGAGTCATGCTCAGCAAAATCCATTGTGAACGGAATTCCTTGCGATACCACAAACGGCGCATAGCAATTCGTAACCCAATAATTCGTAATTTCGTGATAATTTGGAGACCCGATTGGGCCACCCGCAGAATCCCGAACATGCCAGCAGAGTTTTGGCCTGACTTCAACATGGGTACTCTTCGGAGCAGTACACGCGGTCAAAACCGAAGCCACAACAATTATCAGCAAAACGGTGGCGTTCGGCATTCGGCTGTTGCGTTGGGGTTTCATTGTCATGGCAGATTGGCTTCCGGATACCTTTCGTTCAAAGGCCGCTACCGTTTAGCCGCTTTTTGAAATAGTGCTCTGCTTCGGAGGGGTCGTAAAATCTTTTCGGAGAACCCGGATACATCTTCTGCAGGGCATTGCACGCCGCGGCTGAAGCGTTCAAGAAGGGGGTATCGAGACAATCAACGAGGTTACTGGCGGCCGGCATGTACTTGAATTTTCCGAAGGCATCGCATGCCGCGGCCCATTCGTAGGACGCAACCTGATATTGATAAAAATGCCGGTTCAATGTCGCGAGCGCCGATGTGTTGCCTCGTTGAGCCAGATAAAGAGCAATGTAGAAGCTTTCCCGGTCTTCTTGGTCATTTAACCGCGGGACAAACGCGTTGTAAATCCTGCGGTCATCAATACAACACAGAGCATCCGAAACGAGCCACGTACTGGCGTCGGGAGTGTTTGAGGCATCGAGTTCGTCCAGCAGAAAGTTGACCTGGCGTCGAGCCACCAATTCGGCGCAAATACTCGGCTGAAAATCGTCAGCCTGATTCGTCAGGTTTTCGTCTTCGGGCAACTGTTGCTCATTGAGCCATGCAATAAGCGTCGAAGATTTCTGCGCATGAATTTCCGCCGCTTCGGAAGGCGGAGTCGTTCGGCAAGACGTTGCCACAAGGCAGACCAATATCGCGGATAACAACGCAATGTTGACACCGGTGCGCATAGATGCTGCGAAACTACTGATACCACCGCCTGGTTCGTATATCGAAAATTATCCTTCAATTTCAGGAAATCAAACCAAAATCAGCATTCCATCTGGCGGCGTCACGTCGTCGGAAAAATGGGCGGAATCACCATCAAACCAGAACAGGAACCGGTCTTCTCTGAAGCTGCGGCACGGCGGGGCCGGAACAACTGGAGGGCGAATAGGAGGGCATAGGCTGTGGCTTCGAGTAAATCAATCCGGGCTCCATTGATAGCCGTATTCAGGAGGCGGATTGTAAAGGAAAGCCATTGTATAGAGGCCGTTTGCGGTCGTCGAACTGTTCCAATACATTTTGACGTAACCAACGTGTCCATCTACAAAACTGACGACATCACCAGCGTTGTTGAACATGGGAAGTAAATGCGCCAGGGAGGGGATGGCGCAAGGGGATGACTCCTATTCTGATGGCTCAATCAAAAATTCAATGGGTGGGTGTTAGTTCAAGGCAGAATTTGTCTGCGTCGTATGAACCACGCAGTTGGTTACAAGCCTGGCCTGTCGCTCCTGCAAAAACGTCTGAAAGCTCTCTGAGGTTCTGGCGAAATGCCGCTTAATATCCATATACGGATACCGTTTGTCCCAATAATCAACGTCGGAAGGAAATCCCTCTAAATGGTTGGTGGCGCTGAACGAAAGCTTTCGCGCATCTATTGGGTTTCGATTGTCCAGATAGTTTAAAATTCGTTCGCTAATATGGGCTTGTTCTGCAGACAGTTCCAAAGTTGTGGTTGCCAGTTCAACCTGGCACTTGACCAGATAATAACCCCACACAGCGGAGGCAATGACGGCACCGGCAAGAAAGGCGAGTACGACAGGTGCATATTTCAATGCGAATGTATCGCTGGTTGACAATGTGCGGCGCATTGAGGACTACGGTGTCCCCCAGCCGCTCCAAAATCAAGGAACAAAATTGATGGGGTCAAAACACCGTCGTGCCAGAACAGGAACCAGAACAACGAAAAGGGGGCTTGAATTTTCACCCTTGCCGTTTTCCCAGTCGTGGCTAACTTTAGCCTGTTAGGCCCATGAATCTGCGTTCTCCAAGAGCCGACAAGATTGCGACGTACATTGCCAGAGCCATTGCATGTTGTATTGGTGTTCTGCTCATCATCGCACTTATCAAGTTATGGAACAAAGTAGGCATCAGAGGGTGGATTGTGTTTGGCGCATTGATTGGTCTTATTCTGGGGTACGGGATTGGTGGAGACGTTTGGGGTGCCCGTTTTTTTGACTTTTTTACAGGCCAAAATACCCGTAAAGCAGTTGAGAAGGCGGCCAAGTCCCCATCTAACGATGTCGCTTCGAAGGTGATTTTATTTATTCTGGTTTTTATTTTAATAATTTTGTTCATCGGTTTGGCCTTTAGCTTATACTTGCAGCATAAGGGTTAGGAAATCAAAAAAAGGTTGTGTCCTAATTGGGTTTATTGGATTTCCACCAACGACGGAAAGCAACACAAGCCCAAACTGCCTCCACGACCCCAAACGGCCATGCGCCTTGAAGGAATCCATAAATTGAACCAAGCACACATGCAGCGGCAAAGGCCAGAATGAACCAATGACTGCGTGCCTCAAACGCATATGTCACCAGCATTGCCGTTACCGCAAATAATCCAAATAGTGTTAATTTATCCATCTCTGACCGCCGGTTCACATATCGCTCAAAAAACTGCTGCCCAACCGCTCCAAAATCAAGGGACAAAATTGATGGGACAAGCCACCGTCAAACCAGAACAGAAAGTAGAACAACCGAAAGGGGGCTGATGGAAATTGGGATTTGGGGGGCCTGTCTAATCCTGAAAAATACTTGCGATCATTCGGACCGTGGGCGAGCTTTCGAACAAGACCTGTTCGTATTTTGTAAAGCGCATGAAAATCGCGATTCGGCAAGAAAATGCTTACACGCTCATCGAGTTGCTGGCGGTCGTGTTCATAATTGCATCAGCTACAGTGGCGTATGAAATAGTTCGGCCAAAATACGGTCTAGTGTTGGCCGTGGTGGCAAGTGTGCTGGCGATGTTGGTTTGCGTATTACTGGTTATTCTTTTTTATCGTTGGTCTTGGACGCGAAAAAGGCAACAACTCTCCCAACTGCGCCAAGAATACCGTACTATCTATCGGGTAAAGGAATTGCCCACAGAGGCAAAGAGCGTTGTCAAACCGGTGGAAGCGGAAATTCAAATCGGCGATTATGGTTGGGATGCCCGCCCTATCCGTCGAGATGGCTTGATTCATTTGCAGGGGCTGACGAAACGATGGCAGGTGGTTTGGCACGCCGGATTTCGGCCAGAACAAATTGAAAAAATGGCTGAGAAGCCAGCTTCACAATATGATTATTGGGCTCCCTATTGGGCAAAACCGCCGCCTCCGCCGCCGTGTCCGTTTCCAGTTCAAGAACGCGATACGCCCACTATGGGATTGCCGCATCATTCTGGTCATTATTTTAAGGACTATCCTTCTCAATACTATCATCAATCCCCAGAAAGTGTGTCCCAAACGTGAAGCCGACATTTTTGGAGTCTGTCCCAATCAATCGCACGATGCTCACCAAATGGAGAAAAGGGCGACGGTGGGAAGACACTCCGCACCGTGGAACACACGCCATCCCGAACAGGCGTTGAGCGGCTTCTTGAACCTTGGCTACAGAACAAGTGAGTGAGGGTTGAGGGGGACGCTCCGACCGATGGCGTTGGGTTTCAATTAGGACTCCACTGATAATCATAACTTGCGGGGGGGTCGTACCAGTCAGCGACACCCTGTCCTGGGTTCCAGTACATTTTGATGTAACTGGCATGGCCGTCCACAAAACTGACCGCGTTTTTGGAATCGTTATAGAATGTGCCGCTGCTGTGTGCAATGCCGTGGGATGATGGGTCATGCCATGAATATGGAGCCAATGCAGCGACCTCCGCCACCAATACTGTCCTGGCGGAATGCCTCACAGCGCTCAATCTGACGTCACCAAGACCGGGATAGGCTGGAGTCAATCTGCCGAATTGTTTTGGCACATTGTCGCCGCCATTGAAGGCGTAGCTGGAATAATCGAAGAGCGGCGAGTCATAAAGGCTCTGTGGCACATAATGAAAAGGCCATGTCGCGTTTGTATAATACCAACTCGGGTAAAATGTATCTGCCGGACATTGGAACACCTTGTCCTGCGATGAAGACGGGCCGTTCAAACCCACGTAACTTTTCATTAGCTCCTTATAGCCTGAAAAAAGGGGCGGGAAAACGCTGGAAGATGTGGTCAAACCGAGGGAAGGGGAAGCATCATGCGAATCACCACAATACATCAATACGCCTACATTGATTTGTCGCAGGTTATTGACACAAACCGTTCGCTGTGATTTGCGTTTGGCTGCGCTTAAAACCGGCAACAGCAACGCCGCCAGAATGGCGATGACGGCAATGACGACCAGCAATTCAATCAAGGTGAATGCTTTTGCCGGCTCGGAATTAACTTTCATGCATGTTTAGACAATGCAGGGAGCGGCAAGTCACGCCGTCTAAATATTGATTATGTGGCTACAGATTCGCGTTGAAAACTGCTGCCCAACCGCTCCAAAATCAAGGGACAAAATTTGATGGGTCAAAATCACCGTCCAACCAGAACAAGCGAAAAGGGGCTGAAGGGACGGGGATTTTAGGGGGGCTGGCGGTGGGTTTACGGGCTTTGGTTGTCACGTCTAATGCGAGTGAAAAATGATACAAGCAGCAGCGTAACGCCAACACACGATGCTGAAACCCTCCAATGTTTCAACGCTTTGCTCCTTGCCACATGTCGTCTGAAATTCTTTAATTCCTCATGGATTCACGCGAAGCGCTCGTGGCGCTGAACATGATTGACCATGTCGGTCCCGTGCGAGCGCGGCTGCTCCTCGATCATTTCGGCGACGCTCCCAAAATACTCGCCGCTTCAAAATCCCAATTGCTCCGCGTCCACAATATCGGCGACGAAACCGCCGAAGCCATCGCAAATTGGGAAAAAGCCATCGACCTTGCTGGTGAATTAAAACGCATCTCCGATTTCGGCTGCAACGTTTTGATTCAAAGCGACGAACTGTATCCGCCGCTGCTTCGCGAAATATACGATCCGCCCCTGGTCCTTTACGTGAAAGGCGAAGTGACCGCCAAAGACAAGGGCGGCGTGGCCATTGTCGGTTCGCGTCAAACCACGCATTACGGCATCGAAGTCGCCCGCAAGCTCGCCTATCAATTGGCGTACGTCGGTGTGACCGTTGTCAGCGGCGGCGCGCGCGGCATCGACACTGCGGCCCATCAGGGCGCGTTGGTGGCCAAAGGACGAACCATTGCCGTGCTTGGAACCGGAATCAATTTGGTTGCGCCCGCGGAAAACGGCGAACTGTTCCAGCGCATCGCGCAGAACGGTGCGGTCATCACGCAATTCCCGTTCAACCGCCCCGCGGACAAACAAACATTTCCGATCCGAAATCGCATCGTCGCCGGCATGACGTTGGGCACGGTAGTGGTCGAGGCGGATTTGCACAGCGGCGCGCTCATTACGTCGAATTTTGCCACCGACTACGGGCGGCAGGTCTTCGCCGTGCCGGGCCGCATCGATTCTCCGCGCAGCAGGGGCTGCCATGACCTGATCAAGAAAGGCGCAAAACTATGCGAAGACGCCGAGGACATTTTGAGCGAGTTTGAATATCTGTTTCCGCCTTCCAATCGTCCTCCGTCAGTCGCTCAAACCGGCGTTTTGCCCGCCCTGGAACTTTCGGCCAATGAACAAAAAGTCCTCGACGCGTTGGATGGCGAGGAACGAATGATCGACGAAGTCATCCGCAAAAGCGGCCTGCCTACTTCCGCCGTCAGCGTCGCTTTATTAAGCCTCGAAATGAAAAGGCTGGTGAAGCAATTGCCCGGCAAACTTTTCATCAAGAATGTTTAGCCATCGGTCATCGGCTGCGATAACGATAATGTAGCTTTTGTAGCTTTTCGTGTTGCCAAAATGTTGCCGACTAAACCATTGGCAACCAACGATGTAGCCGATGTAGCCGATTTTCCGAGCAATCATCAAACCATAACCATTAAACTGATGTCACCATCGCCGTAAAATTTGCCCAACCATCGGCGAAATCATTCTCCCGCTCCCTCTGAGGGCCTCCGAGGGGCCTCCGAGGGAGAGGGCCGGGGTGAGGGTGAGAAGCCTGTCAGTCCCCGTCCGCAGCCACAATAGCCCACGCCCCGTTTGCATCCGTACGTTCCGCCATTCCGCAATCCGCATTCGAAAAGACCCCGTTTCCGTGTCCCTGGGCTGCCTTTTCAATTTCGCCAATAAAAACGCATATTTTTACCTCATCCCGGCTTCGTTTCCCGTTTCCCCGCCTATGCCCAAAAAATGTGTGCGTAGGTAGGCGTCCCACTCTCACGCTCTCACGCTGCCTCGCCTATGGCACTCTCGGCGTTCTCAGCGCTCATGGCACTGGTCTCGTCCGGCGTCGCCGAATTGTAACCTAAATTAGACTCGCTTTTTCCACGGCTTCTCACACAATGTAAATGACCCTTTGAGCGGCGGAATTTGGAGAAGCAGATCCCCGCCCTCGAACGGTCGGACACAAACTGCATTAATTATCTGTCGTAGCGTATGATGACGGTCCGTCCTTCCCGTTTTTGCTTTCCGTTTGCGATGGGACGAGTGCTGTTGTGTTTGCTCCTTCTTCGCGCCGCCATGACTGTGGGCGCTTCGGATGATTTCTTATCTTACAGGCCAATCATCGGCCAGAACGCAAACGGCCAATTGGAGGTGTTCAGGCTGGATGACGATGGGTGCCTCTGCCACAAATGGCGCAAGGCGTCCAATGGCGCGTGGTCGTTGTGGTGCAGCCTGGACGGTTCGCTGTGGCCCGGTCTGGCTGTCGTCAATGACACAGCCGGCAAAATGGAAATGTTCGGCGTGGACCGGTCCACGGGAAACCTCGAGCAGATTCAGCAGTTGGCCGATAACGGCCCTGATTGGTCGTCGTGGCACAACCTCGGCGGCAGGTTCGAACCATCCGTCGCAGCGGAACGCAATGCGGCCGGCCAGATAGACGTGTTCGCCGTGGATGCCGTTACGCATTGCGCTAAACACATTGGACAGACGGTCAACGGCAGTTGGTCGTCGTGGATGGACCTCGGCGGTTCTCTCGAACCGGCCATTGCTGCCGCGAAAAATCAGGATGGCCGTCTGGAACTCTTTGGCCTGGCGGCGGGGGATGGCGAATTGCTGCATTGCTGGCAACTTCATCCAAATACGACCAACGACTGGTCGCCCTGGGCCAGCCTCGGCGGAGCGATTACTCCCGGGTTCACCGTCGAGCGGAATATGGCCGGCGAACTTGAGGTCTTTGCAGTGAACGAAACGAACAGCGCTGTCGAGCGGATTTGCGAGGCAAAATCGAGCGACAGCACAAATTGGACGGCGTGGCAGGACTTTGGCACAAACGCCAGGCCGGGCCTGGCCTCGGGACAAAGCGCCGACCGGCGCATCGAAATTTTTGCCGTCCGCCCCAGTGATTCCGAACTCCTGCACAAGTGGGAACTCTTTACCAATACCTCCGATAAATGGTCGGCCTGGACCAGCATGAACGAAAAAGCCGGCGCCGCTCCGGCTGTCGGAGTCAATGAAGACGGCGATTTGGAAGTTTACGTCACGAGTCCCGAAAACAATCACGTCATCGATTACCGCCGGCAAATCAGCGGCGCGAGCGGCTGGCTGGATTGGTCGAGTTTGGACCAGCCGGTATTTTCGTACGCCATGCACTCGTGGCAGGCGGATGACGGATTGCCGGACAATGTGGTCCAGGCCATTACACAAACTGCAGACGGTTTTTTGTGGGTCGGTACCCGTCAGGGCCTGGCGCGTTTCGACGGCGATCAATTTGTCTGCTACGACGCCCGGAATACGCCGTCCTTGAAAAACTCGTCCATCACCGCCCTGTGCGCCGGCAAGGACGGTTCGTTATGGATTGGCACCGACGGCGGGGGCCTGGTGCGGCTTCGCAATGGCGTCTTTTCCGAATTTGCCACGACGAATGGCCTTGCAGGAGATGAAATCCGGGTCCTTTATCAAAGCGCTGATGATTCGCTCTGGATTGGCACCACCGCGGGCATGAGCCGTTACAAAAACGGGAGGTTTCGCACCTACACGACCCGGAATGGCTTGTTGTCGGACATTGTCCGGTGCATCTATGAAGACCAGGATAAAAACCTATGGGTCGGCACAGGCAAAGGGCTGAACCGGCTCCGGCCCACCGGAAAGATGGATTCGTTTGTCATGCCTAACGGCCTGCCAAACAATTCTGTGCGCGTCATCTGCCAGGACCATGGCGGGAGAATTTGGGTCGGTTCCAACAACGGTTTGCTCTGGTACGACTGGTTTTGGGGCATCGATTTTTATGCCTACAATACTAGGTACGGACTGTCGGACACATTTGTCAGCGCCATCTGCGAGGACGGCGACGGCAACCTTTGGGTAGGCACCTACAGCGGATTGAACCGGTTCCGGGATGGCCGGTTCTATCATCAGCCCGATAGCGACGGCCAGCCCTTTGACCAGGTCAATACACTCTTTACCGACCGTGAAGGCAATTTGTGGGTGGGCTCAAGAGAAGGGCTGGCGCGTCTCACCGCGGAAAAGTTTTTCACATACACAAAGGAGCAGGGCCTGACCCACAACAACATTATGTCGGTCCTGGACGATGCCAGGGGCAGCATTTGGATCGGGACATGGGGCGGGGGACTGGATGAATTGCGGGGTGAAAAAATTACTGGTTGTACCCCGGCATCCACAAATGTTTCCCAGGATTTGGTTCTGTCGCTTTGCTTGGGACACGACGGCAGCCTCTGGATAGGCGCGGATTATGATGGAGGCCTGACCCGAATCAAGGATGGCAAGACCACGCACTACACCTGGCGTGATGGTTTGATCAACGGCGGCCTGCGCGTGCTTTGCGAAGATACCCGCGGAAATCTTTGGGCCGGCACGGACCATGGAGTCAGTTGTTTTAAGGACGGAAAATTTGTTGCCAATGACGCAACCCAAAGCATGACCAATGAAAGCGTCCGGGACATCTGCGAAGACGGGTCCGGCGCGCTCTGGTTTGCGCTGCAAAATTGTGTGGCCCGGTGGCAGGACGGCCAATTGACCCGGTTTACCGCGGCCGACGGATTGCCAGACAGCGGCTTCACCGCATTATACGCGGACGATGACAATACCCTGTGGATCGGCACGGCGGGCAGCGGTTTGTACCGTTACCGCAATGGCCGCTTTACCGGTTACACCAGCCGCCAGGGGCTCTTTAGCGACGAAATTTTTGGCATCCTTGACGACGACGGCTGGCTTTGGATGAGTTCTTCCAAGGGGATTTTTCGCGTTCGTAAAAGAGACGTGGACGCTTTTGAAAACGGAAAAATCGAAAGTATCGTTTGCCTGGCCTACGGAAAAAACGACGGCATGGAAACACCTCAATGCAATGGCGAAGGCAAACCCTCGATTTGGAAATCCCGCGATGGCCGCCTGTGGTTTCCTACGAGCAAAGGATTGGCAGTCGTGAATCCGAAAACCATCAAGATTGACGAAGAACCGCCATCGGTATTCATCGAAACAGTCACTGCCGATGAAAAAGTAATTGAAGACGGCAGGATGGAACTGGCGGGAGCTGCTTCTGTGTTGTCACGTCGCGCATCGGCATTGGTTATTCCGCCCGGGCGCAGGGAACTCGAGTTTAAGTACGCGGCCATAGGTTTTTCGGCTCCGGAGAAAGAGCGTTTCAAGTACCGCATGGATCCTGTGGATTCCACGTGGACTGACGCGGGCATACGTCGTGTGGCCTACTACAACAATCTCTCGCCGGGGCATTACCGGTTCGAGGTCAAGGCGTGCAACAAGGACGGCGTTTGGAATGAGGCCGGCGCGTTTTTGGATGTCGTTGTGGTGCCTCGCTATTGGGAGATGTTCTGGTTCCGCGCGTTAATGGCATTGACCGTTATCCTCGCCGCCGGCGGCATGGCGGTCTATGCGGTCCGCCGGCGCATGCAACGCAAACTCACATTGCTTGAGCAACAGCATGCGATCGAGCGCGAGCGCGGCCGAATTGCCCGCGACATGCACGATCAAATCGGCGCGGGCCTGACGCAAATCGGGTTGCTCGGAGAAATTGCCCGGCGCGCGTCCAATAAAAATGGCGACAGCATGTCGCACGTCGATCGGATTTGCGACACGGCGCGCGAACTCGCGCAGACCCTGGACGAAATGGTCTGGATGGTCAATCCCCGCAATGACACGCTCAACAAGCTGGCGCTCTACCTGGCGGCTTATGCGGAAGAATTTTTCAAGGCGACAACCGTTCGTTGCCTTTTGGACATTCCCTCCGGGCTGCCGTCATGGCCATTGCCCGCGGAGGTGCGGCATAATTTATTTTTGACGGCCAAGGAGGCGTTTAACAACATCGCCAAGCATTCACATGCCTCGGAAGCGCGCGTGAAAATTTCGTTGGATGATTCCATGCTGAAAATCTGCATTGAAGACGATGGCGTCGGTTTTTCCGTTGATGGCGCAGCTCCCTCCCGCAACGGCTTGTCGAATATGAAGGACCGCGTTCGCGAAATCGGCGGCGCGTTTGATATTTCCAGCGAGCCCCGCAAAGGGACTCGCATTTGCCTCCGGGTTCGGATACTCTCACCTAAAATAACCCGCGTCGAAGAATGAAAGCGAGAAACGGCAGTGCCAATGACGGTAGGGACGGCGCGCTGCGCTGTCCGCGCCGCGTTCAGCGGCGCAACAAGCGGGATCGCGCTTCGGAGCGCGGCTGTGTGCGGGGTAAGGGTGCGCCAGCCGCAGCACTCACGAATATAGCGGCGCGCTGCGGCTGGTCTTCGACACAGCCGCGCTCCGCTCGCGTTGGGTTTTAACCAACCTGCAATTATGCTCATTACTGTAGCTATTGTAGAGGACGATCATCGCGTGCGCGAAAGCCTCAGCGTCCTGATAAACGGAACCGAAAACATCCGGTGCATCAGCGCCCATTCCAGCGGTGAAGAAGCCCTCGAGGATATCATATATAAAAAACCGGACGTCGTCCTGATGGACATCAATCTGCCGGGCATGTCCGGAATCGACTGCGTGCGCAAGCTCAAAGCCGCTTCGCCAAAAACGCAGATTCTCATGCTGACCATGTATGAGGACGACGAAAAGGTATTTCAATCACTCGTGGCCGGCGCCAGCGGTTATCTCGTCAAACGCACCTCCCCCTCCGAATTGCTCAATGCCATTCAGGAAGTCCACAGCGGCGCATCGCCCATGTCCGGAAAAGTCGCGCGCACCGTCGTTGAATATTTTCATAAGCAGCAAAGCACCGCGCCCCACCAGGAATCTCTTTCCCGCCGCGAAGAGGAAATTTTAAGGCTATTGGCCAAGGGTTATCGTTACAAGGAAATCGCCGATGCCCTCGCTATCAGCTTCGAAACCGTCCGTTCACACCTCAAAAATATCTACGATAAGTTGCATGTCCGTTCCCGTACTGAAGCCGTCGTAAAATACCTTCGGAACTAAGTCGTCCCCCGAATGGGGGGTGAATTTTCCTCGTCGTTGCCTGTTTGTAACGCATTTTGCCCTCAAAAGGGGATTACCCGGGATTCTTATCTGTGATAAATAATTTACGATGACACTTGAGCCTGCTTTAGAAGCACGATTTGTCTTTGGACGAGGAGGAGTGCGCTGGATTTGGATTTCCAAGGCGCCCTCCCGTGTCGTCTCAGATAGCCGTTTTTCAACCGAACATCATCAGAAACGCCTCACGTAATACAGCAAAACAGTAACCATTATGCGAAAAAGCACCCTTGCCAAAATTGTCGGGATATTTCTCACGCTGGGAGCGTGCGCCACAACTCAGGCTCAAACGTATTCCAATACCGTGATGGGATTGAATCCCGCCGCCTATTGGCCGCTGAATGAGGCCGTGCAGCCGCCGCAGCCTCAGCAGTTTCTAAATATTACGGCCACCAACAGCGGTTCGTTGGGCGCGAACGCCAATGGCTATTACGGCGCATGGTACCAGGCATCGGGCAATCAATGGTATCTTACCAATAATATCGCGACCGAACCCGGCCCAATCGCTGGCGCAGACACCGCGATGAACTGCCAGCAAACGGGCGGCCAGTACATTATTCTCCCGCGCAATACGAATGGCGTGGCCAATGCCGCCATCACGATCACAGCGCCTTTCTCGATTGAAGCATGGGTGAACATGGCGACGACGAATAAGGGCCTCTTGACTATCGTCAGCGAAGGCGGCGAAACCACCATGAACACCGGCGGTCCGAATCCCACGAACCAATTTTACGGCGGTTACGGCGTCGCGTGGGATGGTTTTTCATGGGGCACGTACCTCAATGAGTTCTTCTTTGATTGCTATTTAACCAATGGCGAAAGCAAAGCAAACGAATTGGACTTCGCCAAAACTATGGCGCCTTCAAACTGGATGCATGTTGTGTGTACGTACGACGGCACACACGAATATGCGTACACCAACGGCGTTGAGGCTGGTGAGAAGACGCTTTCTGCCAACAAGGCCGGTTTGACTTATGTGGTTGACCCAACGTCGCCTTTGATCATCGGCGCAGGCCCCGCCGAATCGGTCTCTTACGGCAATGCGCTTTGGGGCGGCCTGGCCGAGGTGGCCATTTACAATCAGGCTCTCAGCGGTACCCGGGTTCTGGCCCATTATCAGGCCGCTACCAGTGTTGCGAGTTACACCAACGCGGTATTTGCCGATAGTCCGACAATGTTTTTCCGTTTGAACGATGGTGAGAGCCAAACCAGCGCCGGATATCCCAGCTCATTGTTTCCGGTGGCGACAAACTACGGCACTTTGGGTTCGGCTGCTGACGGTGTTTATCAGCCGGGAACGACGCCCGGCGTGCCTGGACCTTCCTATGCTGGATTCGGGGCCAACAGCAAAGGCGTGGCTATTAACGGCTGGTTCGGCGCCGTGGACGTGGGTAACAGCAATCTTCCATCTGCCTTGAATCCCACGGGCGCTACTCCATTGACTGTGGTCAGTTGGTTCCAGGGCGCACCGGCCGATAACCCGGGGCGTTTTCAGGAAATCGTGGGGCACAGCGACAGTTCATATCGACTCTCGCTTGGCCAAAATACGCCCGTCGGTGAACTCCATTTCAATCCCGGTCCCGGCCCTGAATTGCAGGCCGGGTCCGCCGCGCAAGTGATCACAAATGGCTTTGCTGTCAACGACGGTAATTGGCACATGGTCGCCGGCGTTACCGATGGCACCAATGAATTCCTCTACATTGACGGGTCGCTGGCGTTGACCAACAGTAATTCCGCCGGCATTAAAATTACCGGCACCAGCGACGATCTCCTCTTGGGCGGCGATCCAGAATACACGTACCCCACCTGGGGTACTGCCAATACCGTCCGTAATTTCGACGGGAATATCGCTCAAGTGGCCTTTTTCACAAACGCGCTCTCGGCCAACCAGATTCAATCTCTCTATGCCGCTGCGGAAGTGCCGCCGTCCATCTGGCAGGAGCCGGTATCTACAGTCACGGCGAACCAGGGGCAGGATGTGACCGTTACAACCGGTATTCGCGGAAGCGCTCCCGTAACCTATCAATGGTATCGAAACGGAGTGGCTGTGGCCGGGCAAACCAATGCAAACCTGACTTATTCGCCCATCTTTAGCAGCGAAGCAGGCACTTATTATCTCGTGGCCGAAAATTCTTCCGGTTCGGTGACCAGTTCCGTCGTGAACGTGACCGTGTATGGCACGGTGTTCATCATGCAGCAAACGCCTTCGCAACTTGAAATTTACTCTAATTCCAGCCCGACCTTGTATGTGACCGCCAGCGGCCAGTCGCCGGCTTACCAATGGACCGTCGGTGGCGTTGCCATTCCCGGCGCGACCAATTCCATGTACACGGTGGCAGACATTAAAGCGAGCGCGACTTATGGTTGTGTGCTGACAAATTCCTTGAGCACCAACCAGATTACTCCAATTTCCATCACGGTGCTGGCTGATCCGACCAACCCGTATCCGGCCCAGATCCTGGCCAACGGACCGATTGCGTATTACCGTCTCGACGAAGCTCCTGGCGCGTTGACGGCTTACGATTATGTGGGTGGCTTTAACGCCGATTACACCAATGTCGAAACGGGTGAATCTCCTGGTTACTCATATGCGCCTCTCAGCGACCCCAGTGAAACCTCCGCCCTCTTCGGCTATGGCGCCGTCTCTGACAACAACTACGCCGGCAACGTTCCCACCTATCTCAACTTCGCCGAACCCGACGGCAGCAATGCCGAGTTTAGCGTCGAAGCATGGATCAATAATACCGGCTCCGGAGACAATGATGGCATTGTCGCAATGGGTTATGGTGGCGGTGGCGAACAGTTTGTGATCGACGACGGTGCTTCCTCTTCCGGCGCCTTGCGGTTCTTCGTTCGCAACGCGGCAGGAACCGTTAGCGCCGCCAACAGTGACATTGTCGTGGAAAATGATGGACTGTGGCACCACGTTGTGGGTGTATGCGATGAAGCCCACGGCTTTGTTTATCTGTACCTGGATGGCGTTCAGGTAGCCAATGCCACAATCACAGCCGGCAGCGGTTTAATGGGGTTGACCACGCCCTTGAGCATCGGCGCGCGTGAATCGGCGGACAATAATCCGATCAACTATGATGCTCAATACAACGGATTCATCAATGAGGTCGCTCTCTACAATCGAGCGCTGACTCCAGCCGAGGTCCAGGCGGATTATTATGCCATCGGCTTTGTGCCGCTCAATGTTCAGATCCAGCCCTCAAGCTGGACCACCAATTCGGGCGCCAACGTAACGTTCACCGCTACGGTTGGAGGTGGAACTCAACCGTTCTCCTATCAGTGGTCGGGCCTCGGCGGCTCGATTGCCGGCCAAACCAACGCCACTTTGGTCCTGAGCAATGTTCAGACAAGTGCTTCCGGGACTTACAGCGTGACCGTGGCCAATCAATACGGTTCAACCAATGTTACAGTTCAACTGACGGTCACCACGGGTCCGGCTGAAATTCCCGCGGGCGGCGACATTGAGCCGACGAGCCTTGTCGTCTATGCCGAAAGCCCTGTGACCCTGACCGTAAATCCGAGTGGCAGCCTGCCGTTCGATTGCCAATGGTACCAGGACGGCGTAGCGGTAGCTGGTGCGACGAATACGAGTTATAGCTTCGCAGCGCTGACCGGCACCAATACTTATTATTGCTCGGTGAGCAACGCCTATAGTTACACCGAAGGCAGCGGTCCGGTCGTCAGCAGCACGGCCACCGTGGTCGGTGAAACCATCACGACACTCAACCCCTCCAACTTCAATAGCCGGCTCAAAATTGCATTCACCGGTTATACCAATTCCGAGACGTTGCAATGCTTCCCGGCCCTGGTGCGGTTGAGCCCCAATCTGACTGGATTCTCATACGGCGAATTCCTGGCGCCAAATGGGGCTGACTTGCGGTTTGCCGACTCTTCCGGCACGCGCGAATTGCCTTATGAAGTGCAACAATGGAATGGCGCAGATGGCGTTTCCACTTACTGGGTACAGGTCCCGACCCTGTCGGGAGTGACAAACAGCTTCATCTGGGCATATTGGGGCAATCCCAATGACACGAATCCGCCCGCTTATACGACCAATGGCGAAGTGTGGGAACCGGCCTCGTTCCTCGGTTTGCCGGGTTACGATGTTGTCTATCACCTGCAAGAGACGAACTTCCCGTATGTGGACAGCACAACCAATTATCCGGCGCTGGATGGTGTCGCGCCGTCAGTGGCGCCCGGCATCGTCGGCAACGGCGCATTGTTCAATGGCAGTTCGGACTACCTCGACGCCGGCGACGTCAATCTGGGCAATGAGTTCACCGAATCGGCCTGGGTGAATCTATCCACGAGCGAGTACAATATCCAGGCCCTGTGGTGCAACGGCCCCGGTGGTTACAGCACGGCCGAGGCAGTATTGTTTATCAACGATTACTATCCTCAGACTGGCGTGACTGACCCCGCTGATGGCGCAGTGCTATTCGGCGACGACGACACGCAGCCCGAGACAACGACCGGCTTGGTTAACTCCAACCAATGGTATTTGGTGACCGCCGCAGTGAATCGGACGGCAAAAACGATTCAGTTCTACGTTAACGGCGTTCCCGAGCCCGTGGCGAAAGGCGGGAGTGTCACCGACGACTTCCCGACGAACGCCGACATGAACCTGGGACGGTTCCTGCCAAACACGGCCAATCCCAATGGTTCCTCCTATTTCAATGGAATCATGGATGAAGCGCGCATCCACGGGGGCATCGACGATTCGAACTGGGTTTGGGCGGATTACATGACGGTCGCCTCGAACAGCGTGTTCACGACCTATTCCACCGTCAGCAATACAATCGTGCTGCCGATTAGGCTCACGATCCAGTTGTCTGGGGACCACGTGATTCTGAACTGGCCGGAGGGCACACTCCAATCGGCCAGCCAGGTCAACGGTCCTTACAGCAACGTTTCCGGCGCTACGCCGCCGTACACAAACAACGTGTCCGCGGCGCCACTGTTCTATCGCGTGCAGGCACAAATTCAGTAAATGAACAAGGCCGGCGGAAATGGGTTACATTTCCGCCGGCCTAAAGAGTAACGAAGAAGAGAAAAATGCAGATTAGAGACAGAAAGATCAAAGGGAACATCCGATGGTGGCGCTGCCACCGTCCCAGCCGCGTTGAGCGCCGTTTCGAGATCAACAAAGCTTTTACACTCATTGAACTATTGGTTGTCATCGCCATTATCGCGATCCTGGCGGCGATACTGCTGCCGGTATTGAATCAGGCAAAAGTACGCGCCGCGAATACACTTAGTGCGGCAAATCTCCGGCAATTGGACCAGGCCTGGCTCATGTACACACCGGACAATAGCGGCACTTTCGTGCTAAACGGTCCGGGCCAGGTAAGCGACAACTTTATAAGTTGGATCGTACAATGGCTCGATTACAGCGGCGGCGGCGGCGGCGGCGCCGCGGGGGATGATACGAACATGATGATGCTGACGACCAATTTGTTGTCGCCGTATCTTCAGAATCCCGCGGTTTTTAAGTCTCCATTGGATTTGAGCAGGCAATATGGTCTTGGCGGGCTGCCGCGCAATCGCAGTTATTCGATGAACGCAGCCGTCGGATGTTTTACCAATGGGATGATGAATGGCAATATGCAACCTGGAAGCACCTGGTTGCCAACTCCCGAATTTGCGGTTTTCACGAAGGAAAGCCAGGTTGTCAATCGCCCGGACCCGAGTGATCTTTGGGTGTTTCTCGAGGAAGAACCAGACAGCATCAACGACGGTTCTTTTGCCGTGCGAATGCCCACCACTGCGCTTTCCACCGCCTGGGTCGATTTTCCGGCCAAAAATGGCAACGTTTGCCCGTTTGCTTTTGCGGACGGCCATGTTGAAATCCATAAATGGCTGTTCCCCGGCGATATCCCGACTCCTACCTACAACGCTGTCATAAATGAGACGTTAACCACTGAAAGAGGAGCTGTCGGACAAGGTGACCCGGACATCCTTTGGGTGGCCAAGCGCACCTCCGTTTATGCCAACCCGGACGCAGGACCCCTGCCTTATTAACCACAAATCAATTTGGAAAGAATTGGGAATTTAATGTTTCAAAAAATCGACCCCGTCCAGTCGGCTGCCGAACGCACGGCCGCTTCAACGCTTCAACGCTTCAACGCTTCAACATCCCCTTGGTTGAAACGACTTTGCCTGGTCATATTGGCCTTCCTGGCGAGCATCGCCGTTTCCCCGGCCAGCACCTTATCCCTTCCCCAGGTCGACTCCTATAATGTGCGGGTCGGCACCGAGACATTCGCGGGATTGTACCAATTCACCACAAATACGCTCCTGGTGGAAACTGCCGAAGCCATGACCAACATGGGCAGCGACATCATCAAGCTCTACCTGGGCACCGATACTTCCGGCCAGGAAGGCATTACGCTGGGCTCAAACATCACGAATCTGCTAACACTTGTCCGCGACCAACCGAGCTATCACTATGTTTTTGATATGCCCTTTCGCCATATCATCGCCTGGACCTATCCCTTCGAAAATTCGGACAGTTGGTGGCAAAGCGGCTACAACGCAACACAAGGCGCAAAAGATTATCAGGAAATGTACAATCTCACGTACTACCTCCTGACAAACTATAACAATTCTGGCAAAACATTTTACCTTGGCCATTGGGAGGGCGACGGCTATCTGGACATCAATAATTGGTCCACAAACCCGCCACCCATCTACATCTCAGGCATGATCGGCTGGCTCAACAATCGTCAGCAGGCCGTGGACGACGCCAAGGCCGCATTGGCCGGCGTCTATTCGAACGTCGATGTGTTCAACTACGCTGAGGCCAACCGCGTCCGCGATGCCATGCTCAACAATAGTAACAACAACGAGCGTGTCATTAACTGCGTCGTTCCCTATGTCACCAACCTGGATTACCTGTCCTATTCCTCCTACGACGCTCAAAATTTGGACTCCGCCGACCTCTACACCACCCTCAATTACATGCAGTCCATGCTGCCGACCAATAAAGCCTCGGTCGTCCCTGGCGAACGCATGTGGATAGGAGAATACGGCTGGGGAACCGATCCGACCAGCGAGCAGGAACCGCTCGTCCGTTCCTACATGCAACGCCTGATGAATTGGAATAACAACGGCGAATGCCTTCCGTTCATTCTCATGTGGGAAATGTACAGCAATTATAATCCGGGCGGCGGCACCAACTATTGTCTCATCAACTATTTGGACCAAAAAGTGCCCGCCTGGTATCTCCATAACTATTTTATCAACGACGCAAAGATGCTTGTGGCCCAGTTTTATGAGGCCAACGGACGGCTGCCGACTGATACAGAATTTGTTTCCTTGACCTCGGCATTGCTCAATGCCCCTATCCCTGCGCCCGTTCCGATCTCGGTGGCAAATAGTCGCGTCTTATTGGTTACCAATACCGCTGCTACGGTTTCAGGCACGGTGACTCAAGGCATTTACGGCGACAACGAAGCGACTGTGTGGCTTTATTACGGTACGCAGGATGGCGGCACGACGTTCGGCGCCTGGCAAAACGCCCAATACGTGGGCATCAACACAAATTTTAGCACGGCGACGTTCACAGCGGCGCTTTCCGGCCTCGTTCCCAACACCAATTATTTCTATCGCTTTTATTCCCAGACCTTCACCACCAATGCATGGGCGCCCGCCTCGTCCCAATTCAGCACCGTGCCGCTTAATCCTCCGGGCTTTGGTTCGCGCATGAAATTTTTTTTTTCGGGATATAACCGGGGTGAAACGCTGACGGAATTCCCGGCGCTGGTCAATTTAAGCGCCAGTCTGCCGGGCTTTTCCTATCGGCAGTTTGCCTCACCCTCCGGCGGCGACCTTCGCTTCGCGGACGAAAGCGGCTACGTGCCCATTCCTTACGAAATAAATCAATGGAATACGAGTGGGGTCTCCAGTGTTTGGGTCGACGTGCCGGCCATTTCCACGACCAACGATTTCGTTTGGGCTTATTGGGGAAATCCTTTGGCGACCAATCCGCCCGATTACTCCACCAACGGCGGCGCCTGGCCCAATTTCGACTTGGTTTGGCATCTCGAACAAAGCGGCTTTCCCTATGCCGACAGCGCGCTGAACTACCCGGCTTTGGACGGCGTCGCGCCGGTCCAAACCCAGGGCATTGTCGGCGACGGCCAGGAGTTCAATGGTTCCACGACATTTCTCGACGCCGGAACCGTTACTAATCTCAGCAGCGCATTCACATTATCGGCCTGGGTGAAACTTTCGGGGACCATTGACAACATCCAGACCATTTGGGCGAACCAGAAAGGCGGCTTTGGTTCGCCCGGTTTCGCGCTGTTTGTCAACTCCTACAATACCAGCAATGGCGCTGTGCTGCTGGACGCGGGCGATGCCCAGGGTAATGGCTCGGAACTCGCAACGACCACCAACCTGGTCACGCCCGGGCAGTGGCATTTGGTGACCGCGGCGATCAATCGTTCCGAGGCCACGGTCGCGTTTTATGTCGACGGCGCATTCGCCCCCATCGTCAGCGGCGGGCCGCTCGTCTCGGATTTTATCAATAATGCCGACCTCGACCTCGGGCGCTTTACGAACAGCGCGCTTTACTTTGAGGGCGCGATGGACGAAGCGCGCATCTACTCAGGAATCGAAGATTCCAATTGGGTTTGGGCCAGTTGGGCAACTGTCGCTTCAAATGCGACTCTTGAAAGTTTTTCAAGTATCGCCCGCGAGCCGCCGGCGCTCTCTGTCAGCGCCTCCGGCGGAAGTACTTCATTCGTTTGGCCGGCCAGTGGCGTCGGCTACGCTCTCTATACGGCGACCAATCTCACGCCGCCGATTTCCTGGACGCCCTGCGCGGTTCAGCCCGTGTGGACAAATAATCAGTGGCAAATCACCCCGCCTCCGGGTAACGCCAGTGGCCAGTATTATCGGCTTCAGTCGCAATGAATCCGCATTCGCCACCCGCCCGCTTCCGCCTGTGGCGCTGGTTTTCGTATCTCTTCCTGGCCCTGCTGTTCGCGCTGGCTGCCGGTTCAAGCGCCTTCAATCATCACTTCCGGGAAAACGCCGTGTCCGACGACGCCGCGCTTTGGCGCCCGCGTTTCGCCACTCCGGCCATCGTGGCCCTCGATAGCCCGGTTGACCGCACTTTTACCGCTGAAGTGAAAGCGCCGCCGTCGGCCCGCGATTGGAGCGCATCCATCGCCAACGACCTGAAATCCTGGCCCTGCGAAATTGTTTCGGCAACGTATGCGGCCATTGACAATGATTCCGAACAGGGCTGGCAAATCAAAATCCGGGTCCCCTCAGACGCCTCGCCCGAACTGTTCGCCCTCACCATCGCGTGCGACAAATGTGCTGCCACGCAACCGCAGGCCGTCAGTGTCATTACAGATTTCGCCACGGACTTTTACATTCTGCACATGAGCGACGAGCAAATCGTGAACCAGTATCATACCGACCCCTCCGGCCAATATTATCACATGGTCGGAACATGGGAGGAATTGATGTGGATGCAGCAATCGGTCAACCTCATCAACCCGCGCTTCGTGCTGGTTACCGGAGACCAGATTGATTTCAACGGCGCGCTCGATGGCTGGAACAATTGGGCGAACTGGGGCTACACTCCTAAAGGCAAAAAGATTTTTTCATTTCAGGAAACCAGCAATCTGGAGTTGCGCTTGAGCGCGATGTATAAGGATTGCCACAAAGGGTATCACGTTCCGTACGTCGAGACCCCGGGCAACCACGACGTCACCCCGCCGGGAAAATTGCTTTCGGGCTCGCACATTGACTGGCATCCGATTTCCGCAAGCATTTATGAACAACAATTCGGGCAGCGCACATACTCATTCCGCATGGGTGACTTTTACGTCTTGATGCACGATTGGAGCGACGCCGGGCTTGCGGATTGGGCCGCCAAAGATTACGACGCGGCGCTGAATGATCCCACCATCAGGTTCCGGCTCATCGGCCAGCATTATCACGCCAAATGGAACGGCGCGCCGACGGGCAACTATCCATTTACTCCGACCAACTGCGACCTGATGCTCATCGGCCATGGCCACAGAACGCTCACCATCCAGACCTCGCCCTATTACATCTACATGGACGGTGCGACGTTTTTCTGGGGCAGGTCGGGATTTTTTAATTTCCGGCGCGCGGCAGACGGGTGGACCTGCGACCAGACTCAGGGTCCAAGGGATGTGAAAAAGGACGTTTGGGGCTTGTTTACTGACAATGGCGCGACACGCGAAGTCTCCGCCGATGTGCCCGACACCCGGAATATCACGAACAATTTTGTGACGATCAACAATGCTTTGCCTGAGGAATTCTATGACGGCCGGTTGAGATTCATTTTGCCAAAGGGATACTATGATCAGGCCGTCAATGGAACCATCCTTGCGCAATACAATTGTTTTAACGAAACCCGGACCGCCGTCCTCGTCAAAGTGGACATCCCCGCCAGCGGCACGATTACCGTAAGCATCGTCCCGCCAGAACCGAACGGCGTAGCGCAGGTTTCCAAACCTGCCGTGTCGCCGATTTCCAAATCGGCTGACCGTGCGACGTCGTCCCATCAGCAGATTTGGAAAACCCGCGATCCGTCACCGGATCAACTCGACTCCGTCACTTTATGACTAAACTCACATACCTTTCCAGGAACCACGGCATGGTGGAACGCGGCGCGCTGCGCCGTGTAGCGCCGCGTGCAGCGGCGCAACAAGCGGGTTCATGGTCCTTACGCATGATTTGCGAATCTTTGAAATTCCTAAAGAACGTGGCGCACCCTTTCAAACTACTAGATCATGCGACGTCGCACGACCAGCGGGTTTGGAAACCCGCGATACAGCAGGTTTGGAAACGTGCGCTACGTTTCTCCGTCCTTGCCATCACGTTCGCCTGCGCGTTCAGCGCTGCTGCCACCGAAACACCGGGCGAATTTCGCCCGCAACCCGTTCTCCATCCTACCGAAAAATGCGGCGCCACCGGCGACGTCGTCGAGCCTCCTGACGAATTTCCCGTATCGCGCGCGCCCCTGGTGAACACGGCCCACCGCAAACCCAAACTCACGGATCCGGGCCAGCCAACCTTGCGCGGAAACGACCTCGTTTTCGACGCCGGCTGGGAAATGATCGAAGCGCCAAAATTGAGCGCCGATGGCTCAACACTTTCACAGCCCGGCGTGGACACGCGCGATTGGTATGACGCCACCGTGCCCGGAACCGTCCTGACCACGCTCGTCGATGAAGGCGTCTATCCCGACCCATATTTCGGCCTCAATAACCGCCTCACTCCCGAAACTCTGAATAAACAGGATTATTGGTACCGCACGGAATTTACGGTGCCGGAGAGCTTTTCCGGCCGCCATCTGACCCTCCAATTCAACGGCATCAATTACTATGCCGAAGTGTGGTTCAACGGCCAATATCTCGGCCACATTACCGGCGCATTCATCCGCGGTAAATTCGATGTGACGAGCCTCATCCATTCAAACGGCAAAAATGTTCTCGCCGTCATGATCGCTCCGCCGCCCGACCCGGGTCTCTTGAGCGAAGAATCCGTCAAGTTCGGTCCGCGTTTAAACGGCGGCAAACTGTGCCTGGACGGCCCCACGTTTGAATGCTCCGAAGGCTGGGACTGGATTCCGCCCATCCGCGACCGCGACTCGGGCATCTGGCAGGACGTCATCCTTCGTGCTACCGGCCCCGTCACCATCGAAGACCCGCAGGTGATCACCCAATTGCCCTTGCCCGACACGTCGAGCGCTGATGTCACCGTCCAAACCGACTTGCGCAATCTTTCGGACACCGTAGAGCAGGGGGCGCTGGAAGGCTCGTTCGAAGGCGTGACATTTGAGCAGCCCGTGACATTGCAACCGGGCGAAACCCGCAGTGTTTGTTTTGCTCCAAAGGATTTTGCGCAACTGACCGTCCAAAACCCGCGCCTCTGGTGGCCCAATGGCTACGGCAAACCCGAGTTGTATCATCTCACGCTCAAATTCGTCGGCAGCGACGGCGCCGAATCCGATCACACCGACCTCCGGTTCGGCATACGCGAAATGAGTTACGAATTTGAAGTGAAAAAGCCCGACGGTACACACGAGCGCGTCGAATACACGCCCATCCTCGCGCGCGGCACGGACAAACCCGTCATTGACAATCGCCGTTACACAATGATGTACGGTCCGGAAAATACCGCGCGTCGCAACGCCGCAATTTTGGCCGCAGGCGGACAAATTTCTAAGCATCCATTTCACTGGGGCGAGGGCCAGCAAACGGACCCGGGCCTGTGGCCGGGCATGGAAGATTCGCCCGCTCTTAGTCCCGCCACAGATACCAACATGGGCATGTACCTTGTCATCAAAGTGAACGGACGCCGCATCGAATGCATCGGCGGTGACTGGGGCATGGACGACGCCATGAAACGCGTTTCGCGCGAGCGCCTGGAGCCGTACATCCGCCTTGAACACGACGCGCACCTGAACATGATCCGCAACTGGGCCGGTCAAAGCACGTCCGAAGCGTTCTACGACTTGTGCGACCAATACGGGATCATGGTCTGGAACGAATTTTGGATGAACACGGAAACCTGGGATTATACAGCGGTGGACCACGCCCTGTTTCTCCGCAATTGCGAAGATACGATCAAACGGTTCCGGAACCATCCGAGTATTGCGCTTTGGTGTCCGCGCAACGAAGGCGTGCCGCCCGAGGACGTCAACCAGGCGCTTGACCGCATGGTCCGCGAACTGGACGGCACTCGCTATTACCAGCCCAATTCGCGCCTGGTCAATTTGCGCGACAGCGGGCCGTGGTCGAATTATCCGATGTGGGACTATTTCCACAACTTCAACGATGGCTTCACAACCGAGCTCGGCGCCAGTTCCATTCCCTCCGCCGAAGTCATGCGCACGATGATGCCCGCTGCGGACCTGTGGCCGTGGAACGATGATTGGGCCTACCACGACCTGCACGCCAAAGGCGCCGCGGACGTCAACTCGACCTTCGAACGGATGACCGCCCGGTACGGCGCTCCCACCGGCCTTGAAGACTGCTGTTGCAAGGCGCAAATGGAAAATTACGAAACCTATCGCGCCATTATCGAAGGCTTCAACAGCCGCCTCTGGAACAATACCAGCGGCGTCATCATCTGGATGACCCATCCCTCCTGGCCAAGTCTCGTCATGCAATTATATACGTGGGATTACGACCCCAACGCGTCGCTCTTTGGCGCAATGAAAGGCGCGGAACCGGTGCACATCCAAATGACAATGCCCGAGTGCAAAATCCAGGTTATCAATCATCGCGCCGAGCCACTGAACGACGTGACTGCCACCGCGACCATTTACGATCTGTCCGGTCATGCCGAACAATCCACGAACGAGATTCTCACCGCCGCCGCCGGTGATTGCACCGACGCTTTCACGCTCGATTTTCCCGCGGATGGCGCGCATTTCGTCCTTCTGGAACTGCGTGACCATGATGGGAAACTGTTGTCCCGGAATTTCTACTGGCACGCCCGCGATGAACACCAGTTGCGACAGCTCAATGGGCTCCCGCAAGTCGCCGTCAAAGGCAAATGGCATCTGCGCCGTTCCGCGACTGATCCATTCATCGAAGGCCGGATTACCAACACCGGCAATGTCCCCGCGCTCGAAGTCCGCCTGACCCTGCGCGACGCCAAAACCGGACAACGCATTCTGCCCGCGTATTACGATGACAACTACATCTGCCTCCTGCCGGGCGAAACCCGCAATTTCCGCATCGATTTTCGAAAGTCTGATGACGACAAACATCCGGAAATCACTCTTGATGGGTGGAACATAAAACCGTCCGTTTTAAGGTAGCGCAGGTTTCCAAACCTGCCGTATCGCCGATTTCCAAATCGGCTGATCGTGCGCCGTCGTACCATCGTCGGATTGGGAAAAACCCGCGATCCGTCACTGGATCAACTCGACTCCGTCACTTTATGGCTAGACTCAAATGCCTGCAAATAACCGTAGCGCAGATTTCCAGGTCCGCCGTAGCGCGGGGTTATAATTTCGGTCCTCGTACAACGTCGTACGACCAGCGGGTTTGGAAACCCGCGATACGGCAGGTTTGGAAACCTGCGCTACGTCTCCACCTCAATGGATGGCGAAGTTTCCATTTTTGCATATATAGGTTGGAAACTGGAAACTTCGGGAAACGAAAATGGAAACAAATTTGTTTCCAAGCAAAAACGATGCGGTTTTGTTAGCAAAATTGAAGATATCAGGAAACTTGCGAAATCGCCCTGATGGAAATTTCGAGCCCCTTTTTGACCGTCCGAAGTTTCCATCATGATTAGAATTAGGAAATTAAAGCATTAATTGTCGCGTCTTTGCGTCTTCGTTGTTTAAATCCTCGGGGCAATCGTGAATTGATAAGGCGGGCTTTCAGCCCTTGGTCGGTTTTTGGCGTTTCTGTTCCTGGGGCTGTTGCCCCAGGCTGGTATAAAATGCGCCGTTGGCGCTGAAGAGGGTGCGCCGCCATTTGCGAAGTCAGAGTGGCCTTTTGTGCCGTGGTTTCGGCTGCGCCGGAAAATGTAGCACCCCTGTAGCACCTGTGTAGCACCCAATGTAGCACCCTAAGCAATTGCTACCCAAGGATGTAGCAGGTGTAGCACCCTGTACGACTTCATATTGTCATAGCGATAGGTCCGCGATCCTCCGATTTACGGCGTTGCCAGCCGGTAAAAACACGCCGCATTGGTCGCGGACACCGCCAATTGCTCCCGCAGGTTCGCCATGTTCAAGACCGGCGGATTTGTTACCTCAGTCCAGTTGTACAGATTCGGACTTTGTTCCAGGAAAAAATTGGTCGAAAAGGGGGGTGATTCATTCTAAAATCACCTCGCATTGAAATCTATTTTTAACCCATCAAATCGCCGTTTCCTGTTCGTAATATTCATATGGTCCGTTCTCGTCAATGCCCACGTATTCGCGGCGGAAAACAATGACTTTAACAATCTGGACCGCGTCCCCGATAGCGTGACCGTCACGACTGAATCCGGCACGATGGCATTAGTCCGGGTCCCAGACGGTTCCTGGACAAATGACTCCGTGCGCGTGATGACGACTCTGCGCCCCAGCGGCCTTGGAATTGTTCTTTCTGCGCCGGGTGTCGCGGTCATGTCGCTGGAGATTCGCTGGCAGGGCAATCCGCCCCCAGATGCGCTTTATTTAGGCGATGCGTGGGAGCGCGCTTATGGAGATTTGGAATGGAAACCTTTAGACGCGCAGCGGATCATGCCCTGGTACTTTCTTGCCAATCGTGGAGGCGTTACGGATGGTTTCGGCGTGAAAACGGACCCATCCGCTTTGTGTTATTGGACTATCGATACCAATGGCATCACGCTTCATGCGGATGTTCGTTGTGGCGGCATGGGCGTCGAATTGGGCAACCGCAAGCTGCCGGTCTGCACCGTCGTTTGCCGGCACGGACAAATCAATGAAACTCCATTTGCCGCGGACCAGGCTTTTTGCCGGCTAATGTGTCCCCAGCCGAGGATGCCGCGACAACCGGTCTATGGATTCAATGATTGGTATTGCACCTACGGCCATGACACGGCGGCAACGTTTCTCACGAATGTTGAGTTTATCGCCGAATTGTCCGAGGGGAATGCCAACCGCCCGTTTGCTGTCATGGATGACGGCTGGCAATGGAAAGGTGAAAATGGAGACAGTCCCGGCCTATGGAATCAGGTCAACCCGGCTTTCAGTACGACGATGACGATGCCCGAAATTGCCGAAGCGGTGCGTCGGTTGGGGGCGCGGCCCGGGCTTTGGTTCAGGCCGCTGGTGGCCAACGCGGACCAGCCCACTAGCTGGCGGTTGCAGCGTGACCCGAAATATTTAGACCCGACGGTTCCGCAGGTCCGGGTATTCATCCGCCAAACCGTCCGTCGATTTCGCGGGTGGGGCTACGAACTCATCAAACACGATTTCAGCACCTTCGATCTTACCGGGCGATGGGGAATGGATATGAACGGAAGTGTCACCGCCGATGGATGGGCATTTGCCGACCGCTCCAAAACGACGGCTGAGGTCATTCGGAGTCTGTACGAGGACATCCGTTCCGCCGCGGGCAATGATACCATCATCGATGGTTGTAATACGATAGGCCACATTGGCGCGGGCATTTTTGAAATCCAGCGTGTGGGCGACGATACGAGTGGAAATAATTGGAAGCGGACACGAAAGATGGGTGTGAATTGTCTGGCATTTCGCGGGCCGGAGCAGGGGACGTTCTTTGCCATAGACCCGGATTGTGTTGGGCAAACGTCCAGCAATTCGATTCCCTGGGAAAAAAACTCACAATGGCTGGACCTGCTGGCCCACAGCGGCACGACGCTTTTTATATCTCTGTCGCGGGATATCGTGAACCCGGACCAGCAACGCGAATTGCGCGAGGCGTTGTCCGCGGCATCACGAGCGCAGCCAGTGGGTGAGCCATTGGACTGGATGAAACGGCGGACGCCGGAACAGTGGCTCCTGGATGGGCAGGAGAAGAGATTCTCGTGGTAGAGCGGAGCGCGCGGAGAATAAATGGGACATATAGGACCTATACGACCTATAGGAACTAAAACCGGGATGGGCGCGTGGTAACGTGTGCGGCTTAGCGGGGCTTTTTCGTCACCTTCCGCAGCATCGACCGAATTTCCTTAATCCTCGGCGGTTTGCTCAGGATGCCGTCCACTTCGGACGGAACGTCGCCATCGTTCTTCAGGAACACGCCCCAACCGGTTAGCATTACCACCGGCGTGGTTGCGGATTCTTTCTTGACCGTGCGGGCCACGGCATTGCCGTCCACGAGGGGCATTCCCAGGTCTGTCATAACCACGTCGAACGGCGCTTTGCGTGTGAGCGCTGCGCGGAAGGCCTCGATGCCGGCCTGGCCGCCATCGGCCATTTCAATGTTATGGCCGTCGCGCAACAGCATTTCATGGATAAGAAGGCGCAGGGCCGGTTCATCATCAATGCAGAGGATGCGGAGCGGGGGCGGAACTTGATCGGATTCGGACGGTTCTGTGGCTCCCGTGATTCCCAAATTGCGGACGGGAAAGAAAAGCCGGATGGCCGTGCCTTTGCCGACGGCGCTTTCGATCTCTATCTTGCCCTGGTGCCGCTCAATAACGCCATAAACCATGGCCAGGCCCAGGCCGGTGCCGCGCTTTCCTTTTGTCGAAAAGAACGGTTCGAGGCAGCGTTTTTGGGTTTGTTCATCCATGCCCACGCCGGTGTCGCGCACTTCAAGGACCGCGTGCATTGAACGGTCGCCGTTTTTGATGGCGCGTTCCACCGCGGCAGTGCGGACGGTGATGACACCGCCGCGCGGCAGGGCGTCCACGGCATTGAGGATCAAATTGGTCAGAGCCTCGCGGATTTCGCTTTCGATGCCGGCAAATTCCGGCGCGATGACCGTAAAATCCGGGCGCATGTCGATATTGATGCCGTTGGCTTGCGGGATGTCCCTCCAGCGAGGCTGCATCATGTCAATGACCTGTTTGGCCAGAACGCCCAAATTAATCGCCTGAAGCGGCTCGCGTTCATTGCGAGGACGATAAAATTCCCGGAGCCGTTTGACGATGTGGGCGATGTCTTCGCCGGCCGTTTTGATGTAGAGCAAATGTTTTTTGGCCGCATCGCTCAAGTTGGATTCGGTTTGGGCGATGAGTTCGGAGAATCCAACGACGGGAGAAAGCGCGTTGTTGATGTCGTGAGCGATGCCGCTGGCCATCTGGCCGAGCGCCTTGAGCCGTTCCTGCTGCATCAGGGATTGCTGGGACTGGCTCAAGTCATTGTAGGCTTTTTGAAGGTTCTGATATAATTGCGCCTGATGGATGGCCATCGCCACGTGCGCGCTCAAACCGCGAATGAAATCGCGTTCGGCCGGGCTAAAACCATCCATTTCGCGCCGCATGAGCACCAGCAGGCCAAATGTTTTACCCTCAATGACCAGCGGCACACCCAGGACCGAGCGGAATCCGGACTCGGCGATTTTCTTTGCCAGGGCCAGGTCCACTCTGCCGAGGTCGGCTGCATAAACGATCTCCTCGGCCAGACAAGGCCGAAAAGGGGTGTCGTCCACAGGCAGGCAATCGGGAAGTTTTAAAGCGGCGGCGACGGACTGGCTTTTCGGCGCGCGCGCCAGGATTTTGAAGGATTGCGAGTCGGCAGCGAACAAATAGGCGCTCCCGCATTCCACCGGGAGATGGGCTTCCAATTGCTGAAGCACAATGGAGATAATGCTTTCGAAGTCCTGCCGCGCGGCGACTGCATAGGTGATTTGGTTGAGCAGGCTGATGCGGCTGAACTGCTGCTCCAGGTCGCGCGTGCGCTCACGAACCCGCTTTTCGAGTTCTTCATTGGCATGATTCAGGGCCGCGTCGCGTTCCTGGATTTGCGACAGCATTTCGTTGAAACCGTCGATGAGATTGCCCAATTCGTCGTTGGATTCCTTTACCGCGCGGACGGCGTAGTTTTTCTGGCTGGATACGATTTTGGCCGTTTGTGCCAGGTGAAAAATGGGCCTTGAAATGACCCGCTGCAAACGCGAGGCCAGGATGAACGTGGCCAGGAGCGAAACGACCGCAAAGGCGCCGATGAAGAAGCCATAATGCCAGAGTTTCGCGTACAATTGAGCCAAATCCGATTCCAGGTAAATGGCCCCGGCTGTGTCGCCGGACTTAAAATAGTGCCACACCGCGAGTTTTCCGTTGTTGATGCTTGTCCCTTCGGTTTCGGGATGCTGCGGCGGATCCAAATGCGGTCCGCCGGGCGGGGAATACGTCGCGAAGAGGCTGTAGTCTCCCCTGATATCCTTGTAATACAGGCAGGCTGCAGTGATATTGGGTTGGGCGTTTAAGGCGCTTAAATTCTCTGTGGCGGTTGCCTTGTCCCTATAGAATAACGCCCCGGTATTTTCACTTCCGACAATATTGGCCTGGGTCAACAGGCTATGGATTATGTTGTTGCGGAAGGAAAAATACTCGTAAGTCAGGACAGCGGCGGCGTCCAGCAGCAGGGCCGTCGCGGTGCTGGCCAGCATGAGCGCAATGAGCTTGCGTTTTATGGAAATCGCGCGCAAAGGAATACTCCGGGTTGCTCGATCTTATGAATCTTATGAAGCATCGTTGTTTTTGTGGCTAAAATAAGCAATTTCGAGCTGATTTTCAATCCAACCTTTTCCGCCGCCGAGTTATCGATCTCGAAACGGATCCGGTCGTCTTCCACGATAAAGTTAATCATCACGCCCGGCTGGGTGGGATCCATATCTTCGGTGACCGTCAGGACGCCCGCGCCGTCCAGCGCGGCGAGGATCTGCTTGATATTCTTTTGTTCGGACCGGGAGATAAAAAGAATCTGGCAGCATTTCAATTCGCTGAATGAAACCTTCCGGGTGATGACGGGATGGCCATTAATGATTTTGTTCCGGACGACTTCGGCAAGGTCGTTGCCGAACGGGTTGTCGCCATAAACCCCGATGAGCAGGGGAGCATTTTCGGCGGCAAAAGCGTTGGTGGGCCATTCGACGAATTTGCCAAAATTATACAAAAACGCGGCTTTGACTTCGTATTCGGAAAACGCTCCGTCCTGCGCGGCGGCAAAACTCGCGTGAAACAATTGGGCCGCGATGACCACTGCCAGCCACGCGCGCCATTGAAATACGACATTCATAAAAGCCGCATTAAAACTGGAACGTAATCTCGGCAAAAATACTCCGTGGAATTTCCGTCGGCTGCGTACGGACGTACGTTGGCAGAAACTCCGTGTGCCGGTCGTGCAGCAAGTTCTGGCCAATGACCGCCACTTCCCAATTTTTATTGATGCGCCATGCAAGGCGCGCGTCCAACTCAAAATAATCCGGCACGCTAATCGTGGACGCGGCACCCGCCTGGGGAAACTCCAGCTTATCGACATAACGCAACCCCGTGTCGAAGGTTATATCATGGGGCAAATCCATTGACGAGCGGATCATGAATTGATTTTCGGGACTGGCTCCTTCATCCAGGCCGACCGTGTATGCGTCCGTATAGCCGTCGACGGTGTTCGCGTGAAGAATCGACTTCGTATAGGAATACGAAGGCTGCAGCCGCCACCAATCCAGCACGCGCCAGGTCGCCGAAATCTCGCCGCCATACGCGTTTCCGTGGATATTATTAGCCAGGTAAAATTCCGGCAGGGCCGGCGGGATTGGGGCGGTGGGCGGGATTTCTACTTCGCTTCGCAGATCATTGTAATGATTCCAATACGCGGCCACGTCGAATGACAGATTTTTTATCGGCTGGGCGCGATAACCCGTTTCGTACGCAATCATGTTTTCGTTTTTGAACGTGTTTGTTCCGAGAATTACGGCTGGATAATAAGCGCCCGGCGCAACTTCCACCGGCTGTGTCAAAATTACCGATTCCTCCGCGCGCGAGGGCGTTCGCACGGATCGGGAGACCGAAGCCCAAACGGTTTGATGTTCCGTGGGCGTCCACAAAAGCCGGGCACTGGGCTGGACGTCAAAACCGGTGTAATCGTTTTGCTCAAATTTCGAACCGACGGTCAGGCTGACGCAGTCAGGGACAATCGTCAATTCGTCCTGAACAAACGCGCTGTATAAATTGATTGCCTCCGAATCCGTATAGAATGAGATGTTCGGATTATCGCCCTCGTGATCTGCGGTAATGCGATAACCCAGGCCCCAGTCGACGTTATTTCGCGTGCCCAGCGCAAACTGATGTTTGAAGTCCAAATCAAACGTATGTCGTTGTTCGTCGAAAAGGTTCTCCGCAAACCGGGCGGTGTAATCATAATACATCTGGAGCTTGAAATTCGAGGTGTCCGAAAAGGTATGTGTCCAGCGGCCGAGGGTGTTGGCGCCGCTCACCTTCATGACTTCGGCATTTGTGGAGGTGAACGTGGGACTGGCGAGATCGAACTCGTCAAACACCTGATTGATCCAGCCCGCGTATCCATCACCCTGAAACGTAAACGAATTCTGGTCGGTTGGGTCCCAATCCGTGCGGAAGCCGGTGCGCGCGAGTTGCCACGAATTGTTCGCGTCGCTGCCGTCAGATAAAACCGTCGGGCCATGGTTTTCGTAGGTGGCGTAGACGCGATAAAAGGCGTTGCTGTTAATTGCGCCACCGTAGCGCGCGCCCGCAAATCCCCGTTCTTCTGCGCCGCCGCCCCCGTCTACCAGGAGTCCTTGGGTGTCCGCGGCGCTTTTGGTGATGATATTGATGACGCCGTTCATGGCGTTGGCGCCCCAGATGGTCGCGCCCGGGCCGCGGACCACTTCGATATGATCGATGTCCTCCATCAACGTCCCCTGCACATCCCAGAACACTCCCGAGAACAGGGGCGTATAAATGCTGCGACCGTCCTGCATGGCCAGCAGTTTGTTCGCGAACACGTCGTTGAACCCGCGTGAACTGACGGCCCACTGATTCGCATCCACCTGCGCGACGTTCATGCCCGGGACCAGTCTTAGCGCTTGCGGGTAGTTTTGCGCGCCTGAACGTGCGATGTCCTGTGCCGTGACCACGGAAACCGCCGCGGGCGTTTGGGGGATGGTTTCGGGCGCATTCGGCGAAACGATGGAAACCTTGATGTTGACCAAATTGCTAATGTCCATATCCGCCAGCGCTGAAAGAGCGGCGTTTGTGTCAGCGGCATCCCGGGCGGTAGCGACCACCGCCATGAGGGAAAGCATGACGGTTAAAATGATTGTATAACCCCTTTTTGATAAAGGAGGTGCGCTGGGATTGAATCCTGACTGCTTCATTGACGGTCCTGGCCCGTAGACCGTTATGGCAAAAGCAGTTTTAATGCCTTCTTATGAATATTTTGCGATTTATGGGTGTAGACTGGCCCCGGAAAAGACACGGGCAGAGGTACTTGTAGCGATCGAACCCGGAATTCTTGCCGCCGCAGGGCTGCTGTATTTACGTTAGCCGCTTCTGGGATGGAATTGCCGATGGATTTCGCGGAGGCGGTTTCCAGCCACGTGGGTGTAAATTTCTGTCGTGCTGATATTGGCGTGGCCGAGCAATTCCTGGATGACGCGCAGGTCCGCGCCGTGCTCAAGAAGATGGGTGGCAAAGCTGTGACGCAGCATGTGCGGGGTGACGTTGCGTTCAACGCCGGCGCGGCGGACGCGATTCTTAATCCGAAGCCAAAGGGTCACGGAGGCGAACGGCGTCCCGCGTTTGGTCAAAAAGACATTCGCCGGCGATTTCGGTGTGATGAATTTTGGCCGGGCGGCTTCGATGTAGCGGGTCAGGGCGTGCACCGCCTTCTTTCCCACGGGCACAACGCGCTCTTTGTTTCCCTTGCCGATGACATTGATGAAACCGGACTCCAAATGCAATTGTTCCAGGCGCAAATTTTTTAGCTCGGACAGGCGCAGACCGGATGCATAGGCCAGTTCCAAAATGGCGTGGTCGCACAGATTTTCTGGCGTGGGTGGAATTTCCGGGGCGAGCAGGCGTTTCATTTCCTCGTCGGTCAGCGCCTTGGGCAGGCGTTTCCAGCGGCGGGGAAGAGAGAGGTTTTCCGCGACATTTTGTGGCAGCAGTTTTTCATTTTCCGCGAATTTATAAAACGCCCGCAACGCGGCAATTTCCAGATAAAGGCTCTCGCCGCTTAGCCGGCGGGGTGAATCTTTTGGTTCGGTTTCCAACTGACGCTCGCGTTCATGCTGCAAAAACGCCATCAGATGCCGCAAGTCCACGGCTTTCCAGTCTTTGAGATTTTGTTTCTCGGCCCAGGCAACGAATTTTCCCAGCACTGCGGCATACGTTTTTGCGGTATTGTCAGACTGCCCGCGTTCGTGGCGCAGGAATTGCAAAAAATCTTCGACAAGGTTTTGCATTTAGAGAGCGCTGTAATTTGAATAAATTCCAAACATCGAACATCGAATGTTGGGACCCAGGGACCATGAATCTTGGATCTCGCGATAGTTGGCGTTCGTACGGCCAGCCGATTTGGAAATCGGCGATACGGCAGGTTTGGAAACCTGCGCTACGGTGCTGCGGTTCATGAAAATAGCGATAATTGCGGTCCGTCCGGGCGGCGAAATGACGCTGTGGAAAGTTCGTAATTTCGGACGTCCGCGAAACCGGCCTTTCGGCGGGCGACGTCGAACATCGCCTCGATTTGTTGCGCGAAGATGCCTTCGCCGCGCATCCGGCTGCCCCATTGGGAGTTGTAGAGTTTTCCGCCGCGCATGGCCTTGATGCGGTTGAGCACGAGTTCTTTGCGATCGGGAAAATGAGTTTCCAGCCATTTCTCGAATAGCGGGGCATTGGCGTAGGGAAGCCGCACGACGGTGAAACCGGCGGAAGTGGCGCCGGCATCGTGCGCGGCCTTGAGAATGGCGGGCATTTCGTGGTCAGTCAGGCCGGGAATGATGGGTGCGACGTTTACGCTTACTGGAATGTTCGCTTCAGCCAGTTTGCGGATGGCGTTGAGCCGGGCTTGCGGCGGCGAGGTTCGCGGCTCCATGGCCAGGCGCAAGTCATTGTCCAGGGTCGTAATGGACAGGCATACGCTCGCGCAATGGAATTTGGCAAGTTCCGAAAGCACGTCCACGTCGCGCGTGACCAGGACATTTTTTGTGATGATGGCTACGGGATTGCGAAATTCCAGAAGTGTTTCGAGGCAACGCCGGGTTAATTTCAGTTTTCGTTCCACGGGCTGGTAACAATCGGTCACGCCGCTCATCACAATGACTTGGGGCTTCCATTTGGGGGAGGACAGTTCGCCGCGCAATAGCTCCGGCGCGTCGAGTTTGACCATGATTTTGGTCTCGAAATCGAGGCCGGACGAAAACCCAAGATATTCGTGCGTGGGCCGGGCATAACAATAGATGCAACCATGCTCGCAACCGCGATAGGGATTCAGGCTCGACGTGAAGCCGATGTCCGGGCTGTCGTTGTGGGCAACGACCGTTTTGCTGTGGTCCACGAAAAATTGCGTGCGAGGCAGAACGTCTTCATCCGGATTCCAGTCAGCGTCCGGTTCGAGGCGCACCTTTTCGAAGCGATTCGGCGGATTTTCCGGCGCGCCGCGGTGGGCGGAGATGAGCTGTTCGGCTTGCACGAACACAATCTAACATAAGGCGCAAGGGCCTGAGAGAATCATAATCGCCCTCATCGTGATCCTCATTCCCGCGTTCACGTGGTGCGTGATGTATGGCCCCGGCGTCGCCTGCACCCAATTGTTGGGCGTTTTCATCGTTCAAATTCTCGCGCGGCGACGTAGGCCTTCCGTGCCCAGAACTCAATATCAACCTTGGGCCAATCATCACGGAAAAGCGTAAACGATACCCATTGTTTACCGCATTCGGCATAGGGTACGCCTCCGCTGGCAAGTGCGCGAGCATTCATCCGCTCATCCAAACGGAAGCCGGTCGTGTCCATTCCGACGGCGAGCGCAATGATGATACCCCTGGTGGAAGCGACCACGTACCGATATTGCTGCCAATCCGGGCAAAATATCTGGACATCTCCCAGCGGCTTTAATGCTGTGCTCAGGGCATCTGCGACGTCAGAATGCGCGGACAGGCCTTCAAGGTGATCGAGCACTTGCCGATTGATGCTGGTCTGTAGTTCAACTGGGACATTCTGTTCCATTGTATCACTCCGCAACGTTTATTAGATCACGAACCACATCCGGTTCTCACATTATCTTCAGCTTCGGCAAATCCTGCGAATCCACCAGGCCGACGGGCTGTTTCTTTGAATTGACCACAATCAGATCGTCGATGTTTCGTTCGTCGAAGATTTTCAGGGCTTCAGTGGCCAGGGCATTCTCAGAAATAGAAATCGGATTGCGGGTCATGACGGCCTTGAGCGGTTCGGAATGCAGGTTCCCGTTGGCGGCCATGTGCCGCCGCAAATCACCGTCTGTAAAAACGCCTGTGAGCCGCCCGCGCTTGTCCACGACGCTCAAACTGCCCGAACGGGCCCGATTCATTACGAGCAGGGCCTCCATCACCGACACGTCTTCGGGCGCAATCGCGTTGCGGTCACCGGTGCGCATAATTTCGCCGACCTTCTGGAGCATGGCCCGGCCGATAGCACCGCCGGGGTGGTTTCGCGCAAAATCCTTTTGTTTGAAACCGCGGGCCTGCAAAATCGCCATGGCCAGGGCATCGCCCGTTACGAGCATGGCGGTGGTGCTGCTGGTCGGCGCGAGGTTAAACGGACACGCTTCGCGCGGCACTTTTACGTTGAGGACGACGTCGCTGTGGCGGGCAAGCGAGGATTTGGGATTTCCGGTTAGTGAAAGGAATTTCACTGAAAAGCGCTTCAGCGCAGGGAGCAAATTCAACAATTCTTCGGACTCACCCGAGTAACTCAAAGCCAAAATAACATCGCCATCATTAACGATTCCAAGGTCTCCGTGCAAGGCGTCCACGCTGTTCAGGACGACGCTTGTCGCGCCCGTGCTGGTGAGCGTGGCGGCGATTTTCTGCCCGATGTTCCCGGATTTGCCGATGCCGACTACGACAACTTTGCCCCGGCGTTTGATGGCTTCAACGACAATCTCGACGGCGCGTTCAAAGGACGAGTCCAATTGCGCGCGCACCTTTTTGAGCGCGGCGATTTCGATGTCGAAAACCTCATGTGCTTTTGCCAGATGGTTCACAGGCCCGAGAATGCGCTTAATGGGAAATTAATTCAAAAAAAATTTGAGCTGGTTATTTGATATTTTCCAAAAGCGGGTTCATGGTTATGGGTTCTCAAACAAAAGGAGTACAAATAACGAAAGGAAGTGAGGGATTATGAAAACGTTACTATTGGGTATATTAATCATGGGATTGGCCATTTCGGCGAAAGCGGTGGACAAGATGAAATTGGACGAGCGGGTGCGTTCACTGACCGATCAATTCACCGCCATGCAGGGAAATCCGTCCACGGCCGTGCCGGCTGACCAGTTGGCGGCGGCGAAAGGGATTATTTTGCTGGATCGGACGAGGGGCGCTTTCATGTTTGGCTTTCACAGCGGAAATGGCGTGGCGCTGACCAGGGACGAATCAGGAAAATGGGGCGCGGCCGGCTTTGTGAGTTCCGTTGGCGCGAGCCTGGGTGCGCAAATTGGCGGGACCAAGGACTTTTACGTGATCCTTCTGAAGACCCCGGGCGCGGTTGACCAACTCAGGCAATCCAGCATGGATTTTGGAGCGCAAGCCTCAGCCACTGGTGGCTCGACGTTCGCCGGGGCGCAGGCGTCAACAGCGACGTCGCAATCGGTCGTGGTTTATAGCGCACGCAACGGGCTGTATGCCGGCGCCGCGATTAAGGGAGGTTCTATATCGACCGACAATGATGCCAACCAGGTGTATTACGGTCGGCCAGTAACAATGGACGATATTCTGTTCTCGCGTCAGGTTGCGCCAAGCCCTGCTGTAAGCGATCTCATTGCAAAGATTGACCAATACTCCAAATAGCGGAAGCGGATTCGCCGTCTCCGTCTTATAGCAATCGGCTCGTGGCGAATTGTTCGGAGATTTGAAGCAGCCGTTTGTTATCGGCGCGAATGCGGGAGGAAAGCGTTCTGGCGGTGGCCTGCAAGAAGGGGGTGGCCAGCGCCGGCGCCTCCCGGATAAGCCGGTAGAAGTTCACGGCGGAAATTTTAATGAGGCTGCAGTCCATGTTGGCGACGACGTCCGCCGAGCGGGGGCCGTTATCGAAGAGGGCCATGTCTCCAAAGAAATCACCGGTGCGGAACGTTGCGAGAATGGTTTCGGAGTCTGCCATTGCGGTGCGGGCCCGCAATTCCCCGGTCAAGACCAGGAACATGGCATCTCCAACGTCGCCCTGGCGAATCACGATCCCATTGATTGGCCATTCCTGAAGCTCCATGAAATCGGAAAGGCGCGCCAATTGCGCGTCATTTAGGTGTGCTAAAATCTTGATGCGGCGGAGCAGGCCGGGTGTTAGAGCCGAAGATGGATTAGTTTCCGCACCGGCTTCGAAAGAGGCCTGAAGTTCCGGGAATTGAGAGGCTTTTCCCCATTTGTTGGCGCTTTGCTCAAAGACCCAGGTGTCGGCAATGACGCGGCCATCTTTAATCCATTCCGTGAGCAGGGACAGCTCGATGGGACCATAAGGCGAATTGTCAATTCCCCAAATATAATAGGATTCTTCCTGATCCATGGAGACATCCTACCATAGTTTCGCAAATGGAATAAAGAAAAAAGCTCCACTTTTGGGTGGAATGATATCAGTTTTGGGACTTCGTGGGAGACCCATATATTCGTATCCCATTCCTGGCGGTATCGAATCTCGCAGGCAGGATGCCTGCGCCACTACTTGGTCTGCGAAAAAAGCATGAAGAGGCGCGGTCCGCGGGCGGTCGTGAGTGCGAACTGCTCTTCGTCTCCCTGCGGCATCGCCATTCCGTCAGATGGGCCCGAAACGGGTTTGTCGTCGGCGAAATACATGAAATGATGCGTGCGGTTGCCGGGGATTTGGTGGAGCGTGGCGTGCCATCCGCCGGAAATTTCTTTGGTCAAAGGAACTTTTTTCCAGTGCGAAAATGTCCCGGCGACTTCGACTTTGGCCGGGGCATGTCCGTTGGCCGGCTGCCAGCGGAAGATTTTACTAAAGACCTGTTTTCGTGCTTCAACTTGTGTTGTCATGTTATTTCTAACGATGGATTGTGTGTCCAGTACCAGCCTTGGGATATACCAAACGCAACAGAGGAATCTTCCGTTACACGGCTCGCGCCACAATGCGCGAGATCACCCGGCCTGTCTAAAAGCGCCTTTCTTTCGAACCGCTTTTACTTTTCAAAGCTTAACATTGTCGTTGCCCAAATCCAAAGAAAAAATTTTCTTTTAATGATTTTTTAGTCATTGATTCATCGTATTGCGACCATGGACCCGGGCGTTATTCGGAGTTTGGATATGACCCGAGGATTTTTACAAAGTTGCAATGTTCGCCGAGATTTTGGATGGCGCGAGCGACTTTTTTGTCCTGAGCGTGGCCATCGCAATCGATGAAGAAGAAATATTCCCAGGCTTTGCGTTTGCTGGGGCGGGATTCGATTTTGGTCAAATTGATTTTGGCGCGGCGGAAGGAAGCGAGGGCCTCGTGGAGCGCGCCTACTTTGTCCGTGACGCTAATCATCAGGCTGGTGCGGTCCTGGCCGGTGGGAGGGCTGCACTGCCGGCCCAGCACGAGAAAGCGGGTGGCGTTGGCGGCATTGTCCTGGATGTCCTGTTCGAGAATTTGGAGGCCGTATTTTTCGGCGGCCAAAAACCCGGTCACGGCCGCCGCTTCGCGGTCTGTGGAAGCCAGTTCTGCGGAACGGGCGTTTGAAGAGGCTTCAAGAATTTCCGCGCCGGGCAAATTTTGTTGGACCCAGCGACGGCATTGGCCGAGGGCCTGGGGATGGATGTGGAGGCGTTTGACGTGTTTAACGCCGGCGCCGATGCCGGCCAAACAATATTGGATAGGCAAAACGATTTGGGAAACGATTTTTAAATCACTGTCCGGGAACATGTCCAGTGTGTGTGTGACCACCCCTTCGGTGGAATTTTCGACCGGCACGACCCCGTAATCGGCCCGGCCTTTTTGGACCTCGGTAAAGACGTCGGCTATGGTTTTTTGGGCGGCGTAATGGAGGCTGGAGCCGAAGCGCCGGATGGCGGCCTGATGGGTGAACGTGGCTTCCGGGCCGAGATAGGCGATGATGAGTGTTTTTTCGAGGGCAAGCGCGCTGGACATGATTTCCCTGTAAATCGCGCGAAGCTGCTCGGTGGTCATTGGGCCCGGGTTGAGCTTCGCAATACGGTCGAGGACAGCGCGTTCGCGATGAGGCGCGTAGATTTCTTCGCCGCCCTTGCGTTTGATTTCGCCTATGGCCAGGACGTGGCGCGTGCGCTCGCTGAGGAGTCGGACGAGTTGTTCATCGAGCTTATCAATGGCTTTGCGATGTTCGGGAATGTTCAAAACGCAGAAAGGATGAAGAAATGCGAGGGAAGAATCAATCTTAAGCGGCAGGTCGAAACTGGCGGCGCGCTAAAAATACTACAATACTACATGTCCGCGTATAAATAAAACGACATGACGTTGACCAAAGGGCTTTCCTCACTGGTCAAAATGACTTCTCAAAATCAGACTTTCAAAAGGAAGGTGCCTTTTCCCTTGCTCCGCAGCATGAAAA
>Ga0335075_10000674_pt1 | contig 58506 bp, 48 predicted proteins | sample Lox_Sample_24_FD_206723 | JGI IMG/M metagenome (GOLD analysis project Ga0335075, IMG submission 206723) | Soil microbial communities from Loxahatchee National Wildlife Refuge, Florida, United States - Lox_Sample_2.4 | ecosystem: Environmental > Terrestrial > Soil > Wetlands | place: USA...
GACAAGAAAAGCGCGCCCGGCTCATGACAGGCGCGACGCAGTGATTGCGGAGGTTATGTTCGCGATGACACGTGAACGCCAGGCTGACGGCGGGTGAACGGGTACCAGCCTGTGCTTATCAAGACCGACAACTTTTGTTCGAATCCGTTACCTTCCGCAGGCGAGGGAAGGCGCAACGTGCCCCCGGCGTCACCGACGCCGGGGGCACCAGGGGCGGTGAGCCCGCTAGCTGACGTTCAGTGCGGTGTCGTCGATGACGAACGACGTCTGGTACTCGCTGTCCTCCGCGCCGGTGAACTTCAGCGTCACGGCCTGCCCGGCGTAGCCAGAGACGCTGTAGGTGTGCTGCTGGTAGCCGGTGGCGTGGTTGAGGTTGGAGAAGGTGGCCAGCGTCGCCAGCACCGTGCCCGAGCTGTTGAGCAGCTGGACCTTGAGCGTGTCGTAGGCGGTGGTCGTGGTGGTCTCGGCGGTGTCGATGTGCAGCCAGAAGCTCAGGCTGTAGGTGCTGCAGCCGCTGGGCAGCGTCACCGTCTGGGACAGGGTGTCGGTCGTGGTCTTGCCGTAGCCGTCCAGCCAGGCGTCCCAGGTACCGGAGTGCGGCGGCTCCTTGGAGTTGTCGGCGATCACGCCGGAGGTCGCGGTCCACGGGGCCGCCGTGCCGGTCTCGAAGCCGGGGTTGCCCAGCAACTGGGCGGCGGTGCAGCCGCCCCCTGACCCGGAGCCAATCGTCCAGGTAAAGGTGGCGGTGCCCTTGGCCCCGGTGGTGTCGGTCGCGGTGACGGTCACGGTGGCGGAGCCCGCGGTCGTCGGCGTGCCGGAGATCAGCCCGGTGGAGGAGCTGATCGACAGGCCTGCGGGCAAGCCGGTGGCGCTGTAGGTCAGCGTCTGGCCGGACGCGGAGTCACTCGCGTGGACCTGCAGGCTGACGGCCGTGCCCACGGTGCCGCTCTGGCTGCCCGGGCTGGTGACGGTCACCGTGTTGCCGGTGCCGCCGCCGCCGGACCCGACGGTCCAGGTGAAGGAGGCCGACCCGGAGGGGCCGGAGGAGTCCTTGCCGGTCAGGGTCACGCTGTAGCTGCCCGCCGTGCTCGCGGTGCCGGAGATGACGCCGGTCGACGAGCTGATCGACAGGCCGGCGGGCAGCCCGCTGGCGGAGTAGGACAGGCTGCCGGTCGCGGTGTCGATCGCCTGGACCTGGTAGCTGACGGCCGCGCCGGTGGCGGTGGTCATGCTGCCCGGGCTGATGATGCCGACCTTGCCCGCGGCGGATCCGCTGAAGTCACCGTTGAACGTCGACTCCAGGCCGCTCACCACGCCGGAGTCGGTGGTGATGAGGCCCAGCTCCCGGTTGTCGTTGAGCGAGTTGGCCGAGAAGTTCTCCGACCCGAGGAACGCCTTGGCACTCGACGTCCCGTAGTCGGCGATGACCGTCTTGGCGTGGATGTAGAAGCCGGTCGAGGAGGAGTACCCGGTCACCTGGCCGCCGGCGTTCTCGACCTCGCTGACCTCGGAGGAGTAGCTTGACGGGTCCTCGAGGACCACCCGGACGGCCACGCCGCGCTTGGCCGCCGACACCAGGTCGTTGACCAGCGTGGTATCGCTGAACTCTTCCTGCTCCACGTCGAGGCTCTTGGTCGCGCCATTGATCAGGGCGGCGAGCTGGGTCTGGGAGTCGGTTGGCGACCAGACCAGGTCGGTCCCGTCCGAGGGAGTGATGGAGGTGTGCGCGTAGTCGGCGTTGAAGACCGCGGTGATCGCGGCCACGTCGGAGGCGTTGGTGTCGAACACTCCGTAGTCGCGCGAGGTGGCGTAGTACGTCGTGTCGAAGTTGCCGGTGCTGATGTAGGACTCGTCGCCGTCGACGGTGATGGTCTTCTGGTGCGTGTAGGTGAACGCGGTGGAGGACCAGACCACGCCCACTCCCCCGGCGGTCAGCGCGCTGTAGGCGGCCGAGTCGTAGGACTGCTGGGCCTGGTCCAGGATCACGCGAACGGTGACGCCCGCCTTCTCCTTGGCCACCAGGTCATTAACCAGCGTGGTGTCCTTTAGCTCGTAGATTGTCACGTTGACCGAGCTGGTAGCCGAATTGACCAAGTTGTAGATCGCGTTCTCGCCTTGATCCGGCAGGATCACCAGAGAAAGGGAACTCGCGGCGTGGGCCGGAACGGCCAGGCCGAGCCAGCCGCCAAGGGCGATGGCTATCGCGGCAATGGCAGGCAGGGCGTGCGGGATCTTCCGCAGGCCAAGTCTGAGCACATGCACCTCCAGATTAGGGACGGCCAGTAACTGGCCATAAACTCCGAGCGCTCCCGTGCCTGACGGTACAGTTCCGCGCTTGGTCCACCTAGAGGCGACAAGGTAAAACGTTCCTTAACTTCTGCCTTTCTCGCGGCAGGCGGCCGGGCTTACCGCCCGCCCGCTCAGGGCGCCGCGACGAACTGCTGCTCAGCGTGGCCGAGCCCGTCGATCTCCAGCCGGGTCGTGTCGCCCGCGCGCAGGTAGGGGTGGTCGGGCAGGCCCAGCGCGACGCCAGCCGGGGTGCCGGTGTTGACCAGGTCACCCGGCTCGAGCACCATGTACTGGCTCAGGTACCAGACGAGGTAGGCGACATCAAAGATCATGTTCGCGGTGTTTCCGTCCTGCCGCCTGCGCCCGTTGACCGCCAGCCGCAGCCCGAGCTTCTGCGGGTCGGGCACCTCGTCGGCGGTCACCAGCCACGGCCCCAGCGGGTTGAACGACTCACACGACTTACCCAGGTCCCATTGCGGTGACAGCTCCAGCTGGAACGCCCGCTCCGACACGTCATGGCTGATCGTGTAGCCGGCGATGACGCTCAGCGCATCCCGCGGCGAGTCCAGGTAGCGGGCGGGCGAGCCGATGACCACGCCCAGCTCGACCTCCCAGTCGGTCTTGGCCGACCCACGGGGGATGTACACGTCGTCGTACGGGCCAACCACCGTCGCCGGGTCCTTCATGAACACCACCGGCCGCTCGGGCGTCGCCGCGCCGGTCTCCGCCGCGTGATCGGAGTAGTTCAGCCCGATGCACACCACCTTGCCTGGCCGCGCGACCGGGGCGCCGACCCGGCCCCGCGCCTCCGGCAGGCCGCCGCTCGCGAGGGCGGCGGCGACCCCGGCGAGGCCGCCGCCGGCGAAGAACGCGGACCCGAAGTCCCCGGTCACCCCGGACAGGTCCCGTGCCACCCCGCCGTCGTCGAGCACGGCCGGACGCTCCGCACCCCGCTCGCCGATCCTCAGCAGCTTCATGAAATGTGCTCCTCACTGTGTGTGCTCGCGGGCTGCGACCTCACGGACTGCGACCTCGCGGACTGCGACCTCACGGACTGCGACCTCGCGGCCCAGACGGCGGCCTTCCCTCGCACCACCGGGTTGACCAGCTCGCCGATCCCCTCGATCCTGATCCGGATCTCGTCCCCCGCCCGCAGCGTGAACGGCAGCTCGGGAACGAGGCTGGTGCCGGTGGACAGCACCGCGCCCTCGGGGAAGCTGTCCTCGCGGAACAGGTAGGCCGCGAGCTCGTCGATCCGCCTGCGCAGGCTGGCCGTGCTCGAGCTGCCCTGCCAGGCGACCGCGCCGCCCCGGCTGATCACCAGCTCGATGCCCAGCGCGTACGGGTCGGGGATCTCCCAGGCGGGCCTGATCCAGGGGCCGAGGGCGCAGCCGCCGAGGTAGATCTTCGCCTGCGGCAGGTACAGCGGATTCTCGCCCTCGATCGACCGCGAGCTCATGTCGTTGCAGATCGTGTAGCCGACCACGTCGCCCGCGTAGTTGAGGACGACCGCCAGCTCTGGCTCGGGCACGTCGATGTCCGAGTCGGCCCGGACCGATACCGGCACGCCCGGGCCAGAGACCCGCCAGGCCGCCGACTTGAAGAACAGCTCGGGCCGGGCCGCGTCGTACACCCGGTCATAGATGTCGGCGGAGTTCTCGCTCTCGGCCATCCGGGCCGTGCGGGACCGCTCGTAGGTGACCCCGGCGGCCCATACCTCGGTGCGGCCATCAATCGGCGCGAGCAACTCGGCATCGGCGTCGCGGACGGTCTGGCCGCCGGGCGCCGCGCAGATCTCCCTGACCCGGCTCAGCGGCTGGGCCAGCAGGCTGCCCAGCGTGGGCGCCGCCGCCAGCGTCGTCCTGTCTCCCCGCGCCATGTGCCCCGCGCCGGCCTCGCCGTCGAGCAGGCCGATCCGTGGCTCGCCGTCGTTGGCCAGGAACCTGATCAGCCGCACCGGTTGCCTCCCTGTCTGGCCGGGCCTTCGTGGTAGCGAGCGTAGGCCCCCGGGCCCGGCCAGGATCACATCGGGGTGCTCATCACCGCGCAACGGGAGGTCTCGGGACAACATGGGGTCAGGGCGGGCCTGGCCCGTCCTGGCCGCGCACCCGGTAGCCGATGGGCAGCAGGGTCCAGCCGAGCCGCTCGCTGGCCAGGCCCCAGATCCCGCGCGGCGCCACCAGCGTCGTCGCGACGGCGAGCCCGCCCACGATGACCAGGTACCAGGCGCCGTCGGCCGACAGCCACTCTTGCAGGGCGAACAGCAGCAGCGCCCCGATGATCGGCCCCTCGATGGTGCCGATGCCGCCCACGAGCACCATGAACAGCATGTCGACGCTGTACTGGACGCTGAAGACGGACGTCGGCTCCACGTACAGCGTCTGCAGGGCGACCAGCGCGCCCACCGCGCCGGTGCCGCCCGCCGCCAGCACGTAGGCCAGCAGCCGGATCCGCCTGACCCGGACGCCGGAGCTGGCCGCGGCGACCGGGTCGCTGCTCACCGCCCGGGCGTCGAGGCCGAACGTGCGGCGCACCAGCAGGTAGACCCCGGCGACGCTGGCGATGGCGACCGCGAGCGTCACCCAGTAGGTGAGCGCCTCGCGAAGCAGGTCGCCGTAGCCGGCCAGCCCGGGCAGGCTCACCCCGGTGGTGCCACCGACGGACGGCGACAGCGTGGCGGCGATCTGGAACACCGCGGCCACCACCAGGGTGGCGACCGCGAAGTAGCCACCGGACAGCCGCAGCACCAGGGCCGAGACGGGCAGCGAGACCACCGCGGCGCCGGCCGCCGCGAGGAGCACGCCGGCGAACGGGCTGACGCCGTGCAGGGCGACCAGGTACAGGCAGTAGGCGCCCAGGCCGATGTAGGCCTGCTGCCCGAAGGACGTCAGGGCGCTGAACCCGGCGAGCAGGTTCCACAGGCTGGCCATCGCGATGAAGGTAAGCAGCGTTATCAGCGGCTGCTCGGCCGGGCCGCCGACCCAGTAGGGAAGCACCGCAAGGAACACGACGGCCAGGACGCACGCCCCGGTGAACACGCTCGCCGTCCGGTTCCACCGGCTGACCGCGACCGGCGGCGACGGCGATGACGGCGATGACGGCGACGGCCTGGCCGCACGGGAGCCCGCCACGTCGCGCCTCATCCCAGTGCCCCCCAGCGCAGGACCTCCCGGGCCGGCTGGTGCCCGGTGAACAGCCCGCCTGGCCGGACCACGAGGACGGCCAGGAACAGCAGGTGCACCGCCAGGACGGCGTACGCCTGGTTGACCTCGCCCACCACGACCTGGGTCACGCCGAGCGCGATCCCGCCCACCAGGGTGCCCGCCAGCGAGCCGATGCCGCCGATCACCACGGCCTCGAAGGCGAAGATCAGGGTGCTGGTGCCGGCGAGCGGGTCGAACGTGCCGATCGTGCCGATGAACACGCCCGCCAGCGCCGCCGTGGCCACCGCGATGCCGGCCACCACCGCGAACACCGGGCGGACGTTGATCCCCACCAGCCTGGCCGTGTCCAGGTCGTCGGCGATGGCCCGCACCTGGCGTCCCCAGGAGGTGCGGGACAAGGCGAGCTGCAGGCCGGACAGGACGGCGCACGCGGTGAGGAACGCGGCCAGGAAGAGCCAGGACACGGTGAGGGTGCCGATGCTGAAGCTGGCCAGGGTCAGCGCGCCGCCGTTCAGCCCGCGGGGGTCGGACGTGGCGGCCACCTGGAGCAGGTTCTCGATCATCACGGAAAGCCCGAACGTGACCAGCACCGGGGCGAGCACGCCGTGCCGCAGCGCCCGGCCAAGCAGCAGCACCTGCAGCGCCATGCCCGCGGCAAAGGCGGCGGGCAGCAGCAGCGGCAGCGTGACCCAGACCGGCACGCCGAGCGCGGACGACAGCACCAGCCCCAGGTAGGCCCCGCAGATCGCCAGGTCGCCGTGCGCGAGGTTGACGATCCGCATGACGCCGAACGCCAGCGAAAGGCCGCAGGCGATGAGCGCGTACTGGCCGCCGAGCAGTATCCCCTGCACGACGGCGTTGACCCAGTTCACGCGTCCCCCTGCCCGAAGTAGGCGGCGACCACCAGGTCCCTGCTCAGCTCCGAGGAGGCCGCGGCCAGCGCGACCCGCCCCTCGAGCAGGCACACCAGGTGATCGCTCGCTTCCATGGCCCGGCGCAGGTCCTGCTCCACGATCACCAGGGTCGTCCCGGCCGACCGCAGCCGGTGCAGGACCTGGTACAGCTCCTCGACCACTCGCGGTGCCAGCCCAAGGGAGATCTCGTCGAGCAGCAGCAGGGCGGGCCCGGCGGCCAGTGCCCGCGCGATCGCCACCGCCTGCTGCTCACCACCGGACAGCGTGGCGGCACGTTGCCTGCGCCGCCGGGCGATCATCGGGAACGTGTCGTAGATGCGGTCAAGTGGCCACGCGTCGCTGGCGGCGGCTACCGCCCCGACCTGGATGTTCTCCTGCACCGTCAGGCTGGGGAAGAGCTTTCTGCCCTCGGGCACCAGGGCGATGCCACGGGAGATGCGGCGGTGCGGCGGTGCGGCCGTGATGTCCGTTCCCGCGTACCTGACGGTCCCCCGGGCCGGCGCGCGGGCGCCGGCGATCGCGGTCAGCAGCGTCGTCTTCCCGGCGCCGTTCGCGCCGACGAGCGCGGTCACGCCGCCGCGGCTCACCGACATCGACACGCCGAACAGCGCCTGGAAGTCCCCGTAGAACAGGTCGAGGCCGGCGATCTCGAGCAACGGCGGGTCCGGGGTCACAGCACGCCGCCGCCGAGGAAGGCCGTCCTCACCGCGTCGCTGGCGAGCACGTCAGACGGCACCCCGTCGGCGATCACCTGCCCACCCGCCAGGCACATCAGCCGGGGCACCACCGCGGTGAGCACCCGCAGCACATGCTCCACCCAGACGATGGCGGTGCCGGCCGAGCTGACCGCCCGGATCGTGGCGATAAGCGCCTCGGTCTCCGGGTCGCTCAGGCCCCCGGCGATCTCGTCGAGCAGCAGCACTCGCGGCCGCATGGCCAGCGCCCGGGCCAGCTCGAGGCGCTTGCGGTCAAGCAGCCGCAGCGACCCGGCCGGCGCGTTGGCCTGCCGGGCGATGCCGGCCATGGACAGGGCCGCGCCCGCCGCGTCGTAGGCCGCTGAGCCGCGCAGCCCGGCGGCGCGCATCGCGCCCACCAGCGCGTTCTCGAAGACGGTCAGGTCACCGAATGGCCGGGGCACCTGGAACGTGCGGCCAAGTCCCATCCGCGCGCGAAGCGGCGGCGGCAGCCGGGTGACGTCCTTGCCGTGCAGCAGCACCCGGCCCGCGTCGCAGCGCCCGGTGCCCGTGAGCAGGTCAAGCAGCGTGGTCTTGCCCGCGCCGTTGGGGCCAACGATGCCCAGGGCCTCGCCCTCGGCAATGGCGAACGAGACGGAGCGAAACACCGACAGCGCGCCGTAGCTCTTGGCGACGTCGGCGACCTGGAGGGCCGGCTCGCTCATGAGCAGGGCCTCAAAGCAGTTCCAGCGAGCCGGCCACCGGCACGGCGGGCAGCAGGGAGTTGTTGATGACGACCAGCTGGTACTGGCCGGAGACGAGCCGCCACTGGGCGAGCAGTTCAGGGATCGCGGAAACGTGCGGCACCGGCCCGGTCCCGAAGTCGTAGGCCCCGGTGATGGCCTGGCCCTTGAGGGTGCTCAGGGCGCTGGCCACGGCACTGGGATCCTTCGGGTCCGCGGACGCCTTGAGCGCGGCCACCGCGATCTCGAAGATGGCGTAGTTGAAGCCCATCGGCTGGGTCCAGTCGTTGCCCGTCGTCGCCTTGTAGCTGGCCGCGAACTTGGCCGAGGTGGTGCCGTCGAGGGAGGAGGAGTAAGGGAACTGGGGGGTCCACCACAGCGGCGACATCACGTTGGTCACCAGCGGCCCGAGCGCCGCGGCCGCGCTGGGGAACAGCAGGGCCTTGGAGATGGAGGCGATCAGGGGCTTGAAGCCGTTCTGGTGCGCCTGCCGCCAGAACGTGATGAAGTCAGGCGGGATCGGCACCGCGTGCAGGATCTGGACGTCGGCGCTCTTGAACTTGGAGATGATCGGCGTGAAGTCCGATAGCCCGTCGGTGTAGGCGGTCGAGGGGACGACCTTCCAGCCGAGGCCGTCCACCGTCTTGGTCAGGTACTTCTGGAAGCCCGCGCCATCGACGTCATCGGGCCACAGCCCGCCCACGACGTGGTTGGTGTGCTGGCCCTGCCAGACCTGCGCGAAGAGCTTCGCCTCCTCCTGCGTGCCAAGGAAGTACATGTAGGAGTACTTGAACGTGTTCGCCGAGCCGTCGCTCTTGTAGTACCACTGCTCCCAGGGGCAGATGGTGAGCACGCAGGGCACGCCGGAGGACTCCGCCTCGGCCGAGACCGGGATGACGGTTTCCGGCGTGGCGGTGGCGAGCAGGAAGTCCACCGAGTCCTGCTGCACCAGCTGGGACGCCACGGCCGCCGCCCGGGCGGATGACGACTGGCTGTCCGCGGAGATGACCTGCACGGAGTACTTCTTGCCGCCGATCGTGAGCCCCTTGGCGAGCGCGGCGCGCACCTGTCCGAGCACGTAGCCATTGGACTGGGTGAACACGGAAAGCGAGCCGGTTTCCGGGCTGATGAAGCCGATCTTGATCGTGCCGCCCGACCCGGTCGACGAGCTGGACGTGGAGCCCGCCAGCCCGGACGAGCAGGCGGCCAGCCCTCCGCCAAGGGCGATGCCGGTAGCGCCGAGGAACCCCCGTCGGCTCAGCTGGCCCCGACTGCGTGTGTCCCGCGTATCAGTCATCGTTCGCTCCGCACGTGAGGGGTGAGGCCCGTGGTTTCGTCATTGTCAGCCGCGCCGCCGCCGGCGATCTTGCACTAGCGGGCACATCCCTTGACCGTCCGCGCATAGGCCCGCAAGCTGACTTGAGCCGAGAAGTTCCGATGCAGACGACATCCGAGGAGGTAGGCGGTCATGCCCGATGTCGCGCGCACCAACGACCTGCCGCCTGGCCAGCGTTTCGACTTCTGGAAGCACGTCGTGTCGAGCACGTTCGTCCCGCTCGAGGTCTCAAGCCCGCACGGCGAGGCCGGCTTCCTTGGCCGGCTCCGCGGCAGCGACCTGGGCAGCGTGCGCCTGGTAGAGGTGCGGGCCGAGGCGCACACCGCGCGCAGGACGGCCCGCCTGGTGAAGGTGGCGCCGGCCGGGTGCTACAAGATCGGCCTGCAGCTTCGCGGCTCGTCCGTGCTGGCGCAAGACGGCAGGCAAGCGCGGCTGGCACCGGGCGACTTCGCCGTCTACGACACCGACCGGCCCTACACGCTCGCCTTCAGCGACCCGCACCGCATGCTCATCCTGGTGTTCCCCCGGGACATGCTCGGCCTGCCCGAGCACCGGGTGGCCCGGCTGACCGCGACGCGGCTGCCGGGCGAGCCGGGCGGCATGGGCGCGCTGATCGGCCCGTTCCTGGTCAAGCTGGCCGACGTGCTCGACGAGGCGGAGGCCCCCGGCCCCTGCACCGCCGTCCGGCTGGCGGGCAACGTGGTCGACCTGCTGGCCACGGTGCTGGCGGAACGGCTCGACGCCACTAGCGACGACCCCGGGATCGGGCACCGGGCGCTGATGCTGCGGATCACCGCGTTCATCGAGGAGCACCTGGGCGAGGCCGACCTCGCCCCGGCCCAGATCGCGGCCGCGCACCACGTCTCCCTGCGCCAGCTGCACAAGCTCTTCCACGCTAACGGGACGACGGCGGTCGGCTGGATCAGGCAGCGCCGACTCGAGCGCTGCAGCCACGACCTGCGCGATCCGCGCTATGCGGCCTGGCCGGTGGCGGCAGTCGGCGCCCGGTGGGGCTACCCGGACCCGGCGCACTTCAGCCGCCTGTTCAAGTCCAGGTACGGGATGGGGCCCCGCGACTACCGGGCCTGCCACCAGGTCACCGCGCCCGTGGAAGGGCGCGTCCTGCCTGGCTGACCGGTTGGCCGGCCGTTGCGCCGCTGAATCGGGGAGGCGGGCGCGTACCCACGCGGTCAAGCGGCGTGCACTGGAGTGCAAGACCGGCCGGCGCGCGGGACGCCACCATAGGCAGCATGGCGCATTCGGGGCGTTTGCAGGGCAAGGCCGCCATCATCACCGGCGGCGAGGGCAGCATCGGCATGGCGACGGCGCGCGCGTTCGTAGCCGAGGGCGCCAGCGTGAGCCTGATCGGCATCGACGGGGAGCAACTGCGCGCGGGGGCCGCGTCCCTGGGCACGTCCGCGACCTGGACGGTCGCCGACGTGACTGACGCCTTGGCGGTCAAGGCGGCGGTCGCGGCGGCGGCTGACCGGCTCGGCGGGCTTGACGTGGTGGTGAGCAACGCCGGGATCAGCGGGGTGGTCGCGCCGGTTGCCGACTACCCCGACGACGTGTTCGATCAGGTACTCGCGGTACACGTGCGCGGCTCGTTCCTGGTGTGCAAGTACTCGCTGCCCTACCTCGGGCCTGGGGCCAGCATCGTGATCACGTCCAGCGTGGTCGGGCTGACCTCGGACGCGGGCGTGTGCGCCTACGCCACGGCCAAGCACGCGCTGGTCGGGCTGATGCGGACGCTGGCCAAGGAGGTGGCACCGCGCGGCATCCGGGTGAACACGATCCACCCTGGCCCCGTGGACAACGAGTTTCAGCACCGCATCGAGGTCGCGGCCACCGGCGCGGATCGCGCCGGCGCCAGCCGGGTATTCGATGGCCTCATCCCACTGGCCCGGCACGCGACCCCGGAGGAGGTGGGGTGCGCGATGCTGTTCCTGGCGAGCGATGAGAGCTCTTTCGTCACGGGAGCCACCCTTGCCGTCGATGGCGGCATGTCGATCTGAGAATGCGCCCGACAATTGTGTCCCTAATCCTGGGAACAGGACAGATTTGGCAGGACCGAGGGGAACGCGCCGTTCTGAATGATGGCCCCCGATTGGAGGTCTTGAACCGTCGCCCTCGCGCGCGATTAGATTCCGGGATGGGCGGGAATAAGCGCAGGCCGCAGCGGTGCTCGTCACGGCCTAGCCGGTTGCGAGGTAAGTGTTATCAGCGCTGGTCCCGAGGGGGCCTGGCCAGGCACGGAGCGTGTCGGGACGCTCGCCCGCGGCGAGCATGCCCTATCCGGAGATGAGACATGCCTTATCTGAGAATGAGATCGGCCCGGCGCGCAGGCGAAAACTACGAACAGCCATCATGAATATGAACCCCGAACGGGGGTCTTGAATGACCGCCCGTCGCACGATTAGATCAGGCAATGGGAGGGGGCCGGCGTGGGCCGCGGCGATACTGAGCCGCGGCCTAGTCGGCCGGAGATAGAGTTCGAGTGCGCTTGGGGGGTCTCGTGCTCAGCAGTGGCGACAACGAAGTTGCCGAAGGCATTGTGCGTGCAGGAGTGCCAGGCCGCGAGCAGGACACGGCCGCACGGGCCGATATCCTCGCGCACCCGGCGGTGAAGGCCGGCCCGCAGGTCCATTTGCCGGCCCACCGCATCTTGTCCCATCGCGTACCGCGCCGGCCATTGCTGCTGGTTGAGGGGCGGTGCAGGCGATGCAGGCACAGTCGCCTGAACGCCTGGGCAGCGCACGTCTTCGACTGGTCGCGGGCCGGCATGTGCTGGACGCGGCCGCTTGCGGACGAGGCTGCCTATGGCCACCGGGGCCAGGGCAGCGCCAATGCGGCCTAGGAGCGTAAGCCAGGTCCCGGGCGGCAGGCTACGCGGCGGGACCGGCGTGGCACACCGGACCGCGCGGGGCCCGGGCGCCTAAGGCGGCGCGGGGCCGGGCGGCCGCGGCTGGCCGGGAGGCCGCAAGGCCGGGGCTGGTCGCAAGGGCCACGGCAGGCTCGCGCGCCGCGAGTGTCACTCGAGTTACGGAAGGATTTTGCTGTTCGGAAGGATTAGCTACGCAATAACGTGCGAATCTTACTAAAAAGTAAAATTATTCATCAAAACACCCAGCCCTGAGAGGCTTCAGCGGACGGCCGGACACTGGCCGCCCGCACCAGCCGCAGCGGTAATGAGGCAGCGTCGCAGCAGGCACAGCACTCACTCCCGTGTCACCCATCGGCCGGCGGAGTTGGGGATGGCGTATGAGGCGGTGGAGCTGAGGGTGGCGTATGAGGCCGCGGAGCTGAGGGTGGCGTATGAGGCGGCGGAGTTGGGGATGGCGTATGAGGCCGCGGATGTGCGGGCGGCTACGGGACGGGACCGGCGTGGCACACCGGACCGCGCGGGACCCGGGCGCCTAAGGCGGCGCGGGGCTACGAGGCGGCGGAGTTGCAGGGGCTACAAGGCGGCGGAGGTACCGGCGGCGTGCGCAGGACGATGAACAGCGCCGCGAACAGCAGGGCGACCGCTGCCGTTGCCACCGCGCCGGGCCAGCTGAGGCCCGCGGTCAGGGTGATCTCGGCCGAGCTGGCGGCCAGGACGACGGCGGCAGCGGCAGATCCGCTCGCGGCGAGGCGCCGGCGTTCCACGCGGCCGGCCCGCACCAGGTCGGCGGCGCGGCGGGCGGCGAGGTCGGTCAGCGGCAGGTCGGCCAGCGGGGCGGTCACTTCCGCCTCGGTCCGGGCGGCCAGGACCTGCTCGGACCGGTGCTCAAGCTCCTGGGCGGTGATCCGGCCGACTTGAAAGGCCTCGCCCAGCTCGGCCAGGGCCTCGTCCTGAGCGGCCGCAGGTACCCGCAGGTCACCGGGCACGAAGCCACTACTAGTTCTATCCGGCATCTCATGCTCCCTCTGCCCTAACCAGGCTACAACCCGGCATCACCCCGACGGCGACGGGTCGCGGGCTGCCCGCCTGAGCGGCGCATGCTCACGGGCGTCGATGACCTCGGCAATGTGCCGTAAGGACCACTTCAGCCTGGCCGGCGGGCGGGATCGGGGATAATCCGCCGCCCAGGTTTAGCCTTATTGGCCTAGTATTTCCGTGACGGGCAGATTTCTCACTCGCTGATCATTATGGGGAGCGGCAATGACGGGAATCGACGTTGGCAACCGCCTGGAGCGCTTCGCTGACCTGGTCGTCCACATTGGCGCCAGCGTGCAGCCCGGCTCCGAGGTTTTCCTCCTTTCCGACATCGCCCACCGGGAGATCGCCCGGGCAGTGGTGGAGAGCGCGGAGATCCATGGAGCCCGACGATCCCGGGGCCGACGGCTACCCGCCCGGCCCGGCGCCGCGCTGGCCCGTGGCCGGCATCGCGGCCTCGTGGCGGCGGGAACTGCCTGGCGTGCGGACCGAGTCGATCGAGATCATCACGCCGGTGTGGCGGATCGCGAAGGTACTCGCCGATGACCGGTGGCGCACCCTGTCCGGCCTGGGAGCTGATCCCTCCACCCTGGACCTGCTTAGCGTGATCCGGCGTTCCGGGCCGCCCTACGAGCTCACCACCCGGGAGATCGCGCGCCGGACGGCGCGGCTTGAGGAGGCCCTTAGCCCCTTATCCCGGCGGGAAAAGGCTAAATCACCCCGTTCTAGCTGGGAAGATCTCCTTCATGGTTGTTCCTCTTAGCGCTCGGTGCGTCGCGGCGGCCGTTGGTGCGATCCTGGTGCTCGGGGCCTGGTCCAGCGTCATCGGGACGCTGATCGTTCCCCGGCCAGTGGGAGGCCTGCTGGCCCGCTGGGTGGACCGGGTGGTCCTGGCGCTGTACTGGCAGGCGACAAGAAACATTGGCGACTTCCGCCGCCGGGACCGGGTGATGGCCACCCAGGCGGCGGCCATCCTGCTGACCCAGCTCGTCGCGTGGCTGGCTACCGTCTTCCTCGGCTTCACGCTGATGCTCTGGCCGTTCGCCCGCGCCGGGATCGCGTCCGCGTTCAGCGACGCGGGCTCCTCGCTGTTCACCCTCGGGTACCAGGAGCCTGGTGGCTCCTGGCCGGCCGCGCTGGTCTTCTTCGCCGCCGCCACCGGCCTGGTGATCGTCGCGCTCCAGGTCGGCTACCTGCCGACGCTGTACGGGGCGTTCAACCGGCGGGAGACCGAGGTCGCGCTGCTCAACGCCCGCTCGGGCGTGCCCAGCTGGGGCCCGGAACTGCTGGCCCGCACCCACTACGGCTTCGGCTCGGGAACGTCGACGGTCAACAGCCTTCCTGACCTGTACAGCCGGTGGGAGCGCTGGGCTTCCGACGTGGCCGAGAGCCACACGACCTACCTGCCGCTTGTCCGGTTCCGCTCGCCGCGGCCGCTTTCGTCGTGGGTGGTGGGGCTGCTGGCCGTGATGGACTCCGCCGCGCTGTACCTCACGCTGGCGCCCAGCGCCGCCCCCACCGTCCCGGCCCGGCTGTGCCTGCGCGGCGGGTTCGAGTGCCTGACCCGGGTGAGCCGGGCGATGGGCTGCGACGTGCCCGAGATGCCGGACCCGGACGCCGGGATCTCGCTGACGTACCCGGAGTTCCTCGAGGGGGTGGAAAGGATGCGCAAGGTCGGCTTCGAGACTGAGCGTGATCCCGCTGAGGCGTGGCCCGACTTCGTCGGCTGGCGGGTCAACTACGAGCGGGCCGCCTACGCCATCGCCTACGCCATCGACGCGGCGCCGGCGCTGTGGTCCGGCCCGCGCCGACGCGACGCCACCCCCATCCCGCCCTACCGCCCGCGGGCTTGACTTCCTGCGAGCGCGGTAGCCGACGGCGCTGGTTAACCGAACTGGCCGACCTGGTAGTCGCCCGCGGGCTGCTGGGTGATCACGTTCAGCCGGTTGTAGGCGTTGATGAGCGCGATCAGGGACACCAGCGCGGTGAGCTGTTCCTCGTCGTAGTGCTTGGCGGCGTTCGCCCAGGTCTCGTCGGTGACGCCGCCCGCCGCGTCGGCGATGCGGGTGCCCTGCTCGGCCAGTTCCAGGGCGGCGCGCTCGGCATCGGTGAAGACGGTGGCCTCCCGCCAGGTCGCGACCAGGTTGAGCCGCAGTGCGGTCTCCCCCGCGTGGGCGGCCTCCTTGGTGTGCATGTCGGTGCAGAAGGCGCAGCCGTTGATCTGGCTGGCGCGGATCTTCACCAGTTCCTGCGTCGCGGGTGGCAGCGGCGAGTCCCTGATCACCTTGTTGGCCGAGTTGAAGTGCTTGACCAGCTGGCCCGCGACCGGGCTGGCGAAGAGGTTGAGACGAGCGTCCATGGTGGCTCCTATGCCTTGCTTGATGTGCCCTTGGCTGGCGGCACACTCGGTAGACGGGGCAGCCAGGCACGCTGTGACAAGGTCGCGCAATGACCATGATCACATGTGGTTGCCGTTGCCCATTAACCGGTAAACACACACGAGCTTGGCGATCAGCCTCAGAAGCTTTTCCTATCAAGTCAGTCGTTATAGTTAGATTTGCTAAGAGTTTGTTAGCGCCGAGACAGGAGTTGACTAACGATGCGCATGCGCAAGAAGACCTGGGGGGCCGGCGTCGTCGCCGGGGCCGCACTGGCGACCATCGCCGGGGTGGCATCGGCGACGCCAGCCGCGATGGCCGCACCCAGCCGTCCAGCCACCGGCACCGCCGCCACCGGCCCGGCTGCCACCGGCACCGCCGCCACCAGCCCCGGGGGCACCAGTTCCCCGGCTGGGGGGACGCTCGCGCCGCCGCCGGTCACCGTGCTGACCGACAGGGGCGGCAACGGCGGCGGTGATATCTTCATCGCGCCGTACGGCGACTCGTCCAGCTACGCCAACGGCGCGGAGATCCTCAGCCCCGATGGCAAGAAGGTCGTGTGGTTCCATCCGGCGCCGGCGGGCGAGGAGGACGCGGACTTCCGCACGCAGACCTATGACGGCCAGCAGGTCCTCACGTTCTGGCAGGGAACCGGCCTTGGCGGGGTCTCGACCGGCACCGACTACATCTACAACCGCCACTACCAGCAGATCGCCGCGATCAGGGCGGGCAACGGCTACTCGGCGGACGGCCACGAGTTCCTCATCACCGGGCGAAACACCGCGCTGATCCTCTCCTACACCACCGCCACCGCCAACCTGACCAGCATCGGCGGTCCGGCCGACCAGGCGGTCATCGACGGCGTCGTGCAGGAGGTCGACATCAAGACGGGCAAGGTGCTGTTCCAGTGGAACAGCGCCGACCACGTGCCCTACTCGCAAAGCGAGCAGCCGCTCCCGGCCAGCGCGAGCACCCCGTGGGACTGGTTCCACGTCAACGCGGTCAAGGTGAACACCGACGGGTCCTTCCTCATCGACGCCCGCGACACCTGGACCACCTATGACGTCTCGCCGCGAACCGGCAAGATCAACTGGCGGCTTGGCGGCAAGGACAGCTCGTTCACGCTGAAGGCCGGGGCGGGCCAGGTGCTGAACGACGCCGGGGACATCTTCGCCTGGCAGCACGACGTGGAGGGGCACGGGAACGGCGTCTACACGGTCTTCGACAACGAGTCCGCGGGCACCGGCAACACTGGCACCGGCGCCAGCAGCGAACTGGCCTACAGCCGCGCCGCCACCATCAAGCTCAACCTGGCGACCCACACGGCGACGCTGCTCGCCGCGGACAACCAGCCGGAGGGCCTGATCGCCACATCCCAGGGCAACGCCCAGCTGCTGCCGAGCGGCGATGAGGTCGTGGGCTGGGGCGCGCTGCCCTACTTCTCCGAGTTCAGCCCGTCGGGCCAGCTGGAGTTCAACGCCGAGCTCCCGGCGGGCGTGAACACCTACCGCGCCTACCGGCTCCCCTGGAGCCCGAGCGGCCCACGCCGCTAGCCGGCCTGGCGCCATCCGGCCCACGCCGCTAGCCGGCCTGGCGCCATCCGGCCCACGCCGCTAGCCGGCCTGGGGCCTGCCCGGCGCGCGGAAGCCCGCCTGGACCCTGGGTGCAGGCGGGCTTCGCCATGTGCGCGAAGGGCGCGATCGCATATGCGAAGTTTGACCCAAGCGCATCGTTGCCGCAGCGGTAGAATCGCCGCGCGACTGGCGGCAATAGGCCCAGCCGGATGCTACGCTGCATTACAAGGCAATGGCAGCGAACCCCTTTCGCAACGCGCCAGATGATAATCATCCCGCCCGCTCCACCCGGCGCAGCTGAACCCGCCAGTCCCGCTCTGGCCTGCCCGGATGATGGTCGCCCGCACGCGAATAACAGGCAGTCAAGCATGCGCTCAAGGTGGCGCTAAATACCCATATGTTGCGGCGATCGCGCGGCCTGCTCAGTGAGCCATGCCCATATTACGTATGCCCGTATTTATGCATGCCGGAATGACGTGGAAAGGCAGGGTAATGTCGGAGACGGTTCTGGAAGCGGGGACTGCCGGGGAGATCATCGAGCGGATGCGCCGGGTGGCGGGCCCAGGCCAGCAGCGGCTCGACGCGACGACGCTGCGCAGGCTGGGTGACCTGACGGGCAAGCTGGCCGCGGCGAAGCCGGAGGCCGCCGCGGAGCACCAGCGGTTCCTGCAGGTCCGCGGGCGCAGGCTGCGGCTGCCTGAGGGCGAGGTGGCCGCGCGGGTGGGCGGCAAGACGATCCTCGTCACCGGCGGGACCGGGTGCATCGGGTCCGCGCTGCTGGCCCAGCTGGCGCAGCGATGCCCGCGGCGCATCGTCAGCGTGAGCCGGGGCGTCACCGGCTGCTGGCCTCGGCTCGACGGCGCGGACTACCGGCAGGCCGACATCCGCGACGCCGAGGTGCTGGCCCGGATTGTCCGGGCGGCCAGGCCGGACGTCATCTTCCACGTGGCCGCCCAGCGCGACCCCGGCCTGGCCGAGGTCGAGGTGCACCGCACCGTCACCACCAACCTGCTCGGCACCCGCAACGTCCTTGACGCCGCGAGGAAGGCCGACATCCCCCAGGTCGTCTACGCCTCGACCGGCAAGGCGCTGCGGCCCTACTCGGCGGAGACCTACACGGCCTCCAAGCGGGCGTGCGAGTGGCTGATGGCCGACGCCGCGGCGACGACCGGCATCCGGGCCTCCGCCGCCCGGTTCACCCACGTGGCCGACAACTCGATCGTCTACCGGCGGCTGCTGGCGTGGGCCACCCCGAGCAGCGCGGAAGAACGGCACGACGGGGTCATCCGGCTGCACGACCCGGACATCTGCTTCTACGTGCAGTCCGCGGCTGAGTCGGCGCAACTGCTGCTTGCCGCCTGCGCAGGCGCGGCCGACGGTGAGCTGCGGCTGCACACGATCAGCGACCTTGGCCTGCCGGTATCCCTGCTCGACCTCGCGCTCGGCGTGCTCGGCCGCACCGGGAGCGTGACCCCGGTCTACTTCAGCGGCCACGACGCGGGCTACGAGAAGGCCCCGTTCCCCGGCCTCTACGACCCGCTGACCGCCGGTGACCTCAGCCCGCTGCTCAACGCCTTCGAGGCGGCGTCGCCGGCCGGCTCGCCGAGCGACATGGTCGACACCGCCCGGCTGGCGTTCGCCCCCGACCCGCGGCCGCGCAAGCACCTGGCGGCGCTGGAGGAGGACTGCGCCCGAACGTATGACCCGGAGCGGCTGGCCGGCCGGCTCGGCGAGCTGTCCTGGGCGCTGCTTGACGCCGCCCTGCGGGCCGCGCCGCGGCGGTCCCTCGAGCGCAGCGCGGCCCAGGCGCGGCGGCACTGGGACACGATGACCGGCTGCCACCGCCGGATGCTGGCGGCGATCGACGACCTTATAGCCCGCTAGATATCGCTATAGACGCTTATAGAAAGCTAGCGACGGCCCGCCCGGGTCACGGGTGCTCCGACACCATCACGCCGCACGTCCCCGGCTCCAGGGCGCGGAACACGTGCGGCACGTCGCCCGGGTACCTGATGTAGTCGCCTGGTCCCACCTCGACCGGGCTCCCGGTCGGCCCGGTCATCACCCGGCCTGCCGACAGGACCAGGTGCTCGACCGTCCCCGGCTGGTGCGGCTGGGCCAGCCGCGGAGTTCCTGGCTCACCCGAGACCAGGTAGATGTCGCGCCGGACCCCGGCCGGCCCGGACGACAGCATCGACACCCGGTAGTCGGACTCCTCGGAGTAGACGACGCGCCCCTCGCCCGCCCGGATCACCTCAACCCGCTCCCCCGGCGGGTCGACCAGCTGGCTGAACGGCACGCCGAGTGCGACCGCCAGCGCCCACAGCGTCTCCAGGCTGGGGTTGCCCGCCCCCGACTCCAGCTGGGACAGGGTCGACTTGGCGATGCCCGCCCGGCGGGCCACCTCCGTCAGCGACAGGCCGGCCCGCCCCCGCTCCCGGCGTAGCGCGACCGCGATCAGCCCCACCAGGTCCGCCGCCGTCCCAGGTGCCTCCATGGGTTCGCTCAGCGCTCCGATCTGTTCGTTTTGACGAACATGGTTGATTGTTCAATATATTGAACATGCGATCGTCCTGGCGAACAAGCCTCTTTGCCCCATTTACCAGAACGAGCACGCCGCTGCGTGATATCGCCCTCGTCTGCCTAGCTGACGGCCTGGTGGGGGCGTCATTCGGAGCGAGCGCGGTCGCGGCCGGCCTGCCCTGGTGGGTACCGGTCCTGACCTCTGTTGTCATCTTTGCCGGCGGCAGCCAGATCGCGGCCGTCGGCGTGGCCATCGCGGGCGGCGGCCCGGTCGCCGCGGTCGCGGCGGGGGCGCTGCTCAACGCGCGCATGCTGCCCTACGGGTTCGCGGTGGCCGACGTCACCGGCCGGACATGGCGGACGCGACTGCTCGGCGCCCACCTCACGACGGACGAGTCGGTCGCGTTCCGGCTGCGCTACACCGACCCGGGCCAGGCCAGGCGAGCGTTCTGGGCCTGCGGCGGGCTGCTGTTCGTCAGCTGGAACGTGGCCGTGGCCCTCGGCGTGCTCGCGGGCGCGACGATCAGGAACACCAGCGCGCTCGGCCTGGACGCCACCTACCCGGCGGTCATGCTCGCGCTGGCGCTGCCCAGCCTGCGCAGGCCCCGCGCGCGGGCCAGCGCCGTCAGCGGCGCGGTCGTCGCGGTAGCCCTCACCCCGGTGCTGCCGGCCGGCCTGCCGGTGCTCGCCGGGCTGGGCGGCGTCGCCCTCGCGGTTCCCCCATCGGCCCGGCGCAAGCTGGCCCGGGCGCTGCCCGGCGCCCGCAAGGACCGGTCCCGATGCCGCTAGCCGCCATCGCCGCCCTGGCCGCACTCACCTACTCGTTCCGGCTGGCCGGCCCGCTGCTGCGCGGCCGGGTGCGCATCGCCCCCGGGCTTGAGGAGGTCTTCTCGCTGGCCGCGGCGGTCCTGCTCGTGTCCCTGGCGGCGACCGGGGCCGTCACCCAGGGACACGGCTTCGCCGGCTGGGCCCGCCCGGCGGGGGTGGCCGTCGCGGGGCTGCTCGCGGCCCGCCGGGCCCCGTTTCCCGTCGTGGTAATCGCGGGGGCAGCGACCACGGCCCTGCTCCGGCTGGCCGGCGTGAGCTGAGCCATCACAGTCCGTAAGCGAAATGTGAAGACATGATTACGTAGTGCACGCATTGCCGGTGATCTTCCTGGGTAGATCTTACAGCGATATTACGGACCCGACCGGAAGGTGAGCTGTGGCCACGATGCACCGGGCTTCCGCCCGCTCGCCCAGGTCAGAGGTCCTGCTCTCGTGGCGGGCTCCGGGGCGGCAGCGGGCCGAGTGCGTCATCTGGACGCTGCTCGGGCTGGCGGTGTCGATCTTCATGGAGGCCGCGGGACCAGATCGGCCGGTCGCGTTCTGCTTGAGGCTGCCGTTGCTTATCCTCGCGGTCGGCGGCACGTGGTGCGGGTCGCGGTGGCGGCGGCGGGTGACCGTGACGGCGGACGAGGTGATCGTGCGCACGCTGATGCGCACGCGGCGGGTGCCGCGGGCGCGGGCGATGTGCAGCACGGCGCTCGGCACGGGCATGTTCATCGCGCGCGCTCAGCGTCCATGGATACTGCGCCATCACCTCGGGGTGCCGGCCCCGATGGTGACGCCGTGGCTCGTGCTGACGAGCACGATCGGCGTGGCCACGCTGACCGCGAAGATCCTCACGGCGCACCCGCGGTACGCCGACGTGCTGCTGGCGGGGGGCGCCGCGGTGTGCTGCGCGACGCTGGTCGCGTGTGCCCGGCTCGACCGGCGCGCCAGCTAGCGGTCGTCGCTGAGGACCGGCTCTGGCAGCGTCCCCGCGTTATGCTCGAGCAGCCGCCACTTGCCGTTCCGCTGGCCAAGGACGGACCACGAGCAGTTCGACAGCGGGCCGAGGACGCCCGTCGCGTCCACGGCCAGGCCCAGGACCCGCTCGATGCCCAGCCGCAGCGCCGCGCCGTGGCTGACGACGACGGCCAGCCCGCCGGGCGGGACCGCGTCGGCGGCCCGCTTCAGGGCAACCGCCACCCGCTCGGCCACGGCTGGCCTGGTCTCGCCCTGCGGCGGGTCCCACGCGGCGTGCTCGGCGGGCCAGCGCGCGCGGATCTCCTCGCCGACCAGCCCCTCCCACAGGCCGCCCGAGCGTTCCCTCAGGTCCTCATCCAGCGTGACGACGAGGCCGGTGAGCTTGGCCAGGGGCTGGGCGGTGGAAACGGCGCGGGCCAGGTCCGAGCTGGTGATGGCGTCCGGCCGCAGCGCCGCCAGCATCCCGGCGGCCCGCTGCGCTTGCACCACGCCGACGTCGTCCAGGGGAATGTCGGTGTGCCCCTGGAACCGGTTCTCTGCGTTCCAGATCGTCTGGCCGTGCCGCAACAGCACGAGCCGCTTGTCCTCGCTCAGCTGGATTCCCCTGTCGGCCCGCCCGCCGTCGCACCGCTTGTCGCCGCACCGCTTGCCGCCACACTGCCCGCGATGGCCGCCTCGGGCAGCGCGATCCTCGGGCAGTCCTTCCAGATGCGCTCCAGGGAGTAGAACGTCCGCTCATCGGCGTTCTGCACGTGGACCACAACGTCAAGGAAGTCAAGCAGCACCCAGCGCCCCTCCCGCTCGCCCTCGCGCCGGACCACGCTGGCCCCGGCCTGCTTCATCTTCGCCTCTACCTCTTCGAGGATCGAGCGGACCTGGCGGTCGTTGGCGCCCGAGCACAGCACGAACGCGTCGGTGATCGCGAGCTGATCGCTGACATCGTAGGCGACGATGTCCTGCGCGAGCTTGTCCGCCGCGGCCAGCGCGGCGATCTCGGCGAGCTCAAGGGCCCGTGCGGTGGCAGTCACGTGTGCGAATGATCTCCTCGACTAGGGATTGCTGCACAACCAGGGTAGCCGCTGATCAGCTAGCCGGCTCTCGTTGCCGCCAGCGGCCGGGCCCTCGCGGCCGCCCCGCGCCGGTCACCCTATGCCACCTTTGTTACCATTTGTCGCTTTTGACGGGTTTTTAGCACGAATCGATCACGTGTCGCGGGGTTTGTTGACTCTCGCCTGAGTAAATAGATAACTTTCCTTAAAGAAAGTTGTGAACGGGAATGCGGTTTTTCGTGGCTGGCAGCGTAGCTGACGGCAGGCATGAGCCTTCTCCCAAACGTGGATCGCAAGGAGTAACTCAGTGAAGACACGGCTGATCGCCGCGGCCGCAGCCGGCACGGCGGCCCTTTTCGCGCTGGCGGCGTGCAGTTCCGGTTCAGGCTCGACCGGTAGCACTGGCAGTGGGTCCAGCGGCAAGGTCACCATCCAGTTCTTCGGCGCCGACTACGGGACTGGCCCTTCGGACACCACGACCACCTACTGGAAGTCGATCGCCTCGGCCTTCCACGCGGCCAACCCGAACATCACGGTCAACGTGCAGACGGTCGACTGGACCGACTTCCCGAACAAGGTCTCCACGCTCATTCAGAACAAGCAGTACCCGGACATCCTCGAGGGTGACCCGGCCCCGCCGTTCGCGCAGTCGGGCCTCATCTACCCGATCAAGGACGTGCTCTCGCCGTCGGTACTGAACAACCTGATCCCCAAGTTCGTGGCTGACGGCGCCTACCAGGGCACCGACTACGGCATCCCGTTCACCACCAGCACCCGGGCGCTGTTCTACAACAAGAAGATCTTCGCCAAGGCCGGCATCACCAGCGCGCCCACCACCTGGGCGCAGCTGCAGACCGACGCGGGCAAGATCAAGGCCAAGGGCGACATCGGCTACGGCATGCCGCTTGGCAGCGAGGAGGCGCAGGCCGAACTGCTGCTCTGGTTCCTCGGCAACGGCGGCGGCTACGTCGACAGCTCCGGCAAGTACGACATCAACAGCTCGCAGAACATCGCCACGCTGAACTTCATGAAGCAGCTCGCGGCGTCCGGCGACACCCAGCCCAGCCCCGGCACCACCGACCGCAAGGACGTCTGGGCCGACTTCGCCGCGGGCAAGGTTGGCATGGTCCTCGGCTCCCCGGCCGTGGTGCCGATCATCCAGTCGGCGGGCGTGCTGACCACGTCCGACTTCGGCACGGCCAACATCCCGGGCAAGAGCGGGCCGATCACCCAGACGCTGGGCGTGCACGACGACATCGTGGCCTTCAACACCAACCCCAGCCACGAGGCCGCGATCAAGGCCTTCCTTGACTTCGCCTACCAGGACAAGTACCAGCTGCAGTTCGACAACGAGTACGACCTGCTGCCCGCCACCCAGACCGCGGCCACCGCGATGGCCAAGGAGAACCCGATGTTCTCCGCGTTCCTGGCCAACATCGCCAACTCGGTCAACTACCCGTCCACGTCGAACTGGACCACGGTCGAGAACCAGATCAAGACGACGATCGGCCAGGCCATTACCGGCAACCCGTCGCAGGTCCTCGGCGGCATCCAGCAGACCGCCACCAGCGGCAGCTAATGGCGGTCGATGTAAGCAAGCAGCCCGGCCCGCGTACGCGGGCCGGGCTGTCGGCACCAGGCGCCCGATTCCGGCCACCGGGCTGGCTGCGGCGGCTGCAGCCGCTGCTGTGGCTCGGCCCCGCGATCGCGCTCATCGCCGTCGTGGTGATCTGGCCGATCGTGGCGATGATCCAGACCTCGTTCCAGAACATCACGCCGCTCGGCATCAACGTCGGCTCGGCCGGCTGGAGCAACTTCAGCACGGTCCTGCACAACCTGAACCTGCCCGGCATCCTGGTCCGCACCGTGATCTGGGTGGCGGCCGTCGTGGCGATCACGATGCTGGCGTCGTTCGGCCTGGCCCAGCTGTTCAACCAGCGGTTCCCCGGGCGGCGCTACGTGCGGTGGGCCATCATCGCCCCGTGGGCGGCCTCGGTGATGATGACCGCGCTGATCTTCCGCTGGATGCTCCAGCCCGACAGCGGGGTCATCTACCTGGTCCTGCACCAGCTCGGCCTGGTCTCGAAGTTCAACACCAACACGCCGGACTGGCTGGGCAACCCGGACGCGGCACTGGCCTGCATGATCGCGGTGGCGGTGTTCGTCTCGCTGCCGTTCACGACGTACGTCCTGCTCGCGGGGCTGCAGTCCATCCCCGGTGACCTGTACGAGGCGGCCCGCGTCGACGGCGCGTCGCCGTGGCGCGCCTACCGGGCCATCACGCTGCCGCTGCTGCGCCCGGCGTTCGCCGTGGCCACGGTCATCAACTTGATGAACGTGTTCAACTCGTTCCCGATCATCTGGGAGATGACGCGCGGCGGGCCGGGCTACGAGACCGCCACGACCACCGTGTTCATGTACGACCTCAAGGGCACCTTCGTCGGCCAGGCGGCCGCGATGTCGATCATCAACTTCGCGCTCGTCCTGATCATCATCGTGGTGTTCTTGCGGGTCAACGGGTGGAACAGGCAGGAGGCGAGCTAATGGCCGCGACAACCGTGACGGCCGCGGCCCCCGCCGCGGCGAAGGTCAGGACCCGCGCCCCGCGCAAGCTGCCGTCGGTGAAGACCGCGATCATCGCGCTCATCGCCTACGTGATCGCCATCATCTTCCTGCTGCCTTACCTGGAGATGCTGGTCACGTCGGTGCGGCCGACCAAGGAGCTGTACGAGCAGAACTACCTGCCGCGCCACTTCGCCTGGTCCAACCTCACGAACATGTGGGGATCGGCCTACGGCATCCTGGACAGCCTGCGGGTGAGCCTGGAGATTGCCGGAGGCGCGACCGTGCTCGTGCTACTGGTAGCGCTGCCCGCCGCGTACTACACCTCGCGGCACCGGTTCCGCGGGCGGGGCGCGTTCCTGCTGCTCGTGCTGGCCACGCAGATGCTGCAGCCGACCGCGCTCATCGTCGGGATCTACAAGGAGTTCCTGAGCTTCGGCCTGCTTAACATCAACCCGGTCTGGTCGCTGATGCTGGTCAACGCCGGGTTCAACCTCGCCTTCGCCATCTGGATCCTCAACGCCTACATCGGGTCGATCCCGGCGGAGCTCGAGGAGGCGGCGATGGTCGACGGCCACGGCCGCCTCGGCGCGCTGTTCCACGTGACCGTGCCGCTGGCGATGCCGGGCATCGTCACCGCGCTGATCTTCACGTTCATCGCGGCGTGGAACGAGTTCATCTCGGCGCTCACGCTCACCACCAACGGCAGCGACTACCCGCTCACGGTGCGACTCGACTCGTTCATCGGGCAGTACACGGTGGACTGGCAGCACCTGTTCGGCGCCTCGCTGGTGGCCACCATCCCGGTGTTCATCCTGTTCGCCCTCATCGAGGGCCGGGTCGTCGGCGGCCTGACCGCCGGCTCGATCAAGTAAGCAGCGGCGCGGAAGGGGGCGGCCCGGCCGGGCCGCCCCCTTCCGCCTTCTGGCCGTCAGGCCTTGCGCTGGTAGAGGCTCCGCTTGGCGATGTACTGCACGACGCCATCGGGGACGAGGTACCAGACCGGCTCGTCCGCCGCCACCCGGGCGCGGCACTCGGTCGAGGAGATGGACAGCGCCGGGATCTCGACCAGGGAGACCTTGCCCTCGGGCAGGCCGGCCCCGGTCAGCCGGTGCCCCGGCCTCGTGCAGCCGACGAAGTGCGCGAGGGAGAAGAGCGACTCCACGTCGTGCCAGGTCATCATCTTGGCCAGCGCGTCGGCCCCGGTGATGAAGTACAGGTCGGCGTCGGGCCCGTGGGCCGCGCGCAGGTCGCGCAGGGTGTCGATCGTGTAGGTCGGCCCGGGCCGGTCGATATCGACCCGGCTGACGCTGAACCGGGGGTTGGACGCCGTCGCGATCACCGTCATCAGGTACCGGTCCTCGGCCGCGGACACCCCGTTCCCTTCCTTCTGCCACGGCTGGCCGGTCGGCACGAAGATCACCTCGTCCAGGTTGAAGATGTGCGCTACCTCACTCCCTGCGACGAGGTGCCCGTGATGGATGGGGTCGAACGTCCCGCCCATCACGCCGATCCGGCGGTGCCCGTTCTGGTTGGTCAAGTGCCGTCTCCTCCACTGCCACGTGTGCTACTTCCCGCTCCCATCGGCTACTGAGCGCGATGAAAGTCGAGATATACCGCGAATTTCCCGCTGGTGCTGTCCACCGGTCCAGCGCGGTACTACCATGCGAGTATGACTGTGCCTGATCGCGCACGCGTCCGCCTGGCGGGGATCAGCTCCCGAGCCTACGAGCACCCCGCGGATCGCTCCGCGCTCGTGGCCCTGCGCAAGCTGAGCGGCTTCGACGTGCTCCTGAGCAAGCTTTTCGGCCTCATCAACGAGCGGGCCCTGCGGCTCCACGTGCTGGCCGGCGCCGTGAAGGTGTCCGAGCGCCAGTTCCCGCACATCTACGCGCTCGTGCGCGACGGGGCCTACATCCTGGACCTGCCGGACGTGCCCGAGTGCTACGTCATCCAGGCACCGGAAGTGAACGCGATGGCCATCGGCCGGGACCGGCCGTTCGTGGTGATCACCACCGGGCTGGTCAACCTGCACGACGAGGAGGAGCTGCGGTTCGTCGTCGGGCATGAGCTTGGGCACATCCTGTCCGGCCACGCGGTCTACCGCACGATGCTGTTCATCCTCATCAGCCTGGCCGCCCGCATCGCCTGGATGCCGATCGGGGCCATCGGCCTGCGCGCGATCATCTGGGGCCTGGAGGAGTGGTTCCGCAAGTCCGAGCTGTCGTGCGACCGCGCCGGGCTGCTGGCCTGCCAGGACGTCGACGCGGCCCGCCGCAGCCTGATGAAGCTCGCGGGCGGCCCGTACCTGTCTGAGCTGAACCCGGACGCGTTCCGCGAGCAGGCACACGAGTATGACGCGGCGCCCGACCTGCGTGACAGCATCCTGAAGGTGCTCCAGCTGCAGGGCAACACCCACCCGCACGCGGTGGTCAGGTTCGCCGAGCTCGACCGGTGGGCGACCGACGGCGACTACGAGCGCATCCTGGGCGGGGACTACCCGCGCCGGGACGACGACCGGACGGCGTCCTTCGGCGAGGAGGTGCGCAACGCGGCCCGGTCCTACCAGGAATCGTGGAACCGCTCGGAGGACCCGCTCGCGGGCATCCTGCGCGGCGTTGCCGAGACGGGCGCACGGACGGTCGGCGGCCTGTTCGACCGCCTTGGCGGCAACCGTGGCGGCGACTCGGGGAACGACAACAGCGACAACTAGGCTTGCGGGTGTGGCATCGCGCACCTTCGAGGACGAGCTTGACCACCGGTTCCTGACCGCCGTCCGCGACCTGCCCGGCCCCAGTGGCCCGGGCCCGGACGGGCTAGCTCCCGGCAGGCCAGGTCCCGGCAGGCCAGGTCCCGGCAGGCTAGGTCCCGGCAGGCTAGGTCCCGGCGGGACGGAAGCGGCCACGGCCGCCGCGCCGCTTTCCGCCGGGCAGCTCAGCGCGCTCTTCGACGCCCAGGCGGGCAGCCGCCACCTGGACCTGGCGGCCCGGTACCTGCGGGCCGAGGGGCACGGCTTCTACACGATCGGCTCGGCCGGGCACGAGTCCAACGCGGCGATCGCGGCCGCGCTGCGGCCGAGCGACCCGGCCCTGCTGCACTACCGCTCGGGCGGGTTCTACCTGGCCCGCGCGGCGCAAGTGCCCGGCTCCCAGCCGATCAGGGACGTGCTGCTCGGGCTGGTCGGCGCGGCCGACGAGCCCATCGCGGGCGGGCGGCACAAGGTCTTCGGCCACCATGACCTCGCGGTCATCCCGCAGACGTCGACGATCGCCTCGCACCTGCCGCGAGCCGTCGGGGTGGCGTTCTCGATCGGCCGGGCGGCCAAGCTCGACGTGGCCAGCGCCTGGCCGCGTGACGCGATCGCCGTCGCGAGCTTCGGTGACGCCTCGGCGAGCCACTCCACCGCGACCGGGGCGATCAGCGCCGCCAGCCGCACCGCCTACGCGGGCCTGCCGGTCCCGCTGCTGCTGGTGTGCGAGGACAACGGGCTGGGCATCAGCGTGCGCACCCCGGACGGGTGGGTGGGCGCCGCGCACCACGGGCGGCCGGCCCTGCGCTACTTCAGCGCGGACGGGGCGGACCCGCAGGCCTGCTACGACGCCGCCGTCGCGGCCGTCACCCACGTCAGGGACACCCGGTCCCCGGCGTTCTTCCACCTAAAAGTAGTCCGCTTCCTCGGACACGCGGGCAGCGACGCCGAGATCAGCTACCGGACCGACGCCGAGATCGCCGCCGACTACGCGAGCGACCCGCTGCTCGGCACCGCACGGCTCATCGTGAACCGCGGGATGCGCACGCCTGAGCAGGTCATCGACCGGTACGAGGAGATCAGGGACCAGGTGAGGAAGGCCGCAGACGAGGCCGCCGCGCACCGGCCGCTGACGGGCCGCGCGCAGGTCATCGCCCCGCTGGCGCCGCGCGCCCCGGCCGAGGTCGCCCGGCTCGCCGCGGTGGCCGCGGACGAAGCGGACCGCCAGGCCGCGTTCGGCGGCAGGCTGCCTGAGAGCACCGGCCCGCTGACGCTGGCCGACACGATCAACCGGGCGCTGGCGGACGCGCTGGCGCGCTACCCGCAGATGCTGGCCTTCGGCGAGGATGTCGGGCGCAAGGGCGGGGTCTACGGCCTGACCCGGGGCCTGGCCCGGCGATTCGGCGCGGGCCGCGTCTTCGACACGCTGCTTGACGAGCAGTCGATCCTCGGCCTTGGCCTCGGTGCGGGCCTGTCAGGGATGCTGCCGGTGCCGGAGATCCAGTACCTGGCCTACCTGCACAACGCCGAGGACCAGATCCGCGGGGAGGCGGCCAGCCTGCAGTTCTTCTCCGCCGGGCAGTACCGCAACCCGATGGTCGTCAGGGTGGCTGGCCTGGCCTACCAGAAGGGATTCGGCGGCCACTTCCACAACGACAACGCCGTCGGGGTGCTGCGCGACATTCCCGGCCTGGTCATCGCCGTGCCCGCGCGGGCGAGGGACGCGGCGCCCATGCTGCGCACTTGCCTGGCCGCCGCCGCGGCCGACGGCACCGTGTCGGTGTTCCTCGAGCCGATCGCGCTGTACCACGCCAGGGACCTGCACCAGCCCGGTGACGGCCAGTGGCTGTCGCCGTACGCGGGGCCGGAGCGCTGGGCCGACGAGCACGTCCCGATCGGCGAGGGCCGCGCCTACCCCGGTGACGGCGGCACCCTCCGGGGCAGGGGGGTCGAGGAGAACCTGACGCTCGTGACGTTCGGCAACGGGGTCCCGATGTCGCTGCGGGTGGCGCGCAGGCTCGCGGCCGATGGCATCCGGGCACGAGTCTTTGACCTGCGCTGGCTCGCGCCGCTGCCCGCCAGGCAACTGCTGGCCGAGGCACGCCGCACCGGCCGGGTCCTGGTCGTCGACGAGACCCGCCGCTCCGGAGGGGTGTCCGAGGGCGTCATCGCCGCGCTGGCCGACGCCGGGTACCAGGGCAAGATCGCGCGGGCCTGCGCCGCCGACACCTTCATACCGCTCGGCGACGCCGCCAGCCTGGTGCTGGTCAGCGAGCCTGAGATTGAGGCCGCCGCCCGGCGGCTGCTGTCGTGAGGAGCACCAGGTCATCGCGGTGCACGACCTCGCGCTCGTACTCCGCGCCGAGCCTGCTCGCCAGCCAGCGGGTGGAGCGGCCCATCAGGCCAGGGATCTCGGACGCGTCGTAGTTCACCAGGCCACGGGCGACGACCGTGCCGTCCTCGCCGGACAGGTTCACCGGGTCGCCCGCGTCGAACGCCCCGTCGACCGCAGTGATGCCCGCCGGGAGCAGCGAGGCACCGCGCTGCACTACCGCGGCCACGGCGCCCCCGTCGAGCGTCAGGGTGCCCCGGGCCACGGCGGCGTGCGCCAGCCACAGCAGGCGGGTCGCCTGGCGCTGCCCGGTCGGGGCGAAGTACGTCCCGGTCTCCACGCCTGCCAGCGCCCGCGCGGCCTGGTCCGCTGACGTCAGCACGGTCGGAATGCCGGCCTGGGTCGCGATCAGCGCCGAGTCGACCTTGGTCGCCATTCCCCCGGTCCCCACGCCACCGGCACCGGTCCGGCCGGCGGTGATGCCGGCCAGGTCGGCGGGGCCGCGCACGGTCGTCAGCCGCCTGGACCCGCCCTTGCGCGGGTCGCCGTCGTACAGGCCGTCCACGTCGGACAGCAAGATCAGCGCGTCGGCCCGGCTGACGTGCGCGACCAGGGCGGCCAGCCGGTCGTTGTCACCGAACCGGATCTCCTCGGTGGCCACGGTGTCGTTCTCGTTGATGACCGGCACCATGCCCAACTCGAGCAGCCGCTCCAGGCAGCGCTGGGCGTTGCGGTAGTGGCCGCGCCGCATGACATCGTCCGCGGTCAGCAGGACCTGGCCGGTGCCCAGGCCATGGGCGGCGAAGGCCGCCGTGTAGCGGGCGATAAGCAGTCCCTGCCCGACGCTGGCCGCCGCCTGCTGTGTGGCCAGGTCCCTCGGCCGCCTGGTCAGCCGCAGCGGCGCCAACCCCGCGGCGATCGCGCCTGAGGACACCACAAGCACGTGGCCACCGTCGCTGGCCCGCTGGGCCAGCGCCCCGACCAGTTCCGTGATGCGGGTGTCGTCGATCGCCCCGCTTCTGGTCGTCAGTGAGGACGAGCCGATCTTGACGACAACCCGGCGAGCCGTCGCGATGTCCTGCCGTACGTCGCCCACAACCAGCCTTTTCCTGCTGCTACCTGGTCCAGCCCCGTGTCGTGCGTGCTACCAGCCCGCTAGCCTACCGTCCGTGCCGCGGGGGCCAGGGATGTGGCCGACGTTTGTCTCCAGCGCCGGGTCCCAGTCGAAGACGACCGCGTCGTCCTCCTCGCCGATGAGGACCTCATCGCCCGGCTGGGCGCCGGCTTCCGCCAGGGCCTTCTCGACGCCGAGGCGGGCCAGTCGGTCCGCCAGGTACCCGACCGCCTCCTCGTTGCTGAAGTCGGTCTGCCGCACCCAGCGCCTGGGCTTCTCGCCGCGGATGAAGTAGGCGCCCTCGGGGGTCTTCACCACCTCGAACTCCGGCCCGCTTACCGCGGCAGGGCGGAGCACCACCCGGGTCGGCTCCTGCTCGGGCCGGGAGGCCCGGGCCTGCTCGACGATCTCGGCCATCGCGAAGCCAAGCTCGCGCAGGCCCTCGGTGGTGGCGGCCGACACCTCGAAGACCTTCAGGCCGCGCTGCTCGAGCTCAGGTCGCACCAGCTGGGCGAGGTCACGCGCCTCGGGAACGTCCACCTTGTTCAGAACGACCAGCTTCGGCCGCTGCGACAACGGCAGTCCCGCCAGCGGGGCGGCCGGGCCGGTGCCGGTGGCCGTCAGCTCCTCATAGGCCTTGAGCTCGGCCTCGATCGCGTCCAGGTCGGAGATCGGGTCGCGGCCCGGCAGTGGCGTCGCGCAGTCAAGCACGTGCACGAGGGCGGAGCAGCGCTCGACGTGGCGCAGGAAGTCGTGGCCCAGGCCCTTGCCCTCGCTCGCGCCGGGGATCAGCCCGGGCACGTCGGCCACGACGAACTGGGTGTCGCCCGCCTCGACGACGCCGAGGTTGGGGATGAGCGTGGTGAACGGGTAGTCCGCGATCTTCGGCCGGGCGGCGGACATGGCGGCGATCAGCGATGACTTGCCCGCGTTGGGGAAGCCGACGAGGCCGATGTCGGCCACGGTCTTCAGCTCCAGGGTGAGCTCGTGCTCCTGTCCCGGCTCCCCCTTGAGCGCGAACCCTGGTGCCTTGCGCCGGGTCGAGGCGAGGGCCGCGTTGCCGAGGCCGCCCTTGCCGCCGCCGGCCGCGACGAACCTGGTGCCGGTGCCGACCAGGTCGGCGACGATCGTGCCGCGCTTGTCCAGCACTACCGTGCCGTTCGGAACCTTGACAACCAGGTCACCGCCGTCGGCGCCGTTCCGGTTGGCCCCCGATCCCTGCTTGCCGTTCCCGGCCTTGCGGACCGGGCGGCGGTGAAAGTCGAGCAGGGTCGAGCTGGAGGCGTCGACCTCGAGGATCACGTCGCCGCCGCGCCCGCCATTGCCGCCGTCGGGGCCGCCGAGCGGCTTGAACTTCTCGCGGTGAATCGAGGCGCAGCCGTCCCCACCGTCGCCGGCATGCACCCGAAGCACGGCCTGGTCAGCGAACTCCGCCATATTGATTCTCCTCACGAACACGACTAAAGGCGGGCCGGGGTGCCCGGCCCGCCTTTAGCGCATGCTCCGTTGCCCGCGCGACCTCAAGTCACGTCGCGCTCGCCTGTTGCCTGTTACTCGGCTGAGTGTTGCCCGGCCGAGTCCTATTCGGCTGGGGTCTTACTCGGCTGAGTCTTACTCGGCTGGGGTCTTACTTGGCTGAGCCGGGAACGATGCTCACGGCTCGACGGCCGCGGAACTGACCGAACTTGACCGCCCCGGCGACCAGCGCGAACAGCGTGTCGTCGCCGCCACGGCCCACGTTCTCGCCCGGGTGGAAGTGGGTGCCGCGCTGGCGGACGATGATCTCGCCGGCGTTGACCGCCTGGCCACCGAACCGCTTGACGCCCAGTCGCTGCGCGTTAGAGTCACGGCCGTTACGGCTGGACGACGCGCCCTTCTTGTGTGCCATCTCTTCGCTACGCCTTCTCGATCCCGGTGACCCGGATCTGGGTGTACTTCTGCCGGTGTCCCTGACGGCGCTTGTAGCCCGTCTTGTTCCGGTAGTGGATCATGTTGATCTTCGGGCCAGCGGCCGGGCCGACGACCTCAGCCGTTACCTGGTAGCCACTCGCATCGGTGATCACCGTCTCGCCGTCAACCACGAGCAGCGCGGGGAGCGTAATGGTCGCGCCCTCCTCCTCGGTCGCCAGCTTGTCAATGGTGAGCACGTCGTCGAGGGCGACCTTCTCCTGCCTGCCGCCGCAGCGCACAATCGCGTACACTCGAGAACTCTCTTCTCCCTTGTGCGTGCCCCGTGCCAGCAGCGATACCGAGCAGGCCGATTCCCTCTCAGGCTTCGGCGCTTCGGTCATCGCGGGCGCGGCAAGCTCGCCTTCCACCTAGCACATCAACTCAACGTGACATGCCATCTTACGCGCACGAAGCGACCCTCTGGCCACGCATGGCAGCCCCGGATCGCTGGGTTACAGCCTACCAGCTCCCAGGCTCCCGATATGCCGCCCCTTGCGACCGGTGCCCTCCCCTTCCCCGGTCCAGCTTTCCCGCCCCGCCTGCCCCGGTCCAGCATTCCCGCCCCGCCGTGGGACCGCGCGACTCTGGACCCACTACAGGACAGCAATGCGTCATGGGTGTCGCAGGGGCAGCAGCGGTGCGTCAGCGGAGACAATCTCTTGCGACAGCGCTGTGACATCACCCGTGAGATCAGCCCGACAGCTATGCGACACCAATGACGCGGCCACCGCCTGGGCTTGCGCCGAGGCGGTGGCCGTCGAATGAGCGGTGGCCGTCGAGTAAGGGGGGACTGGATGGGGCGAAGGGATCAGCCTCCGAAGAGGAAGCCTGTCTCCTCGCCCGGGTTGCCCTGCTGCTCGTGGTCCTGGACCGTCCCGGCAGCTTCGTCGCCTGGGGGCAGTTCGGCGACGGCCGCGCTGACTGGCTCCGATTCCGCGTCCGGCTCGAATACCGACTCGGGCTCGGCGGCTGACTCGGGCTCGCGCGGGCCGACCTCGGGCTCGGACGCGGCTGACTCGGACTCGGCGGCTGACTCAGGCTCGGCGGCTGACTCGGGCTCGCGCGAGGTGGTTGCCTCGGGCTCGGCGCCCGGAGCCGAGAGGCTTCCGGCCACGTGGGGTGACTCGACTTCTGCTACGGGAAAGCCCTCGGCCTTGGGCTCGGCCACTGGCCCGGCCCAAGCGACCGCGCCGGCATCAGCCGCCGGCTCGACCGACAGGGCATCGGCAGTTGGGCCGGCCTCAACCGTCGGCTCCTCCGCAGCCGGAGCCAGGTCGGCTACCTCAGCCACCGGCAGTGTGTCGGCGGCGGGGGTGGGCTGAGCCAGCGGCTCGCCTGCGACCTGAGCCACGTCGGCGGACTCGGTGGCGGGGGCAGCCTCGGTTGCCGGCTGTGCTGTCACCGGGTCAATATCGGCCATATCCGGGAGGGCGTCAGCGACCGGGATGCCCTGGATCGCTGGGTCGGCCGCGGCTGGAGCCGCAGTGGCCAGGCCAGGGACGCCCCGAGCGATAACGGCGGCCTCCACGGCCGACTCCAGGTCAGCCGGCGCTATGTCGGCAATGGCGGGCACGGCCTCGGCTATGGCAGCGGTCCTCATCATGGACTCAAGCGCCGCTGGAGTCACGTCGGCGGCGGGGATGGACTCGGTCACGGGGGCAGGCTCTGCCACCGAGACGGGGCCGGACTCCGGTGTCGCCGTCGGCTCCGACTCGACGGCTGGCACCGGAGGCACCACCGCCGACTCCGGCTCCGAGACCGGCGCTGCCGACTCGGCGGTCGGGGCAGGCTCGGAGACGGTGGACTCGGCGGTCGGGGCGGGCTCGGCGGGCGGAGTGGTGACGACGACCGCGACTGGCTCGTCGGAGGAGGTGACGCGGCGGACGGTTGCCCGGCCGGCGCGGGTCCTGCGGCCTGGGGCGGCCGGCGGAACGTCGGGGGCAGGGGCCGTGGTCCCGGCCGCGGCCGTCTCGGGAGCGGAGGTCGCCTCGCCAGCGGAACGCTCAGCGGTTGCGGCACCGGAGCCCGCAGGGCCAGAGGTGACCCCGGTTGCCTGGGTGCCAGCGGTCGACGTCTCGTCGATGGCGGCGGGCGTCTCGACCGAGATGACCGCCGTCTCCGGGGTGCCGGATGCCATGTCGGCGATCGCGTGGGCAACGGCCGCCGCGCCCTGCCGGCCGCCGCGGTCCCGGTCGCGCCGGTTGCGGCGCCCACCGCGCTCGGACTGGGCGGTGCCGCGGGTGGCCGCGCCAGCGCCCTGCTCGGCGGCACCGGCGTCGGCGGCGTGCTCGTGGCGCCCGTTGTGCTCCGCGCCATGTCCGGCGCTGAGGGTGCCACCAGCCCCGGTGCCACCAGCCCTCGTGCCGCTGGCGCCATTGCCGCCGGTGCCGTTGGCCCCCGCGGCGTTGCCGCCGCCGGCCGGGCGCCGGGGTACGTGATGAGCGCTGGCGTCGCTCGTCTCAAGGTGGACGATCACGCCGCGGCCGTTGCAGTGCTCGCACGGCTCGGAGAAGGCCTCAAGCAGCCCGGCCCCGACCCGCTTGCGGGTCATCTGGACAAGGCCAAGCGAGGTGACCTCCGCGACCTGGTGCTTGGTCCTGTCCCTGGCCAGGCACTCGAGCATTCGCCTGAGCACGAGCTCCCTGTTGGACTCCAGGACCATGTCGATGAAGTCGATGACGACGATGCCGCCGACGTCACGCAGCCGGAGCTGGCGGACGATCTCCTCGGCCGCCTCCAGGTTGTTGCGGGTGACGGTCTCCTCCAGGTTCCCGCCCTGGCCGGTGAACTTGCCCGTGTTGACATCGATGACCGTCATCGCCTCGGTGCGGTCAATGATGAGGGAGCCCCCGCTCGGCAGCCAGACCTTGCGCTCCAGCGCCTTGGCCAGCTGCTCGTCTATCCGGTAGGCGGCGAACACGTCGTCGGCGCTGGTGGCCGACCCGCCGGACTCGGCCTCAGGCCCCCACCGCTCGACCCGCTCGGCCAGGTGCGGCGCGACGTACCTGACGTACTCGTCGATGGTCTCCCAGCCGTCGTCACCTGAGACGATCAGCCGGCTGAAGTCCTCGTTGAAGACGTCACGCACGACCCGGATCGTCAGGTCGGGCTCCCCGTAAAGCAGGGCCGGGGCGGTGGCGGTCTTGGCCTTCCGCTCGATGTTCTCCCACTGGGCGGCCAGCCGGGTCACGTCGCGCTCGAGCTCGGCCTCGGCGGCGCCCTCGGCCGCGGTGCGCACGATGACCCCGGCGTTCTCCGGCGTCACCTTCTTGAGTATGTGCTTGAGGCGGTTGCGCTCGGTGTCAGGCAGCTTGCGGCTGATCCCGGTCATCGACGCGCCTGGCACGTAGACGAGGTAGCGGCCGGGCAGGCTGACCTGGCTCGTCAGCCGGGCGCCCTTGTGCCCCACCGGGTCCTTGGTGACCTGCACGATGACGGACTGGCCCGGCTTGAGGGCGGACTCGATCCGCTTCGGCTGTCCTTCCAGGCCGCTGGCCTCGAAGTTCACCTCGCCGGCGTACAGCACGGCGTTGCGGCCCTTGCCGATGTCGACGAACGCGGCCTCCATCGACGGCAGCACGTTCTGCACCTTGCCCAGGTAGACGTTGCCGACGTAGGACTGGTGCGTGGTGCGGTTCACGTAGTGCTCGACCAGGACGCCGTCCTCGAGCACCGCGATCTGCGTGCGGTCGCCGCGCTGGCGGACGATCATCGAGCGCTCGACGGACTCGCGGCGGGCCAGGAACTCCGACTCGGTGACGACCGGCGGTCGGCGGCGGCCGGACTCCCGGCCCTCGCGGCGGCGCTGCTTCTTGGCCTCCAGCCGGGTCGATCCCTTGACCGCCCGTACGTCGTCGACCACGCTGTGCGGCTCGCGCACGTGAACGACGGTGTCCGGCGGGTCGTCAGGGGCGCTGACGTCCGCGTCGGCCGTGCCACGACGGCGCTTGCGCCGTCGACGGCGGCTCGTCGCCCCGCCTTCGCCGTTGCCCTCGTCGGCCTCGGCATCCGACTCGGCCTCGGCCCCGGCCGTCTCGGCGACGTCCCCGACCATCACGCCATGGTCAACGACGGAGAACTCCGCCTCGGCCCGGCCACGGCTGCGGCGGTCCCTGCGGCGCCTGCGGCGGCCGCCCGGTGCCTCCTCCGCCTCCTCGTCCGTGGCCACCACGTCGGGTGCCCCGGCGGCCGCGGCGGGCAGACCGGTCAGGGCCTCGCCTTCCTCGGCCTCGCTGGCCTCCGGCTCGGCCAGGTCACGGTCACGCGCCTGGCTGGCCTCGCGAGCCTCGCGGGCGCTGCGGGTCCTGGCCGCGCGACCGGTCGAGCGACGTCCGGTGGTCCGCTCGGCCCCGCCGGGGGCTGCCTCCTCGTCGGCGGCGGCTGCAGCGGTGCCGTTGCCTGGGGCTCCCGGGGCGCTGGACGGGCCGGCGGGCGCGGTAAACGGCTGCGGCGGCTGGAACAGGACCTGCGGCGGCTGGAAGAGCACGGCGGGAACGGCCACCACCGGGGCCGGAACCGGATCGGCCGGCTCACGGGAAAAGGCTGGCTCACTGGCAGCCGCCTGCTGACCCGAGAACGTGCCCGGGTCGCCTGCACCCCTGGCCGCGTTGCCTCGCGCCTCGTCCCCAGTCTCGCCGTTGGCTACCGGGGTGTTCTCGTTACCATTGTTATTGAGCTCGCTGTCGAGCATACGGGCAATCTCCAGTCAGGCTTCCGGGTGCCCGCTCGCGGGACGACGGCGGCATCCGGGGCAGCGCCGCATCCAAGGACGACATCGGCGTCCACGATGACGGCGGTCGCCTCGACCGCGACCGTGTTCACGACGACGGCGGTGCGCCGCGCGGAAGCTCGTAGTGTTCTCATCCCCAGGCCGCGGGCTCGGCTACCGTGCGGGAAACGGGCACGCACGGTACCGCTGCCGCGGTACCTAGCAGACATGATCTGATTCCTGGTCTGGCGGGTGGTCATGGCATGACCACCCCGGATTCGCTGATTGACCCCTGCGCCAGCCGCGTCATCAGCGGCGGGGTATCTGGGGTCACGCCTGAAACCTGGCGGATCGCGGTCAGCACGTCATCCGGCCGGATGGCGGGAACGGTGTGCTTCACGATCATTCGCAGCGCCGTGTCACCGGCCCCGGCCGACGTCACGTCGATGGTGACGACGGCGGGCCGGGCATCCATACGGCGCATTCCCTTGCTCGTGAGCCGCTCTACCTCAGCGTGCTCAAGGGCAAGAAACTCATGTACCGCCGGGGCAACGTGCCCGGGCGGCAAGCCGGGAAGGAGGACCCGCCACTCGGACGCGACTAGTTGGCTGGCTGGCAGCCCCCCAGCGTCCTCGGCGATATCGATCACTTCTATCCCATCCGGCAGTGCTGCGTTCAGCCCTTCTCTGACCACCGTGGGGTCTGTCCGGCGCGTTAGCGCTAGGCTGAGGTACTCCGCTTCGCTCGCGACGCCGGTTGGCGCCCCTCCCGCGTAGGAGATCTTCGGATGCGGGGTGAACCCGGCCGAGTGAGCGATGGGCACCCCTGCCCGCCGCACGCCCCGCTCGAATGCACGCGCCACATCCCGGTGGCTGGCAAAACGCATCTTTCCCCGTTTAGCATACCGGACCACCAGGTGCTGTACGGGAGGCGCCACGCTAGGCGCCGCGGTCGCGCCAGGCCCAGAACCGGGTTCCCCAGTCACGGGCTCAGGCTCCACCGCTGTTCATCTCCCCTGTTCTGAGGCGACACTGCCCGTCACGGACAGCACTGGCAGCATCCGCGCAGGGTCAATCCGCTCACCGGTCGGCCCCACCTGGATGTGTGTACCCATCGCGGAGCACGCCCCACACTCATAACAAGGGGTCCACCGGCAGTCTTCCACCTCGTCGGCCCCTTCGGCCGCCACGGCGGACTGCCAGTCTTGCCACAGCCAGTCGCGGTCCAGGCCGGAGTCCAGGTGGTCCCAGGGCAGCACCTCATCGTAGCCACGCTCTCGCGTAGTGTACCAAGCCAGGTCGACCGGCGTGTCCGCCAAAGCGGTCGAGCAGGCATGAGTCCACTGCTGGTAGGAGAAGTACTCATTCCACCCGTCGAACCGGGCGCCGGCCCGCCAGGCCGCCAGGATCACGCCCGCGACACGCCGGTCACCGCGGGCCATCAGCCCCTCGATGAGCGACGGCCCGCCCTCGTGGTACCTGAACCCGATCGACCGGCCGTAGGCCCGGTCGGAGCGCAGCGCGGCCCCCAGCGCCTTCAGCCTGCTGTCCACGGTCGACGGGTCGCACTGGGCGGCCCACTGGAAGGGGGTGTGCGGCTTGGGCACGAAGCCACCGATCGACACCGTGCAGCGGATGTCCTTGCGGCCGCTGACGGATCGTCCCGCCTCGATGACCCGCCGGGCCAGCGACGCGATGGCCAGCACGTCCTCGTCGGTCTCAGTCGGCAGCCCGCACATGAAGTAGAGCTTGACCTGCCGCCATCCGGAGGAGTACGCGGTCGACACGGTCCGGATGAGGTCGTCCTCTGTGACCATCTTGTTGATCACCTTGCGCATCCGCTCCGAGCCGCCCTCCGGGGCGAACGTCAGCCCGGACCGCCGCCCGTTGCGGGACAGCTCGTCAGCCAGCGTCACGTTGAACGCGTCGACCCGGGTCGACGGGAGCGACAGCCCGGTGTTGGTGCCCTCGTAGCAGTCGGCCAGGTCGACGGCGATCTCGTTGATCTCGCTGTGGTCGGCGCTGGACAACGACAGCAGCCCGACCTCGGCGAACCCGGTGGCGGCCACCCCGGCGGCGACCATCGCGCCGACCGTGGTGATCGACCGCTCCCGCACCGGGCGGGTGATCATGCCCGCCTGGCAGAACCGGCAGCCCCGGGTGCAGCCGCGGAAGATCTCCACGCTGAACCGCTCGTGCACGGTCTCCGCGACCGGCACGACCGGTGCCTTCGGGTAGGGCCAGGCGTCCAGGTCCATCAGCGTGTGCTTGCGCACCGACCGCGGAACGCCCGGCCGGTTCGGCTCGATGGACGCGATCGGCCCGTCCGTGAGGTAGGACACGTCGTAAAAGCGCGGCACGTAGACCGAGCCGGTGCCCGCCAGCGACAGCAGCAGCCCGTCCCGGCCACCGGGGCACCCCGCCTTCTTCCAGGACCGGACCAGCGAGGTGATGAGCAGTACCGCCTCCTCGCCGTCGCCGAGCACGACCGCGTCGAGGAAGTCAGCCAGCGGCTCTGGGTTGAACGCCGCGTGCCCGCCGCCGACGACCACGGGATCGGTGATCGACCGGTCAGCGGCAAGCAGCGGAATTCCGGCCAGGTCAAGCGCCGTCAGCAGGTTCGTGTAGCCGAGCTCGGTCGAGAAGCTGACGCCGAGCAGGTCGAACGAGCCGACCGGCCGGTGCGCGTCCACCGTGAACTGCGGCACGCCGGCGGCGCGCATTCGCGCTTCCATGTCCGGCCAGACGCTGTAGGCCCGCTCGGCCAGGACGCCGTCCTGCTCGTTCAGCACCTCATACAAGATCGCCAGGCCCTGGTTGGGCGACCCGACCTCGTAAGCGTCCGGGTACAGCAGCGCCCACCGCACGTCTGTCGCGTCCCAGTCCTTGACGATCGCGTTGACCTCGCCGCCGATGTACTGGACGGGCTTGCGGACCAGCGGGAGCAGCGGCTCCAGTCGGGGGAAGACAGACTCGACAGGCATTGAACCAGAATACCCAGGACCGTTGCGAGGCGGGTCGCTGTTCACGCCTGGCCACCAGGCGGGCACTGAGGGCAGGGTTACTCGAAGACCGAGTGGTGGCGCCGGACGGACTGCAGCAGGCCAACCGCGATCATGTCGGCGAAGATGGCCGACCCGCCATAGGAGACGAACGGCAGCGGCAGGCCGGTAATCGGCGCGAGCCCGATCGTCATCCCGACGTTGACGAACGTCTGGAAGATGAACCAGCAGGCGATCCCGGCCGCGACCAGCATGCCGAACAGGTCGTCGGCCAGGAACGCGATCCGGACGGCCCGGATGATCAGCAGCGTCAGCAGGGCGATGACGACCGCGCACCCGACGAAGCCGAACTCCTCCCCCACCACGGTGAAGATGAAGTCGGTCTGCTGTGACGGCACGTAGTTGTTGGCGGTGAACGTGCCGTGGAACAGCCCGCTGCCGAGCAGCCCGCCTGACCCGATCGCCGTCTTGGCCTCGATGAGGTTGTAGCCCGCTCCGGCCAGGTCCTGCTGCGGGTGCAGGAAGGCGGTCAGCCGTGACACCTGGTAGCCCTTCATCAGGTGCATCGACACGGCCGCGTACACGACCACGGCGGCGGCGACCAGCGCGCCGACGATCCACTCGAGCCGCAGCCCGGACACGACGACCATCCCGGCGAACGCGAACACCAGCACCATCGTGACGCCGAGGGCGGGCTCGAGCGCCACCAGGCCCATCAGCGGCAGCGCCGCCAGCGCCGCCCAGCCAACGGACCCGATTCCCGGCCGGCCGGGGACCGACCGGCCCGCCGCCGGGGAGATCCTGGGGCGCTGGGACACCAGGGTCGCGGTGGACAGCACGAGCGCGAGCTTGGCGAACTCCGACGGCTCGATCTGGAACCCGCCGGGCAGCGCGATCCACGCCTTGGCCCCGTTGACCGTGCTGCCCGCCGGGGTCATGACGGCCGCGAGCAGCAGCAGCGACAGCCCGTACACCCAGGGCGTCAGGGCGCGGAACTTGCGGTAGTTCAGGCTGCCGGCGACCAGCATCAGCCCGACGCCGACAACGTCGTTCAGGATCTGCTTGTACAGGTAGGAGTTTGGGTCCTGGCCCGCCTGCTTCAGGCTCGGCTCGGTCGCCGCCCAGACAAGGACCGTGCCCACCCCGGTCAGCGTGAGCGTCACCAGCATCAGGAGCCAGTCGTAGCGGCGGACCAGCCCGCCCGCGGCGAACAGCCGGACGAGCAGCGGCCGGTCGGCCGACGGCGGGGTGAAGGCGGGAGTCCGCTTCCCGCCGACCCCGACCGGCCGCAGGCCGGCGATCCCGGGGATCCGCGAGCCGTGGCCCAGGCCCCCGCTGCCCCTGAACCCCAGACCACTCATGAGCCCTCCTCGCTGGCGCTCGTCGGCCGCATTCGCGGCCACGCAGTGCCTGCTGATTCGCTCGCAAGCTCACTCATGAGCCCTCCTCGCTGGCGCTCGTCGGCCGCATTCGCGGCCACGCAGTGCCTGCTGATTCGCTCGCAAGCTCACTCATGAGCCCTCCTCGCTGGCGCTCCTCGGCCGCATTCGCGGCCACGCAGTGCCTGCTGATTCGCTCGCAAGCTCACTCATGGCGTCACCGTCGGGGTCGGGGTCGAGGTCGGCTGGGGTGCAGTCGAGGTCGGCTGGGGTCCGGCGGTGGTCTTGTGCGGCTTGGGCTTCTTCGGCTGGATGAGCCCGGCTCGCTTCAGCTTGGGCAGCGACGTGGGCACCTGCCCGTTGGGCACGGCCGGCTTTTGCCCCTCAAGGCCGTAGATCCCGTCGTAGATCTGCCTGACCGCCGGGGCCGCCGCGTCGGCGCCGTAGCCCGAGTCCGGCAGCATGACCACCACGACGTACTGCGGGTTGTTGCAAGGCGCGAAGGAGGCGAACACCGAGGTGGACTTGGCGCCGAAGGCCTCAGCGGTACCGGTCTTGCCCGCCACGCAGACCTTGCCCAGCGGGAACCCGCCGAACGCGCCCTGGGCCGTGCCCTGCGTCACCACGCCCGCCAGGGCGTCGCGGATGTAGGCCAGCGTGGACGACGACGCCTGGACCTGGCGGATCACCGGCGGGTTGATCTTCTGCACCACCTTGCCCGTCGTCGACACGAGGGCCTCGCCGATCCGCGGGCTGTACAGCGTCCCGCCGTTCGCCAGGGCCACGTAGGCGTTGGCCAGCTGGAGCGGGGTCGCGTTGACGTAGCCCTGCCCGATCGCCGCGATGGCCGCAAGGCCGGGCTCCCACATGTACCCGCTCTGGCAGTCCTGGTACTCGATCTGCTGGACGTAGGAGCCGTTCTTCTTGCCGTTCTTGCACCACTTCTGGCCCTTGTCGGCGTTGTCCTTCCACAGCCAGTACAGCCACTGCCGGGTCGGGATCGTGCCGTCGGCCTCCGCGGGCAGGTCGATGCCGGTGGACTCGCCGAATCCCCAGTCCATCTCGCCCGCCTGCATCTTCTGCAGCGGGGCGGTCGGGCTGGCCTTGAAGTCGGCCTTCTCGTTGTCCGATCGCCACATGTTGTAGCCGATCTCGTAGTAGACGGTGTCACACGAGGAGATCAGCGCCTGCTTGAAGGAGATCGGGCCCATGTCCGGCTCGCCGTCGTTGGCGTAGCCGTGCCCGTCGATCTTGAAGACCGCGGGGCAGTTGTACAGGCCGTCGAGGTTGAAGCCATTGTGGACCGCGACCGCCGTGGAGACGATCTTGAACGTCGAGCCGGGTGAGTACTCGCCCTGGGTGTCGTAGTTCAGGACGGGCGCGCCGACCGACGCGCTCCCCGACGAGTTGACCGGGCCGAACAGCGACTTGAACTGCGACTCCGAGATGCCGTTCGTCCAGACGTTGGGGTTGTAGTTGGGGTAGCTGGCCATCGCCACGATCCGGCCGCTGGTCGTCTCCACGATCGCCGCGCCCTGGGCGACGTCGTTGCCGGACGAGCGGGACCGGGAGATCGCGTCGTTGAGCGCGTTCTGGGCGACGACCTGGATCTTGGCGTTGATGCTGGTGACGAGGTCATCACCCGACTTCGGCGCGACCTCGCCCTTGGTGCCTGTGACGTCGCCCGCGGCGTTCACCGAGACGGTCTGGGTCCCCGACACGCCGCGCAGCTGCGGGTCGTACTCGGCTTCCAGGCCCGCCTGGCCGACCAGGTCGACCGCGGAGAAGCCGGTGACCGTCAGGTGCCGCTTGGCGACCTCTTGCGAGGTGATCGGCTGCAGGTAGCCGAGCACCTGGGCCGGGTCCGAGCCGTTCGGCATCGGGTAGTAGACGACCGGCTGGACCTGGGCCGTGACGCCGACGTAGACCTTCGGCTCCTCCATGATCTGGAGTGCGACCTGGCCACTTACATGCTCGTCCACCGGGATCGGCTGGTAGGGCGAGCCGGACCAGCAGGGTGCCTTGACGCCCCTGGTGCACAGCGTCGTCTTGGCCTTGAGCACGTTGTAGGAGATGCCGAGCAGCTGCCCGAGCTGGCGCAGCACCGCGGTCCCGCCGTCGGGCTGCTGCGACAGCTGCATCATGTTGACCGAGATCACCAGCGAGGTCTGATTGGTGACGAACGCGTCGCCCTCATCGTCGAGGATCTCCCCGCGCAGCGCCGGGACCACGATCGTCCGGGTCTGGCTCTGAGCTGCGAGCGTCTTGAACTGGGTCCCGTTCATCACCTGCACGTACCACAGCCGCCCGCCGAGCACTGCCAGCATCGCCACGGTGAGCACGTACAGCACGACCAGCCGGCGCCGGTGGAGGGGAATCATCGACGTCCTCCTGTCCCCTTGTTGCCTAGTGGCTTGTGCTTGCGCTGGAACATGATCCGGGGGGGCTTGCGCGAGAGCCAGCCGCGCCCGGGCGACCGGCGCGGGGCGTAGGCGACCGGCTTGGACGGCTTGAGCCAGCCCTTGCCGGGCGAGGACTTGCGCTGGCTCGACCAGCCCCCTCCCGCCTTAGGCGCGGTCCGCAGCCAGCCCTTTGATGGTCCACGGGCAGAACGAGCCCACCGGCTGGTTCCACCTGAGCTCCAGCTCGCGCCGACGGACATGGTCGTCCCGGCGGCCGAGTGCCGGCCCAGGCGCAGCCCGCCACGCCTGCGCCAGCCGGGGCGGTGCCAGCCAGGGCCGTGCCAGCCAGGGCGGTGCCAGCCAGGGCGGTGCCAGCTAGGGCGGTGCCAGCCACGGGAAGGCCCGCGAGACCCGGTTCCCGCGAACAGCGACGGCCCGAGTGCGCCGCTGAAGCCGCCGTTGCCGCCGTAAGAGCGGAGGCTGAGGCCGCCCCCGAGGGTGCCACCGCCGATGACCCCGTCGCGTCGCCCGGCCCGCACCCCGCCGTGACCACCGTGACCGCGCAGCCAGCCGCCGCCGGCGGGGCCGGTGTTCGCGCGGGGCCCGGTGCGCGAGTCGGCCCCCTTGACGGCGCCGCCAGCGCGCGAGCTGCCGCCGGGGCCGCTGTCGCGCAGCCAGCGGCTACCACGCGGCCCGCCCGCATCCCGCAGCGCACTGGCGGCGGGCCCGCGCGACGTGCCGTCAGCGCGCGACGTGACCCCAGGACCGCTGTCGCGCAGCCAGCGGCTACCGCGCGGCCCGCCCGCGTCCCGCAGCGCGCTGCCGCCGGACCCGCGCAGCGCGCTGCCGCCGGTGCCACGCAGGGCATCGGGACGCAGGCCGCCACCGCTGGCGCCCCGCAACCCGCCGGGAGCCAGGCCCTGGCCGGAGAAGGTCGGTGCGAGAGGGGGCGAGGACGCTCGGAAAAGGGAGGACGTCGGGGTGGCGGAGCGCAGCGGGTCGGGCCTTGAGCCGACGAAGCTCAGCCGGGGCACGGACCCGGCCAGCACCCGGGCGCCGGTGGCGGCGCGCACGGCGGCGATGCCTGGTGCCTGTCCCTTCTTGCGCGGCGGGAACGGCGTGTAGGCCGGCTTCGGCCCGCCGCGGAAGGCGTAGACCGCCAGCACCGCGACCGGGCTGAGGAAGATGTCGTAGACGACCGCGGCCGGCAGCACGTGCTCGATCGCCGGCATGGTCATGCTGGGGTCACTGAGCATCCGGCCAAGCCCCGCGAGCAGCGCCTCGGCGATGCCCGCGCAGATCGGGACGATGGGCAGCGCGGCCATCGCCGGGAGGTTGGCCTCCTCCTTGCGCTGCCAGGTGCCGAACAGCCCGCAGCCGTACCCGGCGAGGCAGAAGACCAGGGCCTTCTCGCCGATGAGGTCGCTGCCTGGCGGCGCGACGTCGAGCGCGAGCCCGCCGATGAAGCCGGTTAGCATGCCCGGCACCGGCCCACCCACGGCGGCGAGCGCGAGCACGATCAGCAGCACCAGGTCGGGCTGGCCGTTGCCCGGCAGCGGGAGCCGGTTGACCGCCGTGGCCTGCAGGGCGATAGCCACCACCAGCAGGACCGGCGGGGCCAGCAGGCGACGGAGCACCAGCGTCACTGGGCGCCCTGCTTCACCGACGCGGGCAGGCCGTTGAGGACGGCGTTGCGCGGGTCGGTCCGCGGCGGTGCGACGACCACGCCCACCACGCCGATGCCGGTGAAGTCGGTGAACGGGGTTATCAGCGCGGTCTGGGTGAGCGCGCCTGGGGCACTGGTGACGGACTGGACGTAGCCGACGGGGACGCCGGGCACGTAGGGCTTGCCGCTCACCGAGCCGAGCGTCACCAGCTCCTCGCCCGCCGTCAGCATGGAGGTGGCGTTGAACAGCGTGAGGTGCATGGTGTCATTGCCGGCCATCGACTGCCCCGACCCGGTGACCTCGCCGATGATTCCCGTCTTGGCCGTCCGGACGCCAACGACCGAGGACGCGTCGGTGGCCAGCTCGACCGTGGAGGTGGTGGGGCCGACGCTCGTGACGATGCCGACCAGCCCGTCGCCGTTGAGCACGGTCTCGTTCGTCGCGATGCCGTCACGGGAGCCAGCGTCGATCGTGACGGTGTCGGAGTAGTCGCCGCCCACGGCGATCACGCTCGCGGTGACGATCTTGTACCCGCCACGGGAGTCGAGCTGTAGCAGCTGCTGGAGCTGGCTGGCCTCGGTGCCGGCCAGCTGCTCCTGGCTGACCTGGGCCCGCAGGATGTCGTTCTGCCGCTGAAGGTTGGCGATCTCGTTGGCGTCGTCGTGAGTCGCCGCGTGGAAGAAACCCGCGACCGGCGTCGTCACGTCACCCGCCGCCCGCTCGACCGGCCCGAAGATGCTGTCGCCGGCCCCGCTGCCCCCGTTCGGGCCGCCACCACGGTAGCTGACCGTGATCAGCGCCACCGCCGTGATCAGCAGGACGGCCAAGACCAGGCGTGTCCAGCGGTTGTCGTGCATGATGCCGTGCCTCCCGCGGGCCCGAGAACCAGGGCTCGCTCTGGTCTCGGGGATTAGCGCCGGTGGTCGGGGACGAGCACCTGGCGGAGGGTGTCGAAGTCCTCGACGCACTTGCCGGTGCCGAGCACGACGGAGTCGAGCGGGCTGTCGGCGATGTGCACTGGCATTCCGGTCTCCTCGCGGATGCGCTGGTCCAGGCCGCGCAGCAGGGCGCCGCCGCCGGTCAGCGCGATGCCGCGGTCCATGACGTCCCCGGCGAGCTCCGGTGGGCACTTGTCGAGGGTGGTCTTGACCGCGTCGATGATGAGGTTGACCGGCTCCTCGATCGCCCGCCGCACCTCGGCGGCGGAGATGACGACCGTCTTGGGCAGGCCGGAGACCAGGTCACGGCCGCGGATCTCGGCGTGCGGCTCGTCAGCGCTGGGGAAGGCGCTGCCCAGGGCGACCTTGATCTCCTCGGCGGTGCGCTCGCCCAGCATGAGCGAGTGCTCCTTCTTGCCGAAGTTGATGATCGCCTGGTCGAGCTCGTCGCCGCCGATCCTGATCGACTGGCTGGTGACGATGCCGCCCAGGCTGATGACCGCGACCTCGGTGGTGCCGCCGCCGATGTCGACGACCATGTTGCCGGTCGGCTCGTTGACGGGCAGCCCGGCACCGATGGCGGCGGCCATCGGCTCCTCGATGATGTAGACCCGGCGCGCCCCGGCCTGGTGGCCCGCCTCCTTGACGGCGGACTGCTCGACGCCGGTGATGCCGCTCGGCACCGCCACGACGATCCTCGGCTTGGCCATGCGGGCGCGCTTGTGCACCTTCTGGATGAAGTAGCGCAGCATCCGCTCGGTCACGTCGAAGTCGGCGATCACGCCGTCCTTGAGTGGCCGCACCGCCACGATGTTGCCGGGGGTGCGGCCGATCATCCGTTTAGCCTCGACCCCGACGGCCACGATCTGGCCGTTGTTCGTATTGAGCGCCACGACGCTTGGCTCATTGAGGACGATCCCCCGGCCACGCACGTACACGAGCGTGTTGGCGGTACCGAGGTCTACGGCCATGTCTCGGCCAAGGAACGTCATCGCGCTGCTCATCGGGAACGGGCACCTTCCGATCCGAAAACGCCAGGGAAATTCTTAACGAATTGTTCAGTCAGTACTCAGGGACTCTGCACTGCTTGTTCACGGCACTGCTCAGGGGCACTGGGTTGTTCAGGTGCCCTGTCTTCCGCCGACTGCTCATCGGGCGGGCGGCCTTCGTACTCTTTACTTGGGCCGCAGCACGGTCCGCTAAACGAGTTCCGGGAAGAAGATCTTGATCTCCCGCTCGGCGGACTCAGGCGAGTCGGATCCGTGCACGATGTTCTCCGACACCTCCAGGGCGAAGTCGCCGCGGATGGTGCCGGGCGCGGACTCGACCGGGTTGGTCTTCCCCGCTAGCGCGCGAAATGCCGGGATTGCGCTCTCGCCCTCGGCGACGATCGCGACCAGCGGCCCCGAGGTGATGAAGTCGACGAGCCCACCGAAGAACGGGCGCTCGGCGTGCTCAGCGTAGTGCGCCCGCGCGGTGTCGGAGTCGATTGTGCGCATCTCGAGAGCGATGACCTTCAGCCCCTTTCGCTCAATTCGGGCGATTACCTCACCGGTGAGGCTGCGGCGGACACCATCCGGCTTGACCAGAATGAGGGTGCGCTGAGGCACTGTTGCTCCCTTGCAAAGTCTTTACGCATTTGTGACCCGGACGTATCGGGCGCACATGTCCTATAACAGTGCCCCGGCACGCCGCGGGCGCGCCATGCTGGCGCAGCACGGCAGCCAGCCAGCTGCCGGGCGGAGGCAGAGCCACCAGGCATGAGCCTACCGGGTAACCGAACAAACCCGCCCACCACGTCCGGCCTTTCGCTGTTCTGTGTCGTCTCTGAAGACCCAACGGTTACCCGGCATCCGGCCGGGTAAACATCTCAGGCCGAGGGGACGGACCGGGTGGCGGCGGCTTCCCACTTGCGGGCGAGCCAGATGCCGGTGGCCCACAGCGCGGCGAAGATGACGCCGAGCACATACATCACCGGCAGCACTATCCCGGCGGCGATGACGAGCACCTGGAGCACGGACCCGGCGACAAGCGCCCAGCCCATCCGGGGGCGCCCGACGAACCCGGCCAGCAGGATCGCGATGATCGCGATCGCGCCGCCGATGCCGCCCGCGACCGGGCCACGGACGTGCTCAAGGGCCATCGCGGGGACGATGCAGAGCGCCACGACGACGGCCTCCATGCCCAGGACGGTTCCGCACAGTCGCCTCACGGGGCACCTCCAGCTACGACCCAGGCCTGGCTCACGACAGGTCTCCCACGGTAAACGAGTGCCTGGACGGGGTGCCCGGCGGGGGTGGCACGTCCCCGTCCGCGGGGCGGCCGGGGGCGAGCAGCGCCCGCGCGTCGCCTGCCGTGACGACCGATCCGGTGATCAGCACCGCGCTGCTGCCCGGGATCTCATCGGGGCTGGCCGGCTCGTCGGCCAGCGCCACCGCGGCCTCGATGGCGTCATCCAGCCGCTCGGAGACGACGACCCGGTCCTCGCCGAAGACCTCGGCCGCGATCTCGCCGAGCTCGGCGGCGGGCATCGACCTGGCCAGGGAGTTGGTCGTCACCAGGATCTGCGATAGCACCGGCTCCAGGTCCTCGAGCATCCCGGACACGTCCTTGTCCGCGGCGACCGCGACGACCCCGATGAGCCGGGTGAACCGGAACGACTCGGCCAGTGCCTCGATCGTCGCCTCCATGCCCGCCGGGTTGTGGGAGGAGTCGGCGATGACCGTGGGGCTGCGGCGCAAGATCTCGAGGCGGCCGGGCGAGGAGGTCCTGGCGAAGCCGTCGCGAACCAGGTCGATGCCCAGGTTGGACGAGCTCAGCCCCGGCCCGAGCTCGAGCGAGCTGCCGTCCTCCTGGCCGACGGCCGCGCTGACCCCGGCGAACGCCTCCACCGCGGCGAGCGCGCAGGCGGCGTTGCCGGCCTGGTAGGCGCCGAACAGCGGCAGGTACACCTCGTCGTACTCGCCGCGCAGCCCGCGCAGCGTCAGCGACTGCCCGCCGACGGCCATCTCGCGGGCGAGCACGCCGAACTCGATGCCCTCGCGCACCACCGACGCCCCGACCGAGGCCGCGTGCTCAAGCAGGACCGAGGCCGCGGTCACCTGCGGCTGCTGCGCGATCACCGCGACCGCGCCCGGCTTGATGATCCCGGCCTTCTCGGCGGCGATCTCCTCGATCGTGTCGCCCAGCCACTGCATGTGGTCCATCGCGATCGGCCCGATCACCGCGACGGCCCCGTCGGCCACGTTGGTCGCGTCCCACCGGCCGCCCAGGCCGACCTCGATCACGGCGACGTCGACCGGCGCGTCGGCGAACGCGGCGAAGGCCATGCCCACGAGCACCTCGAAGAACGACAGCGGAGCCGGCTGCCGGTCGTCGGTCAGCTGGACGTAGGGAAGCAGTTCCTCGTAGACCTCGACGAAGCGCTCGGCGGACAGCGGGACGCCGTCGATGCAGATCCGCTCGCGCATCGATTCCAGGTGCGGGCTGGTGAACCGCCCGGTCCGCAGCCCCCGCTCGCGCAGCAGCGAGTCGATCATCCGGGTCATCGACGTCTTGCCGTTGGTGCCGGTGACGTGGATGACCTGGAATGACCGCTGCGGGTCGCCGAGCACGGAGGTGAGCGTCGCGATCCGCTCAAGCGTCGGCGAGATCTGGTGCTCTGGCCGCCGCGCCGCGATCTCGAGCTCTACCTCGCGCAGCCGTTCATCAAAGTCATCCACGCTGCTTAAGCCTACTGCCCGATCGGAGAGTCACAGGGTGACGGTGACCTGAAGGGAGCCCGCCGCCGCGCCGGACTGCTCGATCTTCACCGCGCGGCCCGCCGCCCGCAGGTCGGCCTCGGCCAGCGCCACCCGGTCGAGGACCCGCGCGGGGCCCGCCAGCGTAACCCGGGCGACCTCGGTGCGCATCGAGACCTTGGCCTCCGACTTCGCCTTGCGGATGGCGGCGATCACCTCCGACGCCACGGCGAGCACGTCGGGCTCGGCTCCGTCGGGCGCGGTCCCGAGCTCGGCCACCGACGGCCAGGGTGCCTGGTGCACCAGGCCGTCGTTCCACCAGGACCAGACTTCCTCGGTCACGAACGGCAGGATCGGGGCGAACAGCCGGACGATCGCCGACAGGGCCAGCCGCAGCGCCGCCCGCGCCGATGACACTCCGGGAACGGGAACCTCACCGTAGGCCCGGTCCTTCACCAGCTCCAGGTAGTTGTCGCAGAAGTTCCAGAAGAAGGCCTCGGACACCTCAAGCGCCCGCGCGTAGTCGAAGGCCTCGAAGAAGCCCGTCGCCGCGGTGATCGTCTCGGCCAGCTCGGCCAGCATCGCCCGGTCGATCGGCTCGGTGACCGCGCCGGCCAGGCCGTCCGGGCCGACCTGCTCGGGCGCCCCGATCCCCAGCACGAACTTGCTCGCGTTGAGCAGCTTGATCGCCAGCTTGCGGCCGACCTTCATCTGCCCGGTGTCGTAGGCGGTGTCCGTGCCGGGGCGACCGCTGGCGGCCCAGTAGCGCACCGCGTCCGAGCCGAACTCGGCCAGCAGGTCGGTCGGGGTGACCACGTTGCCCTTGGACTTGGACATCTTCTTGCGGTCCGGGTCGAGGATCCAGCCGGAAAGCACCGCGTGCTTCCACGGGACCACGTCGTGCTCGTAGTGGCTGCGCAGCAGGGTCGAGAACAGCCAGGTGCGGATGATCTCGTGCGCCTGCGGGCGCAGGTCCATCGGGAAGACCCGGCCGAACAGGTCGTCGTCGAATCCCCACCGCCCGGCGATCTGCGGCGTGAGCGAGGAGGTTGCCCAGGTGTCCAGGACGTCCGGGTCCCCGGTGAACCCGCCCGGCTTCCCGCGCTGCCCGGGCTCGTAGCCGGCGGGCGCGTCGGTGCTCGGGTCAACAGGCAGCTGGCCTTCCGACGCCGGGACCAGCGGCTGGTCGTACAGCGGGTGCCCGGCCTCGTCGAGCGGGTACCAGACCGGCACGGGCACGCCGAAGAAGCGCTGCCTGGACACCAGCCAGTCGCCGTTCAGCCCGCTGACCCAGTTGTCGTAGCGGACCCGCATGTGCGGCGGCACCCAGTCCAGCTCGGCCCCCCGCTCAAGCAGCCGGGCCCGCAGCTTCTCGTCCCGGCCGCCGTTGCGGATGTACCACTGGCGGGTGGTCACGATCTCAAGCGGCCGGTCGCCCTTCTCGAAGAACTTCACCGGGTGGGTGATCGGGCGGGGGTCGCCCAGCATCTCGCCCGAGGCGCGCAGCAGCTCGATGATCCGCTCGCGCGCGGTGTGGGCGGTGGCCCCGGCGAGGTGCGCGTAGGCCTCGCTGGCCGCGGCGCCGTCAAGGCCGGCCGGCGGCTCGGGCAGGAACCGGCCGTCCCAGCCGATCACCGGGCGGGTCGCCAGCTGGAGCTCGCGCCACCAGATCACGTCGGTCACGTCGCCGAACGTGCAGACCATCGCCATGCCGGTGCCCTTTTCCCTGTCGGCGAGCCGGTGCGCCACGATCGGCACCTCGACCCCGAAGACCGGCGTGGTCGCGGTCTGGCCGAACAGCGGCTGATACCGCTCATCGTCGGGATGCGCGACCAGCGCGACGCAGGCGGGCACCAGCTCCGGCCTGGTCGTGGCGACCTGCAGGTCCTGGCGGTCAGGTCCGTGGAAGACGAGCTGGTGGTAGGCGCCGGGCCGCTCCCTGTCCTCAAGCTCGGCCTGGGCGACGGCGGTGCGGAACGTCACGTCCCACAGCGTTGGCGCCTCGGTCAGGTAGGCCTCGCCGCGGGCGAGGTTGCGCAGGAAGGCCCGCTGGGAGATGGCCCGCGCCCTCGTGTCGATCGTCTGGTAGGTCAGTGACCAGTCGACCGACAGGCCGAGGCGCCGCCACATGGCCTCGAACGCCACCTCGTCCTGGGCGGTCAGCCGCTCGCACAGCTCGATGAAGTTGCGCCGGGAGACGGGGATCTGCTGCTGTTTTCCCGACTGCGTACCTGAGTCCCCGGCCGGCGGCTCGAAGTCCGGGTCGTAGGGCAGCGACGGCTCGCAGCGGACGCCGAAGTAGTTCTGCACCCGGCGCTCGGTGGGAAGCCCGTTGTCGTCCCAGCCCATCGGGTAGAAGACCGCGCGCCCGCGCATCCGCTGGAACCGGGCGATCGTGTCGGTGTGGGTGTAGGAGAACACGTGGCCCACGTGGAGTGACCCGCTGACCGTCGGCGGCGGGGTGTCGATGGAGAAGACCTGGTCGCGGGCCTTGCTCCGGTCGAACGTGTAGACGCCAGCGGTGTCCCATACGCCGGTCCACCGGTCCTCGAGGCCATCGAGGGTGGGCTTATCTGGCACGGTGAACCGGCTGGGCGCGTCTGTCATACCCAAATGGTATCCAGGACGTACCGTGCGCCCGAATGAGTTACCGACCGGTTACCGTGGCCGCAGGGTGGCCAGCCGGGCTTCCAGCCGGGTGATGTCGGCCTGGGCCGTCGCGAGCCGCTCCCTGGCCTGGCTCACGACGTCGGCGGGCGCCTTCGCGGTGAAGCTGGCGTTGCCGAGCCTGGCCGACACCTGCGCCGCCTCCTTGCGGGCGGCGGCCAGGTCCTTGTCCAGCCGCTTGCGCTCGGCCTCCAGGTCAACCGCCCCGGCCAGGTCGATCTCCACCGTGATGCCCTCAGACTCGAACGCGGCGGAGGCGGTGAACTGCTCGCCCGGGGCGGACAGCCGAAGCAGCGTCCTTATCGCCTCCTCCTGCCGGGCCAGCGGGGAGGAGGCCAGCCCGGCCAGCCGGGCCGCCACCTTCTCGCCCGGCCGCAGTCCCTGGTCGGCGCGGAACCGGCGGACCTCGGTCACCAGCCGCTGCACCGAGGCGAGCTCGGCCTCGGCCGCGGCGTCGGTGAGCTCATGCGTCGGCCACGCGGCCACCATGACCGAGTCCTGGCCGGTCAGCGTGGTCCACAGCTCGTCGGTGAGGAACGGCATGACCGGGTGCAGCAGCCGCAGCATCTGGTCGAGCACGAAGCCGAGCACGGCGCGGGTGGTCTCGGCGGGCGCGCCGCCCGCGGCCAGCGGCACCTTGGCCAGCTCCAGGTACCAGTCGCAGAACTCGTCCCAGGCGAAGTGGAACAGGGCGTCGCATGCCTTGCCGAACTCAAACTGCTCAACCAGGCGGTCGACCTCGGCGATCACGCTGGACAGCCGGGACAGGATCCAGCGGTCAGTGACGGACAGCTCAGGCCCGGCCGGCAGCGCCCCGGCCCTGGCCCCGTTCATCAGCGCGAACCGGGCCGCGTTCCACAGCTTGTTGCAGAAGTTACGTGAGCCGGCGGCCAGGTCCTCGCTGATCGACATGTCGCTGCCCGGGGTGGTGCCGCGGGCCAGCGTGAACCGGGTGGCGTCGGTGCCGAACCGGTCCATCCAGTCCAGCGGGTCCACCGTGTTGCCCTTGGACTTCGACATCTTCTTGCCGAACTGGTCGCGGACCAGCCCGTGCAGCGCGATCACGTGGAAGGGGACCGCGTCGGCGGGCGCCTTGTCGCGCCGCGCGTACAGGCCGAACATCATCATCCGGGCGACCCAGAAGAACAGGATGTCGTAGCCGGTGACGAGCAGGCTGGTCGGGTAGAAGGCGCGCAGGTCGGGGGTGTCGTCGGGCCAGCCGAGGGTCGACAGCGGCCACAGGCCTGAGGAGAACCAGGTGTCGAGCACGTCGGTGTCCTGCTGCCAGCCCGCGGGGGCCTGCTCGTCCGGGCCGATGCAGCGCGCCTCGCCGTCGGGTGAGTACCAGACCGGGATGCGGTGGCCCCACCACAGCTGGCGGCTGATGCACCAGTCGTGCATGTCGTCGACCCAGCCGAAGTAGCGCGCCTCCATCTCCGGCGGCGAGATCGTCACCCGGCCATCGCGGACGGCGTCGCCCGCCGCCGCGGCCAGCGGGCCTACCTTCACGAACCACTGCAGCGACAGCCGGGGCTCCACCACCGTCCCGCAGCGGTCGCAGTGCCCCACGGCGTGCACGTAGGGGCGGACCTCCCTGACGATCCGGCCGTCGGCCCGCAGCGCCGCCACGATCGCGGGACGCGCCTCCAGCCGGTCAAGGCCCTGGAACGGGCCCGCCGTGGTGATCACGCCGTGCTCGTCGAGGACCGTCAGCGACGGGAGCTGGTGCCGGTGGCCGATCTCGAAGTCGTTGGGGTCGTGGGCCGGGGTCACCTTGACCGCGCCGGTGCCGAAGGCCGGGTCGACGTGGGCGTCGGCCACGATCGGGATCTGGCGGCCGGTGAGCGGAAGCTCGACCGTCCGGCCGACCAGGTGGGCGTAGCGCTCGTCGTCGGGGTGCACCGCCACGGCGGTGTCGCCGAGCATGGTCTCGGCCCGCGTGGTCGCCACCACGATCGCGTCGTCACCATCGCCGTAGCGGATGGAGACCAGCTCGCCCTCGTCGTCGCTGTGGTCCACCTCGATGTCCGACAGCGCGGTCAGGCAGCGCGGGCACCAGTTGATGATGCGGTTGTCCCGGTAGATCAGCCCGTCGTCGTAGAGCCGCTTGAAGATCGTCTGCACGGCCCGCGACAGTCCCGGGTCCATGGTGAACCGCTCGCGTGACCAGTCCACGCTGTCGCCGAGGCGGCGCATCTGGCCGAGGATCTTGCCTCCGTAGGTGGCCTTCCACTGCCAGGCGCGCTCGACGAACGCATCGCGGCCCAGGTCGTGGCGGGACAGCCCGTCCTTGGCCAGCTCGCGCTCGACGGCGTTCTGGGTCGCGATCCCGGCATGGTCCATGCCGGGCAGCCACAGCGCCCGGTAGCCCTGCATGCGCCGGCGCCGGGTGAAGGCGTCCATCAGGGTGTGCTCAAGGGCGTGACCGATGTGCAGCGTGCCGGTTACGTTGGGCGGGGGGATCACGATGCTGAACGTCTTCGCGTCCGGGTCCTCGCAGAACTCAGGCGAGAAGTAGCCGGCCTTCTCCCACCGCTCGTACAGGCGGCCTTCCACCTCCGCCGGAGCGTACTGGGAAGGAAGGTCGCCGGGCTTGCTCATCGTCACGGGGAGAGTCTACGAATGACGGGCCGAACCGCGTAGCCGGTTAGTGCCTGGCCGCCTCGACGTCGTCGCGGAACTTGAGGGTGTCGGCGCCCGCCTTCGCCGGGGGGACGGTCTCGAGCACGCCGCCGTTCTCACCGTAGAACTCCACCATCCCGACGGTGGACGTGGTGGCCCACACGCAGGCCTCCCCGGTGGTCACGGCGGGCGAGGTCACGGTGACCTGGCCACAGGCCAGCTTGCCGCCGTGCGAGCCGGCCGGCTCGGTCGTCACGCCGGTGGCGCCCGCCTGGAAGTCCTTGATCACGTCCTGCGGGCTGAACGTCCCGTTGTACCCGGCGTACCCGAGGACCTGATCGGTGACGATCTGGTACTCCGCGCTGACGTTGGAGGTCACCTTCCCTCCCGAGGCCTCGACCGTCGTCATGAGCTCGGTCGCGCCGCCCGAGCCGATCGCCTTGACCACGGGAGACACGCTGGCGGCGCGGGTGTAGCCGCCCGCGGTCGCCGGGGCGGACAGCACGTACGCCGTCCCGCCTGCGGGGGGTGCGGTGGTCGCGGTCGGTGAGCTGCTCGCCGTGGGCGCCGCGGTCGTGGTTGGTGTGTCCGCCGGGGCCGTGACGTTCTGAATACTGGTGGGGAGGGTTGACTTGGCGGCGGACTGGCCCCAGGTGACGTGGGTCAGCTTGACTCCCAGGTAGGCCAGGCCGACGGCCGCGACCAGGCCAATGCTGGTCCCGGCGATGACGACCTTCCGGTTGGACCGGCGCGGCGGCTCGGTCATGCCCGGGCCCCTGCCGCCACCACGGCCGGGGGACCCCTGCGGCCGGATGATCACGCGCGGCCCCTGCGCCGCGCCGTACCACGTGTCCTCAGCTGGAAGCGATGGCTGCTCCTGGGTGTCCCATGGTGGACGAGGGGGACGGGAGGGATTCCAGCCGCTCATGTTTTCCAAATGCCCCTTTACCGCAAAGCTGATGCCCCTGAGCATACCGGGGCAAGTCCCGATTATGGGACATGACCAGCAAGCCAGGGGCGTCAGTGATCAAACGGTAATTGTGGCTTTACGTTCAGTCTATTTGGCCTACGCGGACTTCTCGTCGGGGCGGCTGCGCGGCTGGCGCCGCGAGACGTCGCGGGGGACGATCGTCGGGTTCACGTTCTCGAGCACGACCTCGCGGGTGATGACCACGCGCTCGACGTCCTTGCGGCTCGGCACCTCGTACATCACCGAGAGCAGGACCTCTTCCATGATCGCGCGCAGCCCGCGGGCGCCGGTGCCGCGCAGGTTGGCCTGATCCGCCACCGCCTCAAGCGCCTCGGGCGTGAACTCCAGGTCCACCCCGTCGAGCTCGAAGAGCCGCTTGTACTGCTTGACCAGGGCGTTGCGCGGCTCGGTGAGGATCTGGATGAGCGCCTCGCGGTCCAGGTTGTGCACGCTGGTGATGACCGGTAGCCGGCCGACGAACTCGGGGATCATGCCGAACTTCAGCAGGTCCTCGGGCATGACCTCGGCGAACGCGTCCTCGGTGATGTTCTTGCTGCGGACCCGGAGCACGCCGTTGAAGCCGATGCCGTTGTTCCCCGACCGGGACTCGATGATCTTCTCCAGCCCGGCGAACGCGCCACCGCAGATGAACAGCACGTTCGTGGTGTCGATCTGGATGAACTCCTGGTGCGGGTGCTTGCGCCCGCCCTGCGGCGGCACGCTGGCGGTGGTGCCCTCCAGGATCTTCAGCAGGGCCTGCTGTACGCCCTCGCCGGACACATCCCTGGTGATCGACGGGTTCTCGCTCTTGCGGGCGATCTTGTCGATCTCGTCGATGTAGATGATCCCGGTCTCGGCCTTCTTGACGTCGTAGTCGGCCGCCTGGATCAGCTTGAGCAGGATGTTCTCCACGTCCTCGCCGACGTAGCCCGCCTCGGTCAGCGCGGTGGCGTCGGCGATCGCGAACGGGACGTTCAGCAGCCGGGCCAGCGTCTGCGCGAGCAGCGTCTTGCCTGAGCCGGTCGGCCCAAGCAGCAGGATGTTGGACTTGGCCAGCTCCACCCCGTCGTCACCCGGCCGGTCAGTGCCTGACTGGATGCGCTTGTAGTGGTTGTACACCGCGACGGAGAGCGCCTTCTTAGCCTTGTCCTGACCGATCACGTACGCGTCGAGGAACTCATAGATCTCGCGCGGCTTGGGCAGGCTGTCCCACTTGATGTCGGTCGGCTCGGAGAGCTCTTCCTCGATGATCTCGTTACAGAGATCGATGCACTCGTCGCAGATGTACACGCCAGGCCCGGCGATGAGCTTCTTGACCTGCTTCTGGCTCTTCCCGCAGAACGAGCACTTCA